>WNFP01003535.1_pt1 | contig 18450 bp, 17 predicted proteins | sample 5400201 | NCBI WGS metagenome assembly WNFP01 (sample SAMN13153355, study PRJNA577476) | soil metagenome | isolation source: 115 cm saprolite under Madrone tree | place: USA:California | collected 2016-06-14 | reverse complement strand
GGGAGCCGGATCGCAGCGCGGTTGGCCGGGTCGGGGGAGGAGGTCGTCGCGGTCGGGCGCGGTCCGCAGCGCCTGCGGGCCAAGGTCCAGTACCGGGAGCTCGACCTGCTCCGCGAGTCGTCCCGCTTGCCCGAGCTGATCGGGCTCTTGCGGCCGAAAGCCGTGATCAACGCCGCGGCCATGACGGACGTCGACGCCTGCGAGCAGCGCCCCGAAGATGCGCGGATCCTCAACGCCAACATCGTCGAGCTGGCCGCGACCGCCGCCGCGCGCTGGGGGGCCCGGTTCACCAGCCTCTCCACCGACTACGTCTTCGACGGCGAGAAGGGCAGCTACTCGGAGGAGGACCCGCCCAATCCTCGCGGCGTGTACGCCCGGACCAAGCGCGCCGGGGAGGAGGCGGCGCTCGGCGCCGCGCCGGACGTCGCGGTCTGCCGGGTGGCGGTGGTGTACAGCGGCCGCGCCGGGGCCAAGACCACGTTCGCGGTCACCGCGGCCGATTCCTTCGGCGCCGGCAAGCCGGTGAAGGCCTTCACCGACCAGGTGGTCTCCCCGACGCTCGCCGACAACGCGGCGGAGATGGTGATCGGCGTCCACCGCTCCGGCGCGCAGGGCCTCTTCCACTGCGCCGGGGCGACCGAGATCTCCCGCATCGAGTTCTGCCGCGCCATCGCCCGCAAGATGGGAGCCGACGAGTCCCTGATCGTTCCCGTCCGGCTCGCCGACTTGAAGCTGCCGGCGCCGCGTCCTCTGCGTTGCGGCCTGCGGGTGGCGAAGGTCCAGCGGCTCCTGGGGGAATCCGTGCCGCTGGCCATCGGTCCGGCGCTCGACCGCTTCTTCGAGGAGCGCAGGTCATGACCGAGCTGGCGGAGAGGGCGGCCCCGGCCGCGGCGCTGCCGCCCGCGCGCAAGTCGCCGCTGGGCGAGCTCGTGCAGTACCGCCAGCTGGTGGCGATGCTCGTCGTCCGCGAGCTCAAGGTCCGCTACAAGCGCAGCGTCTTCGGCCTGTTGTGGACGATGCTCAACCCGCTCCTGTTGATGACCGTCTACACGGTGGTCTTCGCCACCATCATGCGATCGCCGCAGCGGAACTTCGCCATCTTCCTTCTCTCGGGGCTGCTCCCCTGGCTCTTCTTCAGCACCGCCGTGCTGCAAGGGCTCACCTCCATCCTCACCAACCAGGAGCTGATCCGGAAGGTGCGCCTGCCCCAGGCGGTCTTCCCCCTCTCGGTGGTCGGGTCAAATCTAGTCAACTTCGCGCTCTCGCTGGTGCCGCTCTTGCTGCTCATGGCGGTGTTGCGGCAGCCCTTCACGCCGGCGCTCTTGTTCCTGCCCGTCGGCATGCTGATCCTGACGGTCTTCACCAGCGGAGTGACGCTGCTGTTCTCCACCTTCACCGTCTTCTTCCGCGACGTGCGGCACCTCACCGAGGTGCTGCTGCAGATGCTCCTCTATCTCTCGCCCGTGCTGTACGACCTGCCGATGCTCGGGGACCGCGGCGAGTGGTGGTTCCGGGCCTTCCGCCTCTTCCTGCGGCTCAATCCCATCTCCTACCTGCTGCCGCTGATCCGCGACCCGGTCTACTACGGCCGCTTGCCTTCGCTGACCACCGTGGGCGTCGCCTCGCTGGAGTCGGTGATGGTGGCCGCCCTGGCGTTCATGGTCTTCCACCGGCTTGCGCCGCGGCACATCCACTACCTGTGAGAAACGGCGAGATTCGCATCCGCGACGCCGGAGTCTCCTACCGGCTGTACCGCGAGAAGGTGAGCACCCTCAAGGAGGCGGTGGTGAACCGCTTCCGCCATCTGCGCTCGGTGGAGATGTTCTGGGCCTTGCGGCACGTGTCGCTCGACGTCGAGCCGGGCGAAGCCATCGCGCTGGTGGGGCACAACGGCAGCGGCAAGAGCACGCTGCTCAAGACCATCGCCGGCGTCCTCCAGCCGAGCGAGGGCGAGGTCCTGGTGCAGGGACGGATCAGCCCGATGATCGAGCTGGGCGCGGGGTTCGATTCCGAGCTGTCCGGCCGGGACAACATCTTCCTCAACGGGGCGCTCCTGGGGTTCTCGCGCAAGCAGATGGAGGCGAAGTTCGATCGGATCGTCGCGTTCTCCGAGCTGGCCGACTTCATCGACATGCCGGTCTTCGCCATCGCCCAGGACGTGGAGCCGGACATCCTCATCGTCGACGAGGTGCTGGCGGTGGGGGACGAGCGGTTCCAGGAGAAGTGCAAGGCGCGCATCCGCGACTTCCGCTCGGCGGGCGTGACCTTCTGTTTCGTCTCGCACCATCTGGATGCGGCGAAAGAGCTCTGTCCCCGGGCTGCCGTGCTGCACCACGGCCGGCTGGCGTTCGACGGTCCCGTCGAACAGTCGTGGGAGCGCTATCGCGAGCTGGAGCGCGGCCCGGTGCCGGGGCCGCAGATCGAGGCGGGCTGACCTTCCTCGCAACAGGATCGCCGGCCGGAACGCACCCGCGCGCACTTCCGGCGCCGCGCGCGAGGCGATCGATGACAGCGCGATGACAGCGGCTTGTTATTTCGGGACTCAACCCGGAGGACTCGTTTGGTCTACGCTTTTTTCGTGGCGCACTGGTCGATCAGTGTGCTCTTCCAGAGCCTGTTCCAGCACCGGTACGCCGCGCACAAGATGTACTCGATGTCGCGGCGCACCGAGCGGGTGATGCATTTCCTCGCCTTCCTGGTGCAGGGCAGCTCGTACCTGGACCCGCGCGCCTACGCCATCCTCCACCGCGAGCATCACGCCTTCAGCGATACGGAGCGCGATCCGCACACGCCCTGGCTGCACAAGAACGCGCTGGCGATGATGTGGAAGACGAAGAAGCGGTACTCGGACTACGCGCACCGACGCGCCCAGCCTGAGGCCCGGTTCGACGGCGACATCCCGGAGTGGCCCTGGCTGGAGCGGTTCGCGGACTCCTGGCCCACCCGGATCGCGTTCGGGGTGGCCTACTCGGCCTTCTATCTGGTGTTCGCCACCCACTGGTGGCAGATCGCGCTGATGCTCCCGTTCCACTTCGTCCTCGGGCCGGTGCACGGGGCGATCGTGAACTGGGCGGGTCACAAGTACGGCTACCAGAACTTCGACAACGGCGACAAAAGCCGCAACACGCTGCCCTTCGACTTCCTCACCATGGGCGAGCTGTTCCAGAACAACCACCACAAGTGGGCAGCGAGCCCCGACTTTTCCGCGCGCTGGTTCGAGCTGGATCCCGGCTGGCAGGTGCTGCGGCTGCTCGCCGCGGCCCGCATCGTGACCATCCGCACGCCGCAGCGCGCGGTGTTCCCGGAGCCGTTGCCCAAAGCCGCGTGATCAGCCCCGGCCGCCGCAGGCGGCTTAGGGGCTGCGCCTGAGAATGATCATTCGCCAGTCGGTCTAGAGATGTGTTCAAGTACGGAGACGTGAGCGAGTCCTGGGGCCGGTACCCGCAGGCCAGGCACGCCCGTGAGGTCCCGCTCGCCTGGCGCGCCGGCCTGGCGCTCCCGGCGACGCGCCCGCTGCTCGCATATGGGCAGGGCCGCAGCTATGGCGACTCCTGCCTGAACGACGGCGGGACCCTGCTGCGCACCTCCGGCCTCGATCGCCTCATCTCCTTCGACCCGGAATCGGGCGCGCTCCGGTGCGAATCGGGAGTGACCCTGGGCGAGATCCTGCGCCTGATGGTGCCGCGCGGATTCTTCCTCCCGGTGGTGCCCGGGACCAAGCACGTGTCGGTGGGCGGCGCGATCGCCAACGACATCCACGGCAAGAACCACCACCGGGCGGGAAGCTTCGGCGCCCACGTGCGCCGCCTGGAAGTGCTCCGCTCGGACGGACAGCGCCTGGAGGTGGCGCCTGGTGACCCGCTGTTCGAGGCCACCGTCGGGGGGCTCGGCCTGACCGGGCTGATCACCTGGGCGGAGATCGCGCTGCGCCGGATCCCCATCGCGGCCGTGCGGATGGAAGCGATCCCTTTCTCGGGCCTCGACGAGTTCCACGCTCTTTCCGAGGAGAGCGACGCGCAGTGCGAGTACACCGTCGCCTGGGTCGACGTCCTCTCGCGCTCGCGGCGAGGCATCTTCTTCCGGGGCGACCATGCCGACGGCTCGCCGCCGGCGCCACGGGCGAAAGGAGCGGTCCCCCTCGACGTGCCCCTCGTCAACGCGGCCACGGTCCGCGTCTTCAACTCGGCCTACCGCGCCGCCCAGAAGTTGTCGGGCCGGACGCGCTTGCAGCACTGGGACCATTTCTTCTTTCCCCTGGACGCGATCGGCCGTTGGAACCGCTTGTACGGCAGGCGCGGGTTCCTGCAGTTCCAATGCGTGGTCCCCACGCCCGAGGCGCTGCAGGAGCTGCTGCGCGAGCCGCTGGCCTCGCCGCTCACGGTGCTGAAGCGGTTCGGGAGCGCGCGCTCGCCGGGGATGCTGTCGTTTCCCCGCCCGGGCTTGACGCTGGCCCTCGATCTGCCCAACCGCGGCGAGCAGACGCTCGCGCGGCTCGCCCGCCTGGAGAAGATCGCCATGGAGGCGGGCGGAGCGCTCTACCCCGCCAAGGACGCCTGCATGTCGAAGGAGACGTTCGAGCGCTCCTATCCGCGCCTCTCGGAGTTCACCCGGCACCTCGATCCGGCGTTCTCGTCGTCGTTCTGGCGGCGGGTGACCCGGTGAAGATCGCCGTGCTCGGCGCCACCTCCGCCATCGCGCAGGCCGCCGCCCGGATCTGGGCCGAGCGCGGCGACGAGCTCCTCCTCGTCGGACGCGATCCCGAGAAGCTCGCGGCGGTCGCCGACGATCTCCGCGCGCGAGGTGGGAGCGTCGACACGCTGGTGCAGGATCTCAACGAGGATCCCGGCAACCTCGCCGAGCGGGCCGCGTCCGCCCAGGTCGTCCTCCTGGCGCAAGGGATCCTCGGCGACCCCCAGCGCCGCGACACCGACCCCGATTACGCCGAGCTGATCCTGCGCACCAACCTGGTCGCGCCGGCACGGTTCCTGACGTTGCTCGCCCCCCGGCTTCCGCGGGGAGCATGCGTGGCGGCATTGTCCTCGGTGGCGGGCGACCGCGGGCGAGCCAAGGTGGGGGTGTACGGCGCGTCGAAGGCCGGCCTCGACTCGCTCCTCTCCTCCTTGCGCCAGCGGTTCCAGCCGGCCGGGGTGCGGGTGATCACGCTCAAGCCGGGGTTCGTGGACACGCCGATGACGGCCGCGCTCCCGAAGACGCCGCTGTTCGCCAGCGCGGCGCGGATCGGCTCGGGCATCGTGCACGCCATCGATGCCGGCCGGGACGGAGTCGTTTACTTGCCCTGGTGGTGGCGCTTGATCATGCTGGTGGTGAAGGCGTTGCCCGAGCGCGCCTTCAAGCGCCTCAAGTTCTGACCATGAACGTGCCCCCGCTCCTCGAGGCGATGCGCCCGCGCCAGTGGAGCAAGAACGTCTTCGTGCTGGCGGGGATCGTCTTCGCCGGCCGGCTGTTCGACCGCGGCGCCCAGCTGCGGGTGATGGCCTGCTTCGCCGTGTTCTGCGCGGCGTCCAGCGCCGTCTATCTGGTCAACGACGTGGCGGATCGCGAGAGCGACGCGCACCATCCGCTCAAGCGGCAGAGGCCGGTCGCTTCCGGCCGGCTGCGCCCGGCGGTCGCCATCTCCGCCGCGCTGGTGCTCACGGCGGGAGCGCTGTTCTGGGCCGCGAAGCTCAATCCGGAGACGCTGGTCATCACCGCCGCGTATCTTGGCTCGACCTTCGCGTACAGCTTCGGGCTGAAGCGCGTGTTCCTCATCGACGTGATGATCGTCGCCGCCGGCTTCGTGCTGCGCGCCGCCGCGGGGGCGGCCGCCATCGACGCCGAGATCTCGCCCTGGCTGCTGGTCTGCTCGTTCCTGCTCGCGCTCTACCTGGCGCTGGGGAAGCGGCGCTCGGAGCTGGTCCTCCTGGGGGACGGGGCGCCCACCCACCGGGTGGCGTTGGGACGGTACAGCCTGCCGCTGGTGGACAGCTGGCTGACCGCGCTCGCCGGCGCCTCCATCGTCTCCTACGCCATCTACACCCAGTCCGCGCGGACGGTGGAGCGCTTCGGAACCAGCGACCTCCTCTACACCATCCCCTTCGTCATCTACGCGCTCTTCCGCTACCAGCACCACGTCGTCCGCGAGGACGCCGGCGGCGACCCCGGCAGCCTGCTGATGCAAGACCGGGCGCTCTGGCTCGCGGTGCTCGGGTGGGCGATCACGGCTGCGGTGGTGATCTACCGCTGAGCGCTCGCAGCGCCGCCAGGCCGCCCGCGGCCGCGGCACGCAGCTCCGCCCAGGCCAGCGAGGGCCGGACCCGGAGCAGCTCGAGGGGAGCTTTCACCATCGCCCGGTACATCATCGTCAGCGCGACCAGCGCCGCCGCCCGGAGCGGAGGCTGGTGCCGGGCGATCGTGCGCAGGTGGCCGACGCCGAGCAGGTAGCGCTGCCGCGGCGAGCCCGGCCCGACCGTCGCGCCGAATCGATGCCGGGCGACGGCGGCGCGGGCGTACCAGGCGACGGAGCCGGCGCGGGCGGCCCGCAGCGAGAGGTCGACGTCCTCGTAGTACGCGAAGTACGCCGGGTCGAAGAGCCCGATCTGCCGCAGCAAGCTGGTGCGCAAGAGCGCCGCGCCGCCGCTGACCCCGGTCACCGGGCCGTCCGGCCGGGCGAGCCGAGCGACCGGCAGGCGGAAGTCGCGGTCCCGGGCGCGCCCGAACCCGTCGATGGCGAGCCCGGTCGAGTTGACCAGGGCCTCGTCCCGGAAGAGCAGGGTGCCGGTGAAGAGCCCCGCCTCCGGATGCGCCTGCGCCGCCTGGAGCAGATGGCGCAGCCAGTCCGGCGCGACCTCGACGTCGTTGTTGATCAGCGCGACGAAGTCGGCGCCGGCCGCCAGCGCCCGCCGCATCGCTTCGTTGTTCGCCCGCGCGTAGCCCTGGTTCTCGGGCAGGCGGAGGTGCTCCACCTCCGGAAACTCGCGCGCGAGCAAGCCGGCCGTGGCGTCGGTCGAAGCGTTGTCCGCCACGACGATCCGCAGCCGCGCCGCCGCGTCCTGCGCGCGCAGGGCCCGCAAACAATCCGCCAGCAGATGGGCGCCGTTCCAGGTCACCACCACGCCGTGGACCAGCGGGCCCTGTGCTACACCCTCGGGTCCCTTGCTCGACGTGGGAATCAACGCCGCTCCTCTCGCCGCCGCCCGCACCGGGGTGGGGCGCTACATCGCGGGCCTCCTGGACGCGCTCGAGGCCGCGAAACCGCAAGGGCTCCGCGCGCGCCCCCTCTTCCTTCCCACCGCCAAGGCGCGGAGGCTGCGCGGCCTCGTCAAGCGCCTCCCCTTCGCCTACCCGCTCGCCGACGCCGCCCGCGCGGCGGTGCTGCGGCGCGAGCGGCCTACCGTGTACCACGAGACCAATCACGCGGCGCCGCCGTTTCGCGGACCGGTGGTGGTGACGGTGCACGACCTGTCGACGCTCCTCTACCCCCGGACGCAGGAGGCGGCGCGCGTCCGCTACTTCTCCAAGAAGCTGCGCCGGGCGCGTTCCGCCGCCCGCGTGATCGTCCCGACCGAGGCCATCGCGCGGGAGGTGGCCGAGCATCTGGAAGTCCCGCGCGATCGCATCCGCGTGATTCATCACGGCGTCGATGCCCGTTTCGCTCCGGGGGGCGAGCAGCGGGGCGACTTCGTGCTCTACGCCGGGGACGCGGGGCCGCGAAAGAGTCTCTCCACGCTCCGGGCCGCGCTGCCGGAGGGCGCCCAGCTCCGGACCGCCGGGCCCGGCCTCGGGTACGTGACGGACGAGGAGCTGCTCGCGCTCTATCGCCGCGCCGCCGTGCTCGTCCTGCCCTCCTTGTACGAGGGTTTTGGTTTCCCGCTGGCCGAGGCGATGGCCTGCGGGACGCCGTGCATCGCCAGCGACGACCCGGCGCTGTTGGAGGTCTCGGGCGGCGCGGCGCTCCACTTTCCCCGGGGCGACGCCGCCGCCCTGCGCCTCCTGCTCCGGCGCGTGCTGGAGGATCGCCAGCTGCGCGACGACCTCTCCCGGCGCGGGGTGGAGCGGGCCAAGGCGTTCCGCTGGGACCGTTGCGCGGCGCTCCACGTCGAGGTCTACCGGGAGGCCGCGCCGTGAGGGTGGCGCTGGTCCACGACTGGCTCACCGGCCTGCGCGGCGGGGAGCGGGTGCTGGAGCAGCTCTGCCTCCTCTACCCCGATGCGGACATCTTCACGCTGGTGCACGTCCCGGGCTCCACCGGCGAGATCATCGAGCGGCACCGGATCACCACGAGCTTCCTCGACCGGCTGCCCAAGCGCATCTACCGCCGTTACCTGCCGCTCTTTCCCCTGGCCATCGAGAGCCTCGATCTCTCGGACTACGACTTGGTCATCTCCACCAGCCACTCGGTGGCCAAGGGCTGCAAGCCCGCCCCGGGGGCGGTGCACGTGGCGTACATCCACACGCCGATGCGGTACGTCTGGGACCAGTTCGACGCCTATTTCGGCCCCGGCCGGGCCGGGCTCGCCACCCGTCTGGCGGCGCGCGCCGTGGCCCCGATGCTGCGCCGCTGGGACGTCGCCTCGACCCGGCGCGTGCACGGGCTGATCGCCAACAGCCGATTCGTGGCCGAGCGCATCCGCCGGTACTGGCGGCGCGAGGTGGACGCGGTCGTCCATCCGCCGGTCGACACCAGTCGCTTCGTCCCCGCGGCGGAGGGGCCGGCTCCGGAGGAGTACGCGCTGATCGTCTCCGCGCTGGTCCCCTACAAGCGCATCGAGCTGGCCATCGAAGCGTTCTCCCGCTTGGAGCGCCCGCTCTGGATCGTAGGAGACGGTCCCGAGCGGCAGCGGCTCGCCAAGGCGGCCGGTCGCTCGATCCGGTTCCTCGGGAACGTCGGCCAGGACGAGCTGCCCCGGCTGTACGCCCGCGCGCGCTTCTTCGTCCTGCCCGGGGAGGAGGACTTCGGCATCGCCGCCGTGGAGGCGCAGGCCGCCGGACGGCCGGTCCTGGCGCTGGGGCGCGGCGGCGCGCTGGAGACCGTCGTCGACGGCAGGACCGGAGCCTTCTTCGCCCAGCCGACGGTCGAGTCGCTGCTGGAGGGGATCGCCGCCATCGACCGGCTGCAACCGGACCCGATCGCGATTCACGAAGAGGCGCGGCGATTCGACGTCGCGCGCTTCCGGCCCGAGCTCGAGCGGGCCATCGAAAGTTGCCTGGCGCGCGCGCGCCGTTAATCCATTTCACCATGGTCCGCTTTCCCACCAGCGATGAAGAGCTGCTCGACGCGTATTCCCACGCGGTCACTTCGGTGGTCGACACCGTGGGCCCCGCCGTGGTCAGCGTCTCGCTCCCCCGCGGCGGCGGCTCCGGGGTGCTCTTCACGCCCGACGGCTATCTGCTCACCAACGCCCACGTGGTCGGGCGCTCCGCCTCGGTGAAGATCGGAATGCCGGACGGATCCACGCACGAGGGGAACGTGGTCGGCGCCGATCCGGCCACCGATCTGGCGGTCGTCCACATCGACGGCGCGCACCTGCCCGCGGCCGAGCTGGGCAACAGCTCGAGGCTCCGGGTCGGACAGCTGGTGGTCGCCATCGGAAACCCGCTCGGCTTCTCGTTCACCGTCAGCGCCGGGGTGGTCAGCGCCCTGGGCCGCACGCTGCGGGCGCAGGACGGACGGCTGATGGACGCCATCATCCAGAGCGACGTCGCGCTGAATCCGGGGAACAGCGGAGGGCCCCTGGTGGACAGCCATGCGCGGGTGGTGGGCATCAACACCGCCGTCATCCTCGGCGCGCAAGGGCTCAGCTTCTCGGTGCCCATCGACACCGCCCGCTGGGTCCTGGGGGAGCTGATGCGGCACGGCCGGGTGCGGCGCGGCGTCCTCGGGCTCGCTGCCCAGACCCGCCCGATCGACCGGCGTCTGGCGCGGCACCACGCGCTGACCCAGAAGACCGGCATCGAGCTGATGGAAGTAGTCGCCGGCAAGCCGGCCGCCCTGGGCGGCCTGCGCAGCGGCGACATCCTCCTCAGCCTCGACGGGACCACCGTCCACACGGTCGACGAGGTGCACCGGCTGCTCGGCGCGTCCTCGATCGGGCGCCCCATGTCGTGCAAGGTGCTCCGCGGCACCGAGGTGATCGAGGTGACGGTGACGCCCACGGAGTGACGCAGAGGCGGCGCGTTCTGGGATATGTTCCCGCGCACCACGATGTTCAAGCGGCACAACCAGCTGTTCACCGCGCTGCGCGTCCTGCTCGACATGCTGCTGGTCGGGGCCGCGTTCTGGGGCGCGTACGCGCTGCGCTTCGGCTCGCCGCGCACCTGGCCCTATCCGGAGCTGCCGCGCGGCGAAGAGACCTTCGTCGTCGCCACCCTGGCCCTGATCATCTGGCCGCTCTCGATGCGGGCGATGGGTCTCTACCGCCCCCAGCGCCAGAAGACGCCGCTGGACGAGGTCTTCGGCGTCTTCAAGGCCACCTTGATCGCCGGCCTCTTGCTCGTCTCCTGCACATACTTCATCCGCGACGCCCGCTACTCCCGCGGCACCCTCGCGCTCTTCACCGCCCTCAGCTTCCTGGGCATCTCCCTGGAGCGCGTCTTCTTCAAGGAGGTGCTGCAGGCGCTGCGCCGGCGCGGCTACAACCTGCGCTACGTGCTGGTGCTGGGCGCGGGCCGGCTGGCGCGGCAAGTGATGGAGCAGATCGATCTGCACCGCGAGCTCGGCTTCCGCCCGGTGGGGTGCCTCAGCGTGACCCGGAAGCGGGTGGGGACCAGCGTCGCCGGCGTGGAGGTGATCGGCACGGTGCGGGAGCTGCGCCAAATCCTAACGAAGCGGGGGGTCGATCAGGTGCTGGTCGCGCTGCCTTCCCGGTCGATGCACCACCTGCCGCGCGTGATGGAGATCTGCGCGGACACCACGGTCGACGTGAAGCTGGTTCCCGACGTCTACCAGTACGCGACCTTGTTCGGCGGGCTGGAGGAGTTCGGAGGCCTGCCCATCGTCAACCTCCAGTCGACCGGCGTCCTGGGGATCAACGCCATCGTCAAGCGCGCCTTCGATCTGGTGGTCTCGGTGGTGCTCCTGGTCGTGCTCTCGCCGCTGCTGCTGGTCATCGCGCTCGCGGTCAAGCTCGGCAGCCGGGGCCCGGTGCTCTACGCGCAGGAGCGGGTCGGGCTCGACGGAAAGCCGTTCCGGATGCTGAAGTTCCGCACCATGCGCACCGACGCCGAGTCCCTGGGCCCGCGGTTTGCCCAGGCCGGCGACCCGCGGGTGACGGCCATCGGCGCCATGCTGCGCCGCACTTCCACGGACGAGCTCCCGCAGCTGTGGAACGTGCTGCTCGGAGACATGAGCCTGGTCGGCCCCAGGCCGGAGCGGCCCGTGTTCATCGACCAGTTCCGCCGGCACATCCCCCGCTACCAGCTCCGGCACATGGTGAAGAGCGGCATGACGGGCTGGGCGCAGATCCACGGCCTGCGCGGGAACACCAGCATCCAGAAGCGGGTCGAGTACGATCTCTACTACATCGAGCACTGGTCGCTCTTGCTCGATCTCAAGATCCTCGCCCGCACGGTGGCGTTCGGGTTCCTCTCGCGGAACGCCTACTGATGCTGGGCATCCCCGAGCTGCTCGATGCGGTGAAGGGCCTGCGCGTGGGGGCCATCCTCAATCCCACCAGCGTCACCCCCGAGCTGCGGCACCTGGCGGACGTCCTGCACGAGCAGCGAGTGCTGGCCGCGCTCTTCGGCCCGGAGCACGGCGTGCGCGGAGACGCGCAGTACCTGGAGGAGGTCGGGGAGGCGAAGGACGCGCGGACCGGAGTCGCGGAGCACTCGCTGTACGGCAAGGACTTCGCCTCGCTCACGCCGCGCGACGCGCACCTGCGCGGGTTGGACGCCCTGGTCTTCGACGTGCAGGACGTGGGGAGCCGGTACTACACGTATCTCGCCACCATGGGGCTGGCGATGCGGGCCGCGGCGAAGCGGAAGCTCCGATTCATCGTCCTCGATCGCCCCAATCCCCTGTCTGGCGTGGCCGTGGAAGGCGGCGTGGTCCAGAAGGGCTTCGAGTCGTTCGTCGGCCTCTTTCCGGTCTGCGCCCGCCACGGATTGACCGGGGGCGAGTACGCCCGATTCGTGAACGAGGGCATCCGCTGCGACCTGCGCGTCGTTCCTCTGCAAGGGTGGCGGCGGGAGCAGTACTTCCAGGACACGGGATTGCTCTGGGTGATGCCGTCGCCCAACATGCCCACGCTCGACACCGCGCTGGTGTATCCCGGCATGTGCCTGCTCGAGGGCACCAACCTTTCCGAGGCTCGCGGGACCACCCGTCCGTTCGAGCTGTTCGGCGCGCCCTGGCTGGATCCGCAGCGCCTGGCCAGCGACCTGACCTCCGAAGGGCTCCAGGGCGTGCGCTTCCGGCCCTGCTCGTTCACGCCGACCTGGGACAAGCACAAGGGGCAGCGTTGCCACGGCGTGCAGATCCATGTCCACGACCCGCGGGCCGTCCAGGCGCTCCGGCTGGGGGTGGCGGCCATCGTCCACGCCCGCAACCAGGACCCCGGCAAGTTCCGCTGGCGCACGGAGACGTACGAATTCGTGGACGACAAGCCGGCCATCGATCTGCTGGCCGGGGGCAGCGCATTCCGCACCCGGGTGGAGCAGGGCGACTCGGTCTCCCAGCTTTGCGACCTCTGGGAAGCGGAGCGGACCGCGTTCGCGCGGGACCGGCAGAGGTTCCTCCTCTATGCCTGAGGTCGCCCTCTTCGGCGGCAGCTTCGATCCGCCCCATGTCGGCCACCTCCTCGCCGCCGCTTACGTCCTGGCGACGGAGCCGGTGGACGAGCTCTGGTTCGTGCCGGTCCTCGAGCATCCCTTCGGCAAGCCGTTGATCGGCTCCTACGACCACCGGGTGGCGCTCTGCGAGTTGATGGCCGCGGACCTGCGGCGCGCCCGGGTCTCGCGGGCCGAGCAGGAGTCGGGCGAAGGGCGCACGGTCGATCTGCTGGAATGGCTTCATCGCAAGCATCCGGACACGCGCTGGGCGCTGGTGCTCGGCACCGACCTCGACGCCGAGAGGCCGCAGTGGAAGCGGTTCGAACGCATCCAGCAGCTCGCCCGGATCATCACTGTAGGGAGGGGTGGCTACGCGCAAGCCGCGGTGACCTTGCCCGAGATTTCCTCCACCCAGGCGCGGGCGCTGCTGAAGTCGGGCGGCGACGCCTCCCGGCTGGTGCAGCGCCGGGTGCTCGAGGCCATCCGGGCCGCCGGCACCTACCGCTGAAGCCTTGAACGGGGCCCGTCCGGGGGTTACGGTGGAGAGTCTGATGACCTTCCCCGTCCACCGCCCCCGCCGGCTGCGCCGTACGGAGACGCTGCGCGGCCTGGTCCGGGAGACGCGGCTCTCGCCCGGCGACTTCATGCTGCCCTTGTTCGCGGTCTCGGGCAGGGGAGTGCGCAATCCGATCGCGTCGATGCCGGGAGTGGCGCAGCTCTCCGTGGACAACCTGGTGGAGGAAGCGCGCATCGCCTGGAACGCCGGCGTACGCTCCCTCATCCTCTTTGGGATCCCGGACAAGAAAGACGCGGAAGGGACCGCCGCCTGGGACCCGAAGGGTCCGGTCTGCACGGCGTTCCGCGCCCTCAAGGACGCGCTGCCGGAGATGATCTGCGTCGCCGACGTCTGCATGTGCGAGTACACCGATCACGGCCACTGCGGGCCGCTGGAGCGCGACGCCCGCGGACATGTCGCGGTGGCCAACGATCGCACGCTGCCGCTCCTGGCCCGCGCGGCGGTGGCGTACGCCGAGGCGGGCGCCGACGTGGTGGCGCCGAGCGACATGATGGACGGCCGGGTCGCCGCCATCCGCAAGGGCCTCGACGAGCACGGCCTGACCCAGATCCCCATCCTCAGCTACGCGGTGAAGTACGCGAGCGGGTTCTACGGGCCCTTCCGGGAGGCGGCGCAGAGCGCGCCCAAGGAGGGCGACCGCCGCGGGTACCAGATGGATCCGGCCAACGTCCGCGAGGCGGTCCGCGAGGCGCTGCTCGACGTGGACGAAGGCGCGGATCTCTTGATGGTGAAGCCGGCCCTCGCCTACCTCGACGTCCTTTCGGCGGTGAAGCGCGCGACCAACCTTCCGGTGGCGGCCTACAACGTCTCCGGCGAGTACGCGATGCTCAAGGCGGCCGCGCAGGCCGGCTGGATCGACGAGAAGCGCGTCGCCCTGGAGATCCTGACCGCGATCAAGCGCGCGGGTGCGGACATCATCCTCACCTACTCCGCGGTCGACGCGGCGCGATGGCTGCAGGATTGAGCGGAGAGCCGATGCTTGACCCGGAGCCTCCGGGCCCACGCTCCTCCTATCCGCCGGCGGAGTTCCGCCGCCGCGCGGTCGCGCGCGCCGTCGATCTCCTCATCGGATGCTGCGCAACCTGATCTTCGTCCTTGGGTTGGTGCCTGCCTTCGTCGGGGCGCCGGCTCCGCTCGCCGCGGCGGCGCTGGCCTGCGTAGTCGTCCTGGAGGCCGGCGTGGCGCTGCGGCCCCTGACCAAGGATCTGGGCCAGCGGCGCATCGGGGACCTGATCGCCGGCACCCAGGTGATCGACGGCCGCGTCGCGCTCGGGCTGCCCTCGCGCCCGGTGACGAATTCCGCCCCCGCAACCGCGCCGCTCGCTTCCCGGGCGGCGCGGCAAGAGGATCCGAGAGAATGCGCATCGCCCTGACGCACAACCTCCGCCTCACCGATTCCGAGGACGAGGCCGAGTTCGACTCGCGCGAGACCATCGACGCGCTCTGTTCCGCCATGGAGCGCCTCGGCCACCGGGTGGAGCGCATCGAGGTGAGCGGGCCGGCCAGCCGGACCGCGGCGCGGCTGGAGGCGTACGCTCCCGACCTGGTCTTCAACACCGCCGAGGGGCGGCGCGGCCGCTTCCGCGAGGCGTTCTACCCGGCGCTCTTCGACGAGCTCGGGTTCCCCTACACGGGCTCGGACGCCTGGGTCCTGGCGGTCACGCTGGACAAGTCCCTCACCAAGCTGGTGCTGCGGGAGCACGGCGTGGTCTCGCCCAAAGGCCAGTTCATCGAGAACCTTCCGGAGCTGAAGCTGGACGGCTGGCGCTTCCCGGTGATCGTGAAGCCGAACTTCGAGGGCAGCTCGAAGGGGATCACGCAGGACTCGGTGGTGGAGGACCGCCACCGGCTGCGTGCCTTGGTGGAGAAGCAGCTGGCCCGGTTTCCCGCGGGCGTGCTGGTCGAGGAGTTCATCCCCGGCAAGGACCTGACGGTCGCCTTCCTCGAACGGTGCGCTCCCGAGCGCGAGGGCGTGCTGACGCCGGTCGAGTACGAGATCGACGAGGCCGAGCTGGCCAAGCGCCGGTACCGCATCTACGACTACGACCTGAAATCCGTGCACTACGACGCGGTCAACGTGCGCTGCCCGGCGCAGTTCCCCCCCTGGGTCCTGGAGCGGGCGCAAGAGATGGCCCGGCGCGCCTACAAAGCGCTGGGCGTTCGCGATCTCGGGCGCATCGACTTCCGGGTGGCCGAGGACGGCCAGGTGTACTTCATCGAGATCAACGCGCTGCCCTCGCTGGAGCCGGGCGCCGGGATCTACGCGGCGGCGGCGCTGGAGGGCCTGCACACCGACGCGGTGCTGGGGAAGGTGGTGGAGAGCGCCGTGGGCCGGTGGGGACTCAAGGACCCGCGGCGGTCGGGGAGCCGGCCGCCCCGGCGCGGGCCGCTCCGCGTCGGGTTCACCTACAACGTCAAGCGCGTGAAGCCGGCGCTGGACGGGTCCCGCGACGAGGAGGCCGAGTACGACGCGCCGGCCACCATCCAGGCGGTGCGGGAGGCGATCGCCGCCGCCGGGCACGAGGTGATCGACCTGGAGGCCACCGCCGATCTCCCGTCCTTGATCGAAACCACCAGGCCCGACCTGGTCTTCAACATGGCCGAGGGGATCAAGGGCCGCAACCGCGAGTCGCAGGTGCCCGCGCTGCTCGAGCTGCTGGACATCCCCTACAGCGGGTCGGATCCCGCCGCGCTCAACATCGCGCTGGACAAAGCGCTGGCGAAGAAGATCGTGCGCCAGCACGGGATCCCCACGCCGAACTTCTTCACCATGAGCACCGGCAAGGAGCGGCTCCCGCGGGATCTGAAGTTCCCGCTCATCGTCAAGCCCATCGCCGAGGGCAGCTCCAAGGGCGTGCACGCCACCAGCGTGGTGGAGAACGAGGCCGAGCTGCGCGAAGCGGCCCAGAAGATGATCGCCAAGTACGACCAGCCGGCGCTGGTCGAGGACTACATCGGCGGGCGCGAGTTCACGGTGGGGATGCTGGGGGAGCGCCGGCCCAAGGTCCTGCCTCCGATGGAAGTGGTCTTCCTCGACGAGAACGAGCAGCGGCCGGTGTACTCCTTCGAGTTCAAGCAGGACTGGTCCTCGAAGATCCGCTACGACGTGCCCGCCCGGCTGGAGCCGGCGCAGATCAAGGGGCTGGAGCGCGCGGCCCGCGAGTGCTTCATCGCCCTCGGCTGCCGGGACGTGGCCCGGGTCGACTTCCGCATGGACGGACAGGGGAAGATCTACTTCCTCGAGTGCAATCCGCTCCCCGGCCTCACTCCGGGATGGAGCGACCTGGTGCTGATCGCGAAGGCGGCGGGCATCGAGTACAACGCGCTGATCGCGGAGATCCTCTCCGGGGCGATCCGCCGCTACAAGGAGCGGGAGCGCGAGCGCCGGACCGAGACCCGGCCCTCCGAGGGAGGGAGGGTCAACGGGAACGGTGCGGCGTCCGTTCCGCCGCCGTTGCCTCCGGAGCACCTCGCCGAGTCGGTCAAGTAGCTTCGCGAGATGGCGTTCCGACAGAAGTCGGGATAGAGCACGGGCGTGGAGCAGCGCCATCGCGCGCGCGAGTTGGGCATTCCGCTCGGGCGCTTCAGGACAGGGAAGTGGAACGCCATCACGGACGTGGAGGGCGTCCTGGTCGGCCATTCCACCATCATCCGCGGTCCGGCGGGGCCGCTGCGGCGCGGCCGGGGGCCGGTCCGCACCGGCGTCACCGCCATCCTCCCCAATCAAAGGAACATTTTCGAGCAGCGGGTCACCGGCGGCGGGTTCGTCCTCAACGGCGCGGGCGAGGTCTCCGGGCTGACCCAGCTGATGGAATGGGGGCTGGTGGAGACGCCCATCTTCCTCACCAACACGCTGAGCGTCGGCGCGGTGAGCGATGCGGCGGTGCAGTGGATGATCGAGCAATTCCCGGGCATCGGCGACGAGCACGACGTCCTCATTCCCTTGGTGGGCGAGTGCGACGACTCCTGGCTGAACGACGTCGCCGGCCGGCACGTGAAGCCGGAGAACATCCGCGAAGCGCTGGAGACGGCGAGCAGCGGGCCGGTGGCGGAAGGATCGGTGGGCGGCGGCACCGGGATGATCTGCGCGGACTTCAAGGCGGGCATCGGCACCTCCTCGCGCAAGCTGAGCCCGGCGCTCGGCGGGTACACCGTCGGCATCCTGGTGATGAGCAACTTCGGGCACATGCGCGACCTGCGCATCGCCGGCCTTCCCCTCGGTCCCTGGCTCGAGCCGCGCTACCGCCACCTGCACAAGCGGGTGGCGGGCTACGGCAGCATCATCGCGGTCTTCGCCACCGACGCGCCGCTCTCCAGCCACCAGCTGGGGCGCGTCTCCAAGCGGGTGGCGCTGGGCATCGGCCGGGCCGGAAGCATCGCGGCGCACGGGTCGGGCGAGATCATCCTCGCGTTCTCCACCGCCAACAAGATCCCGCGCACCACGCGCAAGATGATCTACCACATGAAATTGCTGCTCGATCAGCGGCTGAACCCGCTGTACGAGGCGGCCATCGAGGCGACCGAGGAGGCCATCCTCAATTCGCTCTGCATGGCGCGCGAGATGGAGGGCGTGAACAACAACTTTGCGCCTGCGTTGCCCCTGGAGGAGGTGAAGGACCTGGTGCTGCGGTCGGCGCTCAAGGCGCGGCCGCGGCCGTCGGCTCCGCCTCCGCCCAAGCCGGCGTCCCTGCCGGACGAGGCGCCGCGGGTGGCCGAAGTTCCGCCCAGCGCCGCCCGGGGAGCGGAGGGCATGATGACGGTGCCGCTGCCCAAGGAACCCGGTACTGGTTCCTGATTGTACCGACGCGGCCATTTCATTAGAGTGCGCGGCCCGGGCGACTCTTGGGTCACCACGCTGGCGGCCAGGGGACACCATTGCATGGTGTCCCCGGTACTTTGAGGCTCGGAACTTTCGTTTGTGGAGACGACATGGCGCGTTCGAAGAGCAAGCACATCCGCACCATCATGCAGCGGCGCAAGAAGTGGAGGCAGCGGGTGAAGCGCATCAAGGAGGCGATCAAGGCCAACGGCGGAAAGCCGTTGCCCCCCAAGCCGGCGCACGTGAAGAAGAACCCGCCGCTTCCTCCTCCGCCGCGCGCACCCGA
>WNFP01004127.1_pt1 | contig 18457 bp, 18 predicted proteins | sample 5400201 | NCBI WGS metagenome assembly WNFP01 (sample SAMN13153355, study PRJNA577476) | soil metagenome | isolation source: 115 cm saprolite under Madrone tree | place: USA:California | collected 2016-06-14 | reverse complement strand
GCACCGCAGCGAGAAGTGGCTCGCCATCGACTCGCTCGCCCCACCCTCGACGGCCTTGCCGCATACCGCGACTGGCCCGCAGGAAGCGGTGGATCCCGTCTGCGGCATGGCGGTGAAGGTAGCGACGGCGCGGTATCGCTCCGAGGTGAGTGGGCGCACGGTGTACTTCTGTTGCGGCGGTTGCAAGACCAGGTTCGACGCGGCCCCCGACCGGTATCCTCCGAGGTGACGCGCCCCTTCGTCTCAGGCCTGGTACTCGCCGCCGGCACCTCCTCGCGGCTGGGCCAGCCGAAACAACTCCTGCCGTTCGGGTCCACCACCCTGCTCGGCCACGTGGTCGCGGAGGCCCGCTCCGCACAGACTCTCGACGAGCGCATCGTGATCATCGGCGCGGCGGCGGGCGCGGTGCTTCGCCAGGTGGACTTCGCCGGTGTTACCGTGGTCGAGAACCCGGAATTTGGCGAGGGCTGCGCAGCCTCCTATCGCACGGGGCTCGCGTCGATCGATGCCAGAGCCGACGCGGTGGCCGTCTTGCTGGGTGACCAGCCGGGCGTCGAAGCGGCGGTGATCGATACGGTGGTCGAGGCCTGGCGTCGCGAGCGCACGCCCATCGCGTGCGCCGCGTACCGCGGCCGCCCAGGCCATCCGCTCGTCTTCGCCCGTGCGCTCTTCCCACTCCTGGAGGCGCTCCGAGGAGACAAGGCGGCGTGGAAGATCATCGATGCGCATCCCGACTGGGTGCGTCCCGTACCCATCGATCGGCCCGCGCCGGCCGATGTGAACACCTGGGAGGCCTACCAGGCGCTGCGCGCCCGCTGAGCGAGGGCGGAGCCGGTCCGCCTCAGCACGTACACCGCCGCCGCCGCGGGTGAGCTCGTCTTCCTATCGCGGTTGGGGAACGATCCGAATGTACGGCTTCGGCGCCTTCCAGCCCCCTGGGTACGCCTGCTTGGCGTCGGCATCGGAAACTGCCGGCACGATGATGACGTCCTCTCCCTGCTTCCAGTTTACAGGTGTGGCCACCTTGTGCTTCGCGGTCAGCTGGCAGGAATCCAGGAGCCGTAGCACTTCGTCGAAGTTGCGGCCGGTGCTCATCGGATAGGTCAGCATCGCCTTGACCTTCTTGTCCGGCCCGATGACGAACACCGAGCGCACGGTTGCGTTGTCGGCCGCGGTTCGGCCCTGCGCCGTGGTTCCGGAGTCCTCCGGCAGCATGTCGTAGGCCTTTGCCACCTTCAGCTCGGGATCGCCTATCAACGGGTAGTTGACGGCGTGCCCCTGCGTCTCCTCGATATCCTTGGACCACTTCTGGTGATCGGGCACCGAATCAACACTGAGGCCGACGATCTTGCAGTTGCGCTTGTCGAACTCCGGCTTCAGCCCCGCCATGTATCCGAGCTCAGTCGTGCAGACCGGCGTGAAGTTCTTCGGATGGGAGAACAGGATGGCCCACCCGTTGCCGATCCACTCGTGGAACTTGATCGGGCCTTGCGTGCTGTCCGCGGTGAAGTTGGGAGCTTCGCTGTTGATTCTCAACGCCATGACTCACCTCCGCATCGTGTGAACAGGTCGTACATGGAATTCCCGTGGGACACCTGCCGCGAGCAGCTCCGGCCGATGTCGCCGACCGCGTAGGCACCATTAAGTACCTCCGGGCTCCCCACGCGTCAAGAGCCGGCCGGGTATACCATGGGTCACGCGAGGCTCCGGAGGTTGCCCGGACTCCACAGAGGAGCGTAGGAACCGTCATGCCCTGGGACAAACGCATCGAGCCGTTCCTGGACCGCTATCCGGCGCTCCGCGCGATCGGCAACACCCCGCTCGTCCCCGTGCCCATTTTCGCCGACGAGCTGCCCGGCGTCGAGGTACTTGCGAAGATGGAGTGCCTCAACCCGGGCGGCTCGCTCAAGGATCGCCCCGTCCTGCGCATGCTGCTGGCGGCGCTGGCCGATGGGCGGCTGCCGCCCGGGAAGACCATCCTGGACAGCTCATCGGGCAACGCCGGCATCGCCTACGCGATGGTGGGGCGGATCCTCGGTTATGCCGTCGACATCGTCATCCCGGGCAATGCCAGCGCAGAGCGCAAGAAGCGGATGCTGGCGCACGGCGCGCAGCTGGTCTACACGGACGCACTCAAGGGCTACGATGAAGCGTTGCGCGAGGTGCACCGCCGCTACGAGGCCGATCCCCAGCATTATTTCTTCTGCGACCAGTACAGCAACGAGGATAACTGGCGCGCCCACTACGAGACGACGGCTGCCGAGATCCTGGACCAGACCGAAGGCAGGCTCACGCACGTCATTGCGGGCGTCGGGACCGGGGGGACGGTGACGGGGTTGGGGAGACGCTTGAAGGAGCACGACCCCAGAATCCGCGTGATCTGCGTGCTCCCGGAGGTGTTTCCCGGGATCGAAGGCCTCAAGCCGCTCGGCGGTCCCGAGGATATCGTCCCCACGATCTTGGACGAGGAGATCATCGACCAGCGGATGCCCGTGACGAGCGACGAGGCCTACAAGATGTGCGCGAGGCTGGCCCGCGCGGGCTTCTTCGTTGGCCAGTCCTCCGGGGCGTACATGGCAGGGGTCGAGCGCATCGCCCGCCGCGAGCGAACGGGACGCTTCGTGACTCTGTTCAACGATCTCGGGGAGCGCTACTTCTCGACTCGGCTCTGGGACTAACCGAGGCCGCACCGCTAGCGACCTTCTCAGTTGATCCAGCCTTGTCTCTGTGCCCCCACCTTCAACTGGTCGGCGATCTCCTTGGCCGTGCGCTTGGCCGATCCCTCGATGGTGGTCCTCCCGCTCACCTGACCCTCGACCTTGAACGCGCTGCTCACGATGAGCCCGATCGGGTTTCCGGTGGCCACGGTCACGGCAAGGGGCAGCGCCGCCCCCGGAGCCTTTGAGCCGGCGGAGTTGAGCTCCGCGGAACCGAGCCGCCGTAGCCCCTGTGGCGACATGACATACACCTCGACCACCGTCTGCAGCTCGGGTGCCCCCGAGCCGAAGCCAATGGCGAGGCGCTTGGCGAGATTGCCGGAGTCGATGGAGACGAAATAGCCCACGATCGTGATGTCATTGAGCTGCGGTGGGGGCTGACCCGCAGCCTGTACGGCCGGGAGACCCATGCCCTGGATCTCGCCGACCAAGTCCTTCGCGACCTCCGCACCGAGCTTCCTGCCGAGATCCACATCGTCTGACGTCTGCTCAGCGCTGGGGGCGGCGACGGCGAGGTTGTACCCGGCCGGGAGATCCGAAGCGCTGGCGGCGAAGTCGTAGACGATGATGCGAGCGGGCCGGGCCAGCCGGGGTCCCTCATAATACTGGCGGTCGCTGACCGTGGTCTTTGCGCACCCGCCGATCAGAAGCAGGGCAAGGGCTGCCGCGACTCGCATCGCCGGCGCCGTCATGGTGTGGTCAACACACGTGAGTGGACGCCGTTCTGTCCGTAGGAAGGCTGGAACCAGATATCGCCGCATAGGTAGTAGGTCCTTTCCTCGGCGCCTCCACAGGCCAACCTCGAGGAGGGCGGCTGGTGGAGGCGGTTGGTCTAACGTGCTCCTCAGCGGCCGGCGCGACCGGTCCGCCGAAGCGCCGGGTCATGTGCCCGTGTTCGGTCTACGACCACAGGCCCCATGCCGGCTTCCTGCCCTGTCACTTGGTGCGCTGCATCGCCGGCGGCTTCCACACTGTAGCGCAGGTCCGGGTTCTTCTCGAGCGTCGACGGGATCGCGGTCATCCTCTTGCCCTCTGGCTATTGGCCGAGATGCGCGAGGGCGGCGCGAAGCGGTGCTTGCGAGATCTGGATCAGCCCCGCGTACGGCGAGTACATCTCGAGGATCAACATGATTGCCCCGGACACCGATATCGCGGACACGAATAAGCTTACTAAAACCGTGGCGTTGCGCGGGGCGAAGAGGCCGAAGCTGGCGAAGATCATGGCGAGCCAGGAGATAAGGACGACCAGCATCGGTACCGACACCCCGGTGACATTCTGTTCGTACATCAGCCAACGAGTCTTCCCGATCCCGAGCGCCATGCTGGCCGCCTGGGCCTGTATCGACCGTTGGGCGTCGTCCCGCGGCGAGAGCTGGTGGAGCCTGTCGAAGAACTGCTCTCCCACTCCGGATGGCGATCCCACACGACCGGCGCTTCCAGGCTCACGGGACCACAGCTGGTCGATGGTAACGGAGACCGTGTTGCGCAGCAGTCCGCGGACTTCCTTCGTTTCCGGCCCGTAGTGAGCGAGCATGCGATCGATGAGAACCACGTTGGCGGCAAGGTCCGTTACCTCGGTGCTCTGCGCGTCGTAGGATCCCTTCGCCGAGGCCACGAGGAGACCGAGCACGAGTGCCGCCATCGTTCCGACCAGTCCCATCCCGAGCTTCACGACGTCCTTGGAATCGGCGTGGAGGTGATGGCGGGGCAGCACGGTCTGAAGGACCATGCCAAGAAGGGCGGCTCCGAACACGCACGCAAGCGCTATCAGGCTGATGGAGATGGCACTCATGATCCGCCTCTCTGGGCGATTCGCCCCTCTCGGGATATCGTGGCGCCCCCGCGCACGGGCGAAGCGTCGCGCGCCGGGGGCCTCGTCAGAGGTCCGAGCGCTGGCAAAGCAAGCCTATCGGCCTGCGCTCCGACCACCGCGTCCACATGCTAGCTCAGGGAGTGGGCGTAGGCACCACGCGATAGTAGACGCCGTTCGCCCCGTAGGCCGGCTGGAACCACGTATTGCCGCAGAGATAGTAGGTCGTGCCGCCGATATTGGGTGTGGCGCAGCCGGCCGGCGGGGCGGGATAGATCGCGCCCATCGCGTACACGGGAGCCGCGCTTCCGGCCGCGACGCCAGCCGTGTAGACGGCGGCGGTATTGGCGCTGCCGGCGGCGACCCCGGCAGAATAGGCGCTCGTGGTGGCCACGGCGGTATTGACGCTACCCGCACTGACACCAGCGTTGTAGGCGCTTGTTGTGGCGGCAGTGGTGTTGGCAGAGGCAACGGCAGCACCAGCGACCATACCTACGGCAACTCCCGCGGCGGCGGCGCCGGCGGTGGACCAGCCTCCGCAGTTGTTACAGGAGGATCCGTAGTAGTTCACCGTGGTGGGCGGGTGATAGGCCGGATAGGTGCCGTAGACGTTCACGGTGGAAGGCGGATGATAGGCCGCGCCGTAGTAGGGCGGCGGGGCTCCGGGCGGATGGTACGCGGTTGCACCGTAGGCCCCGGTCGCCGTCGTGCCCCCTCCGGCGTAGTGCGTGGCGCTGCCGCCATACTGGTTGTACGCCGTCGTGGATCCGGATCCCGTGGCGTGATACGCCGTATCGCCATAGGCGTTGCTCGCGGTCGTCCCCTGCCCGGCGGTGTGCGTGGCGCTGCCGCCATACTGATTGGTCGCGGTCGTCTGCCCCGACCCCGTGGCATGTGTCGCGGTGTCGCCGTAGGCGTTAGTCGCGGTCGTGCCCTGGCCGGCCGTGTGCTCCGCGCTGCCCCCGTAGGCGCCGTGGGCGGTCGAGGAGCCCCCGCCGCCGGATGCGGTGCCACCACGCTCGCCGCTGCCGCTCCAGGAACCGCCGCCACCGGAGGCGCTCCCCCCGCGGTCGCCACTGGCTTTCCAGGAACCGCCACCGCCGGATGCACTGCCGTAGGCGCCCGAGTGCGACCAGGCGGCGGCCGGTCCACACGAGAGCACCGTGATCAGGAGACCCACCAAGCCCATCGCGATCGTCTTCATGATGCGGTGTACCTCCTCGTCACTTGGTTGTGGATGGCGCGGCCCCCGGCGGAGGCACGGGGCTCGACGGGAGTTTCTCGTCAGGATGGGCGAACGGAATCCGCCGGGCGCTGGCGGCCTTCGCGGAGGCAAACGTGCCCGCGGGGACGGCTCCATCCAGTTGCCAGTTGGAGAACTCTACCTGGTGGCGCATCTGCACCGGATCTTTGGCGAACACTGCGCGGGCCATCCGGGGCAGCTTGTCGTCGGCACCGATCCAAAGCTGCACGAACACTCCGTGACTGGCGTAGGCCACCATATCCGTCGTCGTGCCGCCGATCATGCGGGATTGGCCGATGTAGAAGGCGAGCTCCAGGCCCTTGGCGATGTCACCGAATGGATCGGCGACCATCACGTCGGTGAATGGGAAGTAGATCGCGGCATACTGGTAGCCCGCTTCCAGCATCGCGTCGATCGTGGGCGGAGCTTCGGTCACGGCGGCGAGATTCTCGGCCGGCGCGAAGGCGACCACGGTCTTGCCGTCGTAGTAGAACTCGGAGGCGGGGCCATCACCGGGGGTGATCACCTGCAGCTTGTTGGGACGCTGCAGGGTGACCTCGGACCGCGTGGTGTAGACGAGGGGCGGTCCCAGGCGGCTCGGGTTCTCGTAGGACACGACGGCCGTGAAGGCCATGGAGCGGGCAGCGGCCAGCCGGGTGCTCGAGGCCTTCAGGAGATCGATGGCCTTTGGCTCGAGCGCGGGCTCGCCGGCGGGTTGAGCACTTGGGGCAGGCGCAGCTTGTGGCGGCTGCTGGGCGCCCGCGTTCGTAGCCATGCCCACCGACGCCACGAACAGCAGCGCGGAGCCCAAGAATCTGGCGGATCGACATCCTCGTCCGATCCTGGTCATGGAAGCATTCCGCATTCGAACATCTTGTTGGCGATGGGGGCGGCGACCTTGTCGATGAATGCCGCGCGCATCTGCGGATCGTTGCGGAGCATCGTGATCATTTCCTGCTCCTGCGCCGACTTGGGCTTGCCTTTGGCTTCCCACAGCTGCTCACAATTGGATTGCTGGTACTTCTGGATGACCTTGCCGGCCACCATGTCCAGGATCGGGAACTGCGCGCCGGCGACACCGGCCGCGAGCAGCACGAGGGCGATGGCCACGGGAACGAGACGCTTGGTCATTACCTGTTCTCCCCTTTCGTTTCGAGTGATCGAGCGTGATGGACAGGCGGCCGCGAAGGGCGGCGTTAGTTGCCCGGCCGCGCCTCTAGCCTCTTCTCGAGCTCTTCCTTCAGCCGCTCCAGGTTGAAGCTCGCGCCCTTCTGCATGGGTGGAAATTCCAGGAAGGTCTGCGCATATTTCGCCACCTCCTGCTTGACGAACACGAAGCGCCAGAACTCGTAGGCGAACCAGTTGTAGAAGGCCAGCGACCCGCTGAGCCCCGTGCGCTCGAAGGGATCCAGACGGAGGTTGACGAGGATGGGCCAGTCGACCTTGACCGTGCCGCCCAGCCAGCCGTTCGGCTGATCGATGAACCGGTACTTGTAATCGTTGATGCGGACGGCACCCAGCGTCGTCTCGGCGAAGTAGAAGATCTCGTTCCGCTTCGACTTGCCCGCCCCCGTGAGCATGTCCATCTGGTTGTAGCCGTCGAGATAGACCTTGTAGGTACGATCACCGAGCTGCTTGCTCTTCTTGAGCTCCTCGGCGATGTTCGGGTTACCCGCCGCCGCCACAAAGGTCGGAAACCAGTCCAGCCCGGACACGATCCCGTTCTCGACCTTGCCGGCTGGCACCTTCCCCGGCCAGCGGATGATCATCGGTGCGCGGAAACCGCCCTCCATCACCGTCCCCTTGCCTGCGGCAAATGGAGTCTGGCCACCGTCGGGCCAGGTGAAATTCTCCGCGCCGTTGTCGGTGGTGAAGCCGATGATGGTGTTGCCGTCGAGACCCATGTCCTTCACCTTCTTCATCACCGCTCCCACCACGTCGTCGAGCTGGGCCATGCCGGCTTCCTGGATGGACCATCCATTCTCCGGGGTGCGCAGACTCTCGTACTTGTCCGACAGGTGGGTGACCACGTGCATGCGCGTGGGGTTGAGCCAGAGGAAGAACGGCTTGGCGTCCGCCTTGGCTTTGTCGACAAAGGCCAGGGCCTTGGCGAGGATCTCGTCATCTATGGTTTCCATGCGCTTCGGGCAGAGCTCGCCCGCGTCCTCGATCTTCTGCTTCCCGATCTTGCCCCAGCGTGGCATGACGGTGGCGTCGTCCACGTTCGTGGCCCAAGAGTGGACCATGTTCCGTGGGCCCACCGTCGCCTTCAGCGTGGTCGGGTAGTTGCGGTGACACGGGTCCTCCATCGCGTCGAGGTGATAGAGGTAGCCGAAGAATTCGTCGAAGCCGTGCACGGTGGGCAGGAACTGGTTCAGATCGCCCAAGTGGTTCTTGCCGAACTGACCGGTGGCGTAGCCCATGGACTTGAGCGCGGTGGCGATGGTGGGCGCCTCCGCGGGCATGCCGATCGGGGAACCCGCCTGGCCGACGGTGGTCATCCCCGTGCGGATTGGCAGCTCACCGGTGATGAAGTTGGCCCGCCCCGCCGTGCAGCTGGCCTCGGCGTAGTAGTCGGTGAAACGCATTCCCTCGGAGGCGAGCCGGTCGAGGTTGGGTGTTCTTCCCGCCATCATGCCCTGATGATAAGCGCCGACGTTGTACCAGCCGATGTCGTCGCCCATGATCATAATGATGTTGGGCTTCTGCTGCGCTACTGCCGGGCTGGCCGCCCACGTGAGCGCGATCAGGAGTGCACTTGCCGCCGCTAGAATTCTCTGCATACCGTCCTCCATCCTTCCAGGTGAGTTCCGTGCGCAACTCGGGGGACGCGGCCCAGGTTCACGAGTGCTCCGGCCAGCATCTCAGCTTCCCAGGAGCAGCTTGATGTATGGCGACGCGCCGACAATGGCGGCCCCCGCTGCACGCATGGCCCGCAGGGCAGCAAGCCCTGCCGTGTCCGCCGATCTCAGCTCGGATAGATCCAGCCGAAGTGGACCGGAGCTCCCGTTCACGACCCGCTCTAGTTCGGCGACGGTCTCGCCCTCCAGCCAACCTTCGATGCGGAGCATGCTGATGCCCGAATCCGAGGTGGACGAGATGTAGAGGCTCATGAAGGACTGACGAGCGTTGGCTTCATCGGACTCCAGTACCGCAAGATCAGTGCCGGCTGAGACGAGTAGGAGAGGAGCGATTATTTTCGTCAATCGCGACCCGTCTTTGTCTCCCCGCGACTGACGCATTCCGAAAGGGCGCGCCGTCTCAGCTTCCGTGACATGTCGAGACAAGCTCACGAGATATCGCGGAACCGGCATGAGGGAGCCGCATATCACCCTCGACATGAATGTCACGGCTTGAGGGCCTGCGCCGTGTAAACGCCGACCAGACGGGCAACCAGCACCGCCAAATACAGTTGGCCGGTCAGCCCCTCCATCACCGACAGAGCGCGAGCTCCCGAGGACAGAGGTGATACGTCTCCGTACCCGAGGGTGGCCAGGGTGGTGAAGCTGTAGTACTGGAGAACCGGCGTGAAAGCGGAGATCGACTTGCCCCATCCGCTCGCCTGGGCGAGGGCGGGAGAGACAGAGAGGCTGTCCGGAGACACCACGACGAGCAGCGCATACGCCGAGCCCCACGTCACGCCAATGAGGAGATACGCGCACACGGCGCCGACAATGGTGTCGGCGCTAACGGATTCGTCTCGAAAGACGGCGACCATGATGACCAGCGTCAGAAAGGTCAGGAAGACGGTGGCCAGGCCCAACCCGATGATGCGGTGGATTGACGAGTCGCTGAGGTGCTGGATCCAGTGGGCGAGGAGCGTGGGCACGACGAGCGCCACCGTGACAATCCGGAGCCGTGGCCCAACGATCCGGATAGCGAGGAGCAGCAAGGCCGTAAATGCGACGCCGTCGAACACCTTGCGAAGATCATCCTGACTAATGGCGACAGACGACACCGACAGAACCAGCAGTACAAGCGTCAGGCCCCTAAACCGTCCGCTCAGCCAGCGCGGGACCCCGCGTCGCATGTGCCCGGCCTTGGCCATCACCCGCTGACCCCCATCGCGGAAGGCGACCAGATCTTGTCCATAAGCCACGTGACGGTCAGGCCAACCACGCAGCCCAGCATAACCTCGCCCACTCTCCGGAGTCCGACCTCGGCCGCGGTCATTTCCGAATGACGGGTCAGAACGGCGGCGATGACGAGGGCCGCGGTGATCGGCGCCTGCCGCCACATGACCTGCACGCGGACCACATACGCGGAGAGCAGGACGGTCACTGATAAGGCGAGGGGAAGCGTCCACTCGCCTCCCCGGCCCACGATGAGGAAGAATAGCCCCGTGGCGCAGCCGAGCGCGGCATTGATGATGCGCCCCCAGAAGGTGCGGAGGGCGTCCTTCACGTTCGGATCGCTGGCCGCGATCATGGAGCTGATGGCCCAGATGGGGTTGAGGCCGGCGGCCAGCCGAAGGAGCAGCCAGAGAATCGTCGTGGCGATGAAGATGTTCAGGGCGAAGTGAACCCCGAGCCAGTTGCCCGGCGCGGGACTCCGTGGACCCTGCGTGACTCCGGCCATTCCCGTCACTCGTGCGCCTGGGGCGGGTTGCCCTTGAGGTGATAGACCGCCCCCGTTTTCGTCGTGCCGAGGGCGACCCAGTCCTTGGCGGCGTTCTGGAGGGCGAGAAAGAATCGCTCGCTACGCTTCATGGCCACGGCGTGGCGCTCGTCCGCGCGCTGGAACTTGCACTGGAAGGCGAATTCGCCCACGAGTGGTTTCTCGTCGCCGCGCGTCCGCCACACCGCCACGTTGGCCTTGGCTTTGATGCCTTTGCCGAAGTTCAACCGGCCGATGTCCAGGAGCACCTCCTCGACCGCGGTGTGATTCACCAGCTTGACCGCGTCGGTCTTCGAGGCGTGCAACGATCGCAACGGAGGGAACATGCGAACGAGGGTGGCCATGGGCGTGCGATCGACTTCACTCTCCTCGCGGAAGGAGAACTCCACGTTGTGGGAGTACAGCACGCGGACTCCGCCGATTTGATCCTTGAGGGGGAGAGCTTCCGCCTTGAATTTGACTTCGTAGTTCGTCTCGATCTGGGGCCGCACATCCATCTCCGCGGTTTTCTGCAGGTCCGGATGGCGGAACTTGAAGACGAATTCCGGAGGGCCGACGGCAAAGCCGTGCTCGTAGCGGAGACGCCGGCGCAGGATGAAGGCGTTGTTATAGAGACGAAAGTCTGCGGTGTCGAGGAAGAGGACTTCCCGGATCTGGGGGAGGGCATCCTTGAATCCCTTGCGGGAGAAGTCGACGTCCGCATCCTCCGCGGCATCCCGCACCAGCCGGGCAAACTCCCCAAAGCTGTCGACAGAGGTGAAGCGGTTCCCCTTGAGGATGATCTTGGACTCGAGATAGTGAACTTGGTCGAGGGGGCGGCCGTCACTGTACACGCGTCGAGGCCGTGACGTGTGCTTTGGCTTCCTGGATTTCGCCTTCATGCCTTGCCTCTCCACGTCCAGACCAGGCCCAGCGCTACCACGGTGTGCAGCGCGACGCCCGGCCACAACAGCAAGCCCCCCCGGTGCCCGACCGTACCCAGGTAACTGAGATACCCCGCGATCAGCACGTTGTAGAGCACCATCGCCCGGAAGGCCGGCGAGCCCCTCTCCGCACGCTCCCGGCTCGGCCAGCACGCCCATCCCAGCGCGAGCAACGCGATGCCGAAGCATCGGCCGAGTGTCGTCCCCACCCCGGAGACTTCTTCGCCCAGCAGCAATCTGACGACGATCGCAGGATCGATCATCAGGGCGAGACCCATGCCTACTTCCACGGCGGCGGCGAAAGCGAGGATCTTCCCCGGAGGTCAGCTGCGACGGTCCGAGTTTGACGGTCAGCTTGTCGATCTTGCCGTTGAAGGCGAACGGCACCTGGTAATCCTTTTCGTTCACCGACGTGCGGGTATCAACCCCGACGTCGAAGGTCTCGTCGGCCACCTGAAGGAACGCGATCGAGTTTGGCTGCTTTTGGGTGGCGACGACCTGGCCGTCGACCTTCAGCACCCCCGTGCCGCCTTTCGCGATCCCCGGACCGTCATACGTGTAGTCGAACACGATGGTGTGCTTGCCCGCAGACAGTGGCTGCCCGCCTTCCCAGCGGTACTGGGCGAGGATGAGCATGTTGTAGTTGAAGACCGGCTTGCCTTTGAGCAGGTACAGTCCGTAGCCGCCCCAGCGCCCGCCCATGGTGACGAGCATTCCATCGCCGCCGCCCTGCGGCACCTCGACCTCGGCGGTAATCGTGTACGACTTGCCCAGGATGTTCGGGGCGTTGGCCGCATCAATGCCGGAGTTCACGCCTGAATAGGTGAAGACGGTCTTGCCCGCGGTGGCACTCGGCCGCGCCGCGAGCGCCCGCGCAAACGTGTCGTTGTTCAGCGGAAGCACGTTGTACCTGGTCGCCTCCTGCATGAACAGTGTCTGCATTTGCTTCAGCTTGTCGGGCATTTTCGCGGCCAGATCGTTGGCCTGCGAGTAGTCCTCGGTCAGGTTGTAGAGCTCCCACTTGTAGTCGTTCGGGCCGGGCAGGGGCGCGTTCAAGATCCACGGCCCATGCGGCGGCGTTGTGTTGGCGTACCAGCCCTCGTGATAGATCCCGCGATTGGCGATCATCTCGAAGTACTGGGTCGTGCGCGTCGAGGGCGCATTGGCGTTGGCCTTGTCGAAGGTGTACGCCATGCTCACGCCTTCGATCGGCTTTTGCTTGATGCCGTTGACCATCTCCGGCGCACTGATGCCCGTGACTTCGAGGATGGTGGGCACGATGTCGATGATGTGGTGGAACTGGGTGCGCACGGCGCCGGCGTCCTTGATGCGGGCCGGCCACGAGATGGCCAGGCCCTGCCGGGTGCCGCCGAAGTGCGAGGCGATCTGCTTGGTCCACTTGAACGGCGTGTCGAACGCCCAGGACCACGCGACCGCCATGTGCGGGTAGGTGGCCGCCGAGCCCCAGGCGTCATAGAACTTGAGCTGCTCGGCGACCGGGAAGTCCAGGATGCCGTTGTATGAGGTGTACTGATTGGGCGTGCCGACCAGCGTGCCCTCGGGGCTGGTGCCGTTGTCGCCGTCGATGTAGATGATCAGCGTGTTGTCGAGCTTCCCCATGTCCTCGACCTGCTGGATGACGCGGCCGATCTCGTGGTCGGTATAGGCGGTGTAGCCCGCGTACACCTCCGCTTGGCGGGCGAAGAGCTTCTTCTCGTCGGCCGAGAGCGTTTCCCATTTCGCGAGGCTATCCGGCCAGGGGGTGAGCTGCGCATTCTCGGGAATAACCCCCAGCCGTTTCTGGTTGGCGAAGATCTGCTCACGCAGGGCATTCCAGCCCATGTCGAACTTGCCCTTGAACTTGTCGCTCCACTCTTTCTTCGGCTGGTGTGGCGAGTGGCTTCCCCCGGGAACGTAGTAGAGGAAGAACGGCTGTTCGGGGGCGGCAGCGTTGAGCTGCTTCATGTAGTTGATCGCTTCGTCCGCCATGTCGGTGGTGAGGTTGTAGCCGGGCTTGCCGACCCACGGAAAGATCTGAGTGTGATCCTGGAACAGATACGGCGTCCACTGGTCGGTCTCGCCGCCCATGAAGCCGTAGAAGTAATCGAAGCCCATTCCCGACGGCCATTGATCGAAGGGGCCCACCACACTGTACTGGAAGGCCGGCGTATTGTGGTTCTTGCCGAACCACGACGTGGCATACCCGTTGCCTTTGAGAATCGCGCCGATGGTCGCGTTGTCCGGGCCGATGATCGAGTCATAGCCGGGGTACCCGGTCGACAGCTCCGAGATCACGCCGTTGCCCACCGAGTGGTGGTTGCGGCCGGTAATCAGCGCCGCCCGTGTGGGCGAGCACAAGGCGGTGGAGTTGAACTGGGTGTAGCGCAGCCCGGCCTTCGCGATCCGGTCCAAGGCCGGCGTGGGGATGACGCCTCCAAAGGTGCCGCTGACGCCATAGCCCTGGTCGTCGGTCATGATCAGCAGCACATTGGGCGCGCCCTTGGGCGGTACGACGCGCGGCGGCCACCAGGTCTTCGAGTCTGTGGCGAGATCCTTGATCACGCCGCCGAATTCGGGGGGCGGGGGCGGCAGCTGCTTGCCATCGATCGTGGTCGTGGCGCCGGGCGAGCCCAGGACGCCGGTGACTTGTGGCGCGGCGGCCGGCGCGCGCAGGGAGGAGGAGGATGTGCACCCTGTCAGGGTCGCCACGAACGCGCATGCCACGCCAAGCGGCCAGAAGCCTCGATTCATACTTTTCTCTCCTTACATGTCAGAGAAGGATTGGCCCCGAGGCTGCGCACAGTGAAGCCTCGTTGGCGTGTCGCGCTGACCGGCGTCTGCTTCATCGAACACCACTACGGCAAGATCAATGCCGGAGGAGGGCCGGCGAGAGCGGAGAGCCTGTTTCTCACAACTACCGTCCGCGTTTATGCAATCGGCCATTGCCCAACCGGAGCGTACCCGTTGCCCGAGATCTCGCGACATGTCGAGACCTACTCACGAGATGTCGCGGAAACGTCGTGAGGGAAGCGGTACACTACCCTCCTCATGGCCACCGACGAGAGTGGCGCACTGGAGCAGCTCCTCACCGAGCTCTCGACGCGCTTCACCGGCTTGCCCGTCGATCACATCGACGAGGAGATCGAGCGCGGGTTACGCCTGCTCGTGGAGTTCCTTGGAACCGATCGCAGCACGCTGTCCGAGTTCTCGCCCGACGGAAAGGGCTTCGCACACATCGCCGCGTGGGCCCGGCCCGGACTCGCCCCTTACTTGACGCAGGACGTGCTGGACGAGCTTCCCTGGTACCACGCGCACGTGGTGCGAGGCGAGACCTTGCGTTTCGAGCGCTTCCCCGATGACTTGCCTGCCGAAGCGGTGCTCGAGAAGGAGATGATTCAGCGTACCGGCCTGAAATCGAGCCTGACCGTCCCCATCGTGGTCGGCGGGCAACACGTCTGTGTGCTCGCGACCGGAGCGCTGCGCGAATTCCACGCATGGCCGGATCACATCGTGGATCGCGTGCGATTGATCGGACAGATCCTCGCCAGCGCCCTCCACCGCAAGCGCACCGAGTCGGAGCTTCGGGACGTCGTGACTCAGCTCGATCAGGCCCGCAGCGAGCTCGAGACGCGCCTGGAGGAGATCCGTCACCTCAAGGACCGCCTCGAATCCGAGAACGTCTACCTGCGCGCGGAAATCAGGCGCGAGTCGGGCTTCCATGGGATCGTCGGCCAGAGCCCGGCCATCCTGAACGTCCTCGCCCGAATCGCCCAGGTGGCGCCGACCGACAGCTCAGTGCTGTTCCTCGGGGAGACGGGCACGGGGAAGGAGCTCCTCGCCCGTGCCATCCACGACACCAGCCATCGGCGAAACGCGCCGCTCGTCACCGTCAACTGTGCGGCGCTACCCCCGAACCTCATCGAGAGCGAGCTGTTCGGCCACGAGCGGGGCGCCTTCACCGGGGCCACGGGAGCGAAGACGGGCCGCTTCGAGCTGGCCGACGGAGGCACGCTCTTTCTGGACGAGATCGGTGAGCTGTCCGCCGATCTCCAGGTCAAGCTGCTGCGGTTTCTGCAGCACGGGGAGTTTGAGCGGGTGGGTTCCTCCCGCACCCGGCGCGTGGACGTGCGGATCGTGGCCGCCACCAATCGGGACCTCGCGGAGGCCATGGCCGACGGCGCTTTCCGGAAGGACCTCTACTACCGTCTCAGCGTATTCCCCATCCAGGTGCCGCCGCTGCGGGATCGGCGCGAGGACATTCCGCTCCTCGTCTGGGCGTACATCACCGCTCGCCAGGTCCGGTTTCGCCGGCGCATCGAGCGGGTGCCGAAACGGGCGATGGAGGAGTTGATGGCGTATGCGTGGCCGGGCAATGTCCGCGAGCTCGAAAATGTGATCGACCGGGCGCTCATCCTCTCGCCGGGATCCGTGCTGAACGTCGAGGAGATTCTGGGCACCATGGCCCGTGGCTCGGCGGTGGGCCAACTCGCCCTCGAGCGCCTGGAAGACGTTCAGCGCGCCCACATCCGCCGCGTGCTCGATGCCTGCGACTGGAAGATCGACGGCAAGGGCCACGCGGCGGAAAAGCTCGGTCTCAATCCGAGCACTCTCCGCTCGTGGATGGAGCGGCTCGGCATCACGCGGCCGGCGCGTCACGCCTAGGTCATTCTTTACGCGGCGCAGATGCCTATCCTGAAAGCGGGAGGAATCCATGAAGACGTGGCGAGCTCTCTCCATCGTGTTGCTTGCAGTGTCTCTTTCACTCACGGCATGTGCTGGTCGCACCACACCCGCGGTCTCGGAACAGCCGCCGAGCCATCCCGCTTGGCTGGCCGGCACTTGGGAAGGGGACGCGTTTCAGGTCTCCGCCTCCAAGGACCAGGGTGATGCCCACATAGTCATCACGTTCGCCAGCGATGGTTCGTGGAAGGCTACCAGCCCTACGGGTACGTGGTCCGGCACGAGCTCGCTGGTGGGCGACCGGCTCGTGCTCGAGGGCGTGGCCCCGGATGGCGGCAAGATTCGATACACCCTCAAGGAGCGCAACGGTACCGGAGGTCGCGAGCTGTGCCATGTTGGAGCAGCATCTGCCGCGATGGCTGGCATGGGCGGCGGACCCCGAGCAGGCCCGTCGCGCACGCTTCCTCGCGCGCTCGCCGCTCTTCGCCGGCCTTCCGCGCCGCCTCCTGGCCCGACTGGCGCCGCGCTTCTTCGAAAAGACCTATCGTCCCGGCGAGATCGTCTTCCAGGAGGGTGATCCGGGCCGGGCGCTCTTTGTCGTGGTCGAGGGTGCGGTGGAGATCACCCAAGCGACGGCGCAGGGCGAGTACGTGCTGCGCACGCTCGGCCCCAGCGATGCCTTCGGCGAGCTCGCCCTCATCGACGATTTCCCGCGCTCGGCCACCGCTCGGGTCGCCACCCTGGGTCGGCTGCTCATCCTCTACAAGAGCGACTTCGACGCGCTCATGGACGGCAACGCCCGGATCGCTGTCGTAGTGATGCGCAACCTCTCTCGTCTGCTCGCCGTCTACGCGCGGCGCGTTCCGGTGCTCGCGATCAAGCCGGGCCCGCCGCCGGAGACGCCCGGCCCGTCGTGAAGCCGGGCCGGCTCCTCGCGTGGGGCGGCCTCGCCGCCCTCGCCTGGCTGGCCGGCGGCTTGATTCTGCCCGTGTTCCTCGCGGCTGTGCTCGCCTATCTGCTGACCCCGGCGGTCGCGTGGGCCGACGTCCTGGCCATCCGGCGGAGCGTGGCGGTGGGCGCGCTGTACGTCGTCATCATCGCCCTGCTGGTGGTCGCCGGCTTCCTGCTGGGACCGGGCGTGCTCGCCGAGGCCTCGGCACTAATGGATCGGCTGCCGGGGTTGGCGCAGCAGATCGATGTCGGCCTCAACGCCGCGGTGCGTGAGCTGGCCGAGTCGGCGCCGGCGCTCCGGCGCCTCCTGCCCGAGAACGGAGACTGGGTCCAGCGATTCGTCCTCAACCGCGGCCTTGGCGAGCCAGGCGACCTCTTCGAGTACACGGGGCATCTCTTTCTCCTGGCGATTCTCGTCCCGTTCTTCGCTTTCTTCCTGTTGCGGGACATGCACCGGCTCATCGCCGTGATCATGGACCGGCTGCCCCCGCAGCACGTGGAGACGTCGGTCGCGGTCTGGCGCGAGCTCAACGGGATCATCGGGCGCTACATCCGCGGCCTGGTGCTGGACGGTCTCGCGGTGGGAGGGCTGGCCGCCCTGGGCTTATGGGCGGCGCACGTCCCGTATCCGCTCCTGCTCGGCGCCTTTGCCGGCCTCGCCAACGTGGTGCCGTTCGTCGGGCCGCTGCTCTCGGCCACGGCCGCGGGGCTCGTGGTGGTGCTGACACCGGGACAGGGTCTCGCCGGCCTCGGGCGTGTGGTCTTTCCGGCGCTGCTGCTCGGCTCGGTGGTGGTCGGTAACCACGCGCTCGGCGTGCTCGGCATGATCATCGCCGTGCCTGTGGCCACGGTGCTACAGGAGACGGTACGCCTTCTCCTCGAGCATCGTCGCGTCCTCGCGCGACGCGACCTGCGCCGCCACCCGGGGCGTCTGGCTGTCTGACCGGCCACGCGCCCTGGGCAAGGGCCTCGCCGGGGCGGCCTCACTCGGTCTCGTCGATCCGGATGCGAAACGTCGCGCGAAACGTGCCGCCCGGCTCGACGAGGCGAAGCCCACGGCCGCTCCCGAGCGCATTCGTCGGTGCGGTCATCGGTTCGAGCGCCACGTAGTCCTTGTCCGCCGGCGCGAAGACCTGCACGTACCGGTAGCCGGCCACCAGCTCCACGGTGATCCGGCGGCTGGCTCCCGCGAGAGACATGGACACCCGCTCTTCTGGCAGAGCGAAGCCGTCGTCGAAGCCAACCTCGCCCAGCCTCCCGTCGAAAGCTCCACAGGGCGTTTCCTCGGCGGTCGGAATGCCCCGCTCGTCGAGTGCCAGCCGTCGCAGGGCCGGCAGCGCGAGCCGCCAGTCCGCGCGCGAAAGCTCCGACAGCCCGAGGTACGGATGAAAGCCGAAGCTCACAGGCACGGGGCCGTCGGGCCCGGCACTGAGAGAGGTCTCCATCGTCAGGCCGGCGGGGTCGAGCGTGACCGCCAGCTCCACCCGGTGCGGAAACGGAAAGATCGCCAGGAGCT
>WNFP01001760.1_pt1 | contig 18468 bp, 18 predicted proteins | sample 5400201 | NCBI WGS metagenome assembly WNFP01 (sample SAMN13153355, study PRJNA577476) | soil metagenome | isolation source: 115 cm saprolite under Madrone tree | place: USA:California | collected 2016-06-14 | reverse complement strand
GACTGGCTGAACAAGACCGACGATTATTTGAGACATGGTCGTTAACGTCCGCGGACTGCCGCAGCTTTCTCGGCAGTGGGCCGGTCCACCATTTTCTCTTTTGTCTCATTTCCGCGAAAGAGCATGGACAAAGGGCCATGGTGTTGTTTACCGTACCTACGTAGCTGAATCCATGCCGGGGGCCAGCCCTCTAAAGGGGAGCAACATGAAGAGGCGATTTGCTTTGGCAATTCTGCTGCTGGGGAGCGTGGGTGTTGCGCGAGCACAGCTAAGCGCGCCCACATTGAATAGTGATGGGGGCAACGTCGCTCCGGGCTTCGCGGCGAGTTCCGCCCTAAAGGCCGCGCTGCCGAGTGACCTTCTGAACCCGTTCGCTCGGCCGGCGGTCACGACCGTCCTGGCCTTGCCGCTAGAAGACGCCGAGCCAGCTTCGCCGTCACCGCGACCAAAGTTTCTCTACGGCGGCCGCGACGACTACCGCTGGGAGCTGGGCATCGCCGCGAGCTGGTTGCGCTTCCGATCCTCGGCCTTCACTTCCAACGCCACCGGCATCAACACTTCGGTGGTGTACTTCACGAACGACTGGTTCGGGGTCGAAGGAAACATCACCGCCGTCTTTGCTCCTACGGTTTTCTCAAACGAACACGTGAAGATTGGAACGTACGGCGCTGGCCCGAAGATCGCCTTTCGCAGGAAACAGTGGGAACCCTGGCTGCACGTAATTTTTGGTGGCGCTCAAGAACGGCCTCAGATTGCGGGACAAAGCCGCGGCTCCTATGTCATCAAGGGCGGCGGCGGAGCGGATTACCGCTGGAACCCGCGCCTCTCTTTCCGCTTGGAAGGCGACTACGTGCACACCGGCTTCTTTAAGCAATCGCAGAACAATTTTCAACTTGCAGGCGGAATCGTTTTCCACTTCTGAGCTTCAAGGGTTCGAATGCCATAGGGTGAAATTACCTCGCCCTTCACCGAATGGCATGAGACACGCCTGGACTTGCGCTACACCTTAAGCGCGCCTGCCTCGCCTCGATCAATTCGACTAGGCCTATCTTCTCAGGTATTTATTTCGGCTGGATTGTCTCGACCTGTCGCGTGCCGTCATATCCGTTGAGACTGATGGAAATCTCTGGTTTACGAATCATAGCCACCACCCAGAAGCACCCGCAGGTGCTCCCGAGTTGAAGCTAGGGGGCTGGAGCTGGCGTGATGTTCTCGGTGAACGTCCCACTGTCCACGCGATAGGTGGTGATGAATACGCGTCGGTTGCCACCGGTCTGGTAGTAGTGTTTGATGATCACGATGTGCACGTGCCCACTGACCGTAGAGCCATCAGAGAGCCCCACGGAGTAATCTCCGTCGTAGGTAGTGTTCCACTCGGTGCTTGTCGCTGTTCCGCCAGGCAGAAGTACATAACCCGTCCCGGTCCCAGTGAAGTTGTTGGCAGCCCACTGGAAAGTGTCGTTGATGTACCGGAGGATCGTGCCATTCGTGAAACTTCCGTCTGCTTTCCTGACCAGGTAAATATCGGCAAACCCTTGGCTCGTTGTGCCGTCAAAAATTGACGCGAAGCAAGGATTATTCGATGTGGTGGTGCAGCCCTGATTGGCTGGGCCAGCGCCGATTGTTTCCGCTGATTGCGCCACGACTGACAGGCTTGGACCGAATAACAACACGAGACATACGACAACTGGGGACATTTTTTTCACTGTAACCTCCCTCCTGCTCGGGGATTCTACCCTCAGTCAGAAGAGTTTGGAATTCTGTTTTTCTTCACATTGCTCCTTTTCGAAGCCCTTCCCGGATCCGCTGGACTTCACTGTTCCGCTCGCGCCGGACAATGCAGGTCAGCCAAGAACCGCGCCCGCCGCCATCCGTTTTTGGGGTAATGCTCACCGATCAGGATTTCCTGTCGCGCTGATGCTTGTGAAAGTCGTAGATGGCCCGGAGGAGTGCAAGGATCATTCCTAGAACGGGGCCCGCTGAAATGGGGCTGCTCGCCGACTCGAGTACAGCCCACATGTCACCGGACGGCAACAATTAACCAACGAACACAATCTTTCACCAGCGTGATGTCTGGTAAGCGCGCAATCAACCGGGCGTATCGGGTTTGCCGACCCCTCGGGCGGCTAACCCATTTCCAGGTCGATGCGGATTCTCGCCAAGCGCCGCGCATCCTAGAGCCTCGTGTCGCCACTTAGTTAATGAGCACTAGGCGTCCAGAGGAACGCACCCTGGCGTTTCCGAGCGACAATTGGGAAATGGAAGATGGGGAATCGCGTTTTCTGTCTCACAACAGGATGCTAGGCTCACTCGTAGGCGCGTACTACAGCCTTGCGCTGGTTGTGTTGTGCTTCAATTTTGGGCTTTTGAGACCCCTGGTTGCACCCCATCTGTCTTCTCGCGCGGAGGAATTTTTATTGGCCGCAAGACAAGCCGGAGTACTCATAGCGCTCGGGACCATCGCAGGCTTCGCTGGCATGATGCAGTTGCGGTTCTCGACCTGGTTCGGACGGCGCAGTTCGGCTGCTCTCACGAGACTGTACTTATTGGTGGGGCTGCTGGCGTCGATGGCCATATTCCTAATGGAAGTCGCAAAAGATGCTTCCTCGAACGGGCTCGCGCTGGCCGGAGCACTGGCCTGGATTTTCTTCTATGTCTTGAGCTTGACAATCGCCACAGCAAATGTCGGTGTCGGCCTATGCTTCGGAACAGAACGGTAGCAGCCAGGACCACTCGTAACCCGCGATACACGCGCTTCTTATCGGATATCTGATGGTGTGGAGTCGCGGTGTGACGAAGTGGTTGGGATGCTGTCCCGTGCCAGTGGGATCGCATTCCATCGTCCAGGCGGCCGGGTATCGTCTCGAGATCGCTGTACCCAAATCGGTGAAGAGCCTCAAAGGGACAGGTCTCCGTCGAAGTCTCATTTCAGAATTACTGCGCATCTTGGGCCGCGCTCGGCTACCAAATTTTGCAGGCTGGCTCGCGCACCATCGGCTCGCCCTTCTTGCAACCGAAGGCCTTGCGAAATTCCGCCATATTCGAAAGCGGTCCGTTGCCGCGGAACCTGGGCAGGGGATGCGGGTTGGTGTTGGCCATCAACCGTGCGTATTCGATCCGCTCGTTGGCGCCCCAGACTTGCGCCCAACCCAGGAAGAAGCGCTGCTCGGGGCTAAAGCCGTCTTTTTCCGGAGGCCGCGGCTTGCCCTGAAGTGCTTTCTGATAGGCCGCGTAAGCGATCGTCAGTCCGCCCAGGTCGGCGATGCTTTCCCCTAGAACCAGCTTGCCATTCTCGTGTAGATCGCCGTCCACGACGTAGGCGTCGAATTGATCGGAGACGCAGGCGGCGCGCGACTTGAAATTTTTCAGGTCTTCCGGGCTCCACCAATCTTTCAAGTTGCCGCGGGAATCGAACTTACTGCCGTGATCGTCAAAACCATGGGTGATTTCATGGCCGATGACCGCTCCCATTCCGCCGTAGTTCACTGCGTCATCGGCCTGCGGATCGTAGAAGGGCGGCTGCAGAATGCCTGCGGGGAAAACGATTTCATTCATGCTGCTGTTGTTGTAGGCGTTCACCGTCGGAGGCGTCATTCCCCATTCCGTGCGGTCCACCGGCTTGCCGATCTTGTTCAGCCGGCGCGCGAATTCGAATTCCGCGCCGCGCAATTGATTTTCGGCGTAGGATTTGCGGTCGATTTGGAGCGCCGAGTAATCGCGCCACTTGTCGGTGTAGCCGATTTTCACGGCGAATGCTTCGAGCTTCCGAGTGGCTTCGGCGCGAGTGTCCGGTCCCATCCAGGGCAGGGTCTGTAAATCATCGCGCAGCGCGGCAACCAGGTTGTGCACCATCTCGAGAGCACGGGCCTTGGCCTCCGGCGGAAAATACTTCTGCACATAGACTTGCCCGAGGGCCTCGCCGAGCACGCGGTCGGTGGCCTGTACGCAGCGCTTCCAGCGCGGCTGGATTTCCTTCGCGCCCGTCAGCGTCCTGCCGCGGAACTCAAAATCCTCGGCGACGAACTTTTCAGAAAGCCCAGGGGCGGCGGCCTCCACGAGGTGCCAACGCAGGTAATTTTTCCAGTCCTCCATGGCCGTAGAGGTCAATTGCGTGTCGAGAGCCTTAAAAAAGTCCGGCTGGCCGAGGTTGATTTCCTTCAGTTCCGGATGTCCCGCGGCCTTGAAATAGGCTTCCCAGGAGAAATTCGGCGTGAGTGCCTGCAGATCCGCGAGCATCATCTTGTGATAGGTCTTGTCCGGATCGCGCAAGTCGGTATTTTTCATCGAAGCGGTTGCCAGCGCGGTTTCGATCTTCAAAATGGCGGCCGCTTCCGCCTCCGATTGGTCTCGGGGATCACCGAGCAAAGCGAACATCTTGGCGACATGCTTCTGGTAGGCCTCGCGAAGCTGCTTCGAATGGTCGTCTTCCTTCAGGTAGTATTCGCGCTCCGGCAAGCCGAGGCCGCCCTGGAACGCGCCTCCGATCACGCGCGTGCTGTCCTTGGCATCTTGATTCGAGCCGAAGCGAAAGAGCGCGCTCACGCCTCTCGTCTGCAGCCGCTCCGTCTCCGCTTGGAGGTCCGCCACCGTCTTGATTTCAGCAATCTGCTCCATTTCGGGCTCCAGCGGCTTGGTTCCGGCGGCCTCGATCGCCGTGGTGTCCATACAGCTGGCATAGAAATCGCCGATCTTCTGTTCGTTTCCTCCCGGTTGAGCCTTGGCGTTCACTGCGTCATCGAGAATCTGCCGCAGGTTCTGCTGGTTCTTGTCCGCCAGTTCTGTGAAGGTGCTCCAGCTAGAATATTCCGGCGGAATCAGGTTGGTCTTCATCCACCCGCCCATGGCGAACTGGTAGAAGTCGTCGCAAGGCTTGCAGGTCTTATCGAGATTCGCGGAATCGAAGCCCCACGAATTTGCCTTATTCGCCTCTCCGGCCGACGCGCGCACCCCGGCGCTCGCCAGAGCGAGTGCTAGAAGAACAACCACCGCCAGGACGCCAGCAATCGAAAAAAATCGGTTTGACATTGCCTACCTCGTTGGATTAGCCCTCGGCTAGTTAGGTTTCGAACCGCGGCAGTTTAGAGTGGTTTCTGACCCCGGCTGCCAGGCGATCTGGGTGTGAGACGGAGGGAACGGCAGTCGCGTTACTGCGGCCTTCAAATCCGCGATCCAGAGCATCACTTTAAAACCGTACCGTAGAAGACGTTGCGTCCGCCGCGCAAGTCCCTTCCATAACATAGAACGATGGTCAGGTTTCCGAGGACCCGGACCTTCGATTGCGCGCCGGTATCCCACAGCCAGCGCGATGATCCGAAAAGGCCTGAGGAATCGGCCACCGCGCCGTTGTCGAGGAATGGGCCAAATGTGACGCGCAAGAAACCGTTTTGATAGATGGTCTTGTCCACCTCCCAATTGGCAAGAAAAAATCGCCGCCCGAGTGGAGCAGCGCCCTTACGGCGGTCCAGAGTTCCCGCGTGACCACGAAGCCAGAGGTCATTGTCGCGTTCGATGCCCAATTCGAACAGTTCATCGAGCGTCGCGTGGCCGGCGGTTGCGCCTGCGCGAATCTTAGCTTCGATCTCATAGTCATCACCCTGGGCACGCGGCAACCAATGCGCGCGAAGCGATCCGCGGAGCGTGGCGAACGGTCCGAGCTGCTCGCCAAACTCCCGGCCAGCCTTGGCCTCGGCCGAGGAATCGAGAGTGAAGCGACGCTCCGGGACGCGCACGAGGGTTCGCTGGACGCCCAGCCATCCGGCAACCGAGGTAGCGCCGGTGAAGAAGGTGCGCTCGGCGGCCGAAGTGTGACCGCTAAGATTTCGAAAATTCCGATTGGCGATCTCCGCGCCTGCGCTCCAGCTCCAGCGGCCATTCACCAGGGCATGCGCTTCCACTCCCATTGCGGCACGGCGCATGTTCAGGTCCGCGAGCGGCGTGCCCGCGCCAAGAAAAGTTTCGGTCAAATTCCAATTTTCGTTGCGGGCATCGGTGTACAGCCGCAAGCGCAGGCGGGGATCGCCGAACAAGGGCAGCGCAAGCGCGAGAGAGACACGGCGTTTTTCCGGATCCCATCGTGCGAGCGAGGTTAAGTTCACCGCCTGGTGGCCGAGATTGTAGAACTCCGGATAGACCGTAGCGTAGGGCAAGCCGCTCAAGAGCGAAACGAAGCCTTCTACCTTCGAATGGCCCCAGCCGTTTCTCTCCGCTAGGTGCAGTGTCAGGTCGTAATTCCCAGACTCGCCCGGATGGAGTTCGATCCGCTGATTCGAAAAAACACCCAAATGGTCCAGCCGTGATTGGGTCGCGAGCAGCGCATCCGTGGTCAGGACTTGCGGAGCGTTAAACGCCAGCGCGCGGTTCCGGAGGGATGCCGCCAGCCGCAGCGACGGCGTGAAGTCCACACTCCGCAGCCGCGGTTGGTCTTCGGCATTCCAATACTTCAGGGCGGCTTCCAGGTTGTCTTCGAGGAAATAAATCGTGGCGAGAAACTCGCGCGAGTAGGCGTCTTGTGGGTTCAGGCCGAGGGCCTTCCCCAGGTGCTGCTTTGCGGTTCGAAAATCCTTTTGCTTGTACGCCAGGCCTGCAAGCTCAACCAAGAACCGCGGATCCCGGGGAGCCTTCTCGAATCCTGCCTCGAAGGCCAGTTTCGATTCGCTCCATTTTTCCAGGCGCGCGAGGGCTAGCCCCGCCAGGAAATCAAGTTCTGGGGATTGATTGGCCGGGCCTCGGGCAAGCGTGGCGGCCTCCGCCCAGTCGCCGGCATCCAAGGCGCGTTGTGCCGCCATCTGGCGGGCTGCCGGACTCTGGGGGAACACCGGCGAAGAGAGGATCAATACCGCGGCTAGAAATCGGATCACACGGCCTTTGGGAGAACCAACAGCATCCAATTGCGGTTCGGCCGCCATTCCTTTTCGAAATCCGCGCGCTCCATCCGGAGAAGCTTGCCGCGCCGAGGATCGTTGAGGAAGACCGCCCCGCTTTGCCAATCGATGCCGGTTATCACCACATAGTGTAGCGGGGTTCTGGCGCTACCTGGCTGCACGCTGGCGATCAGCGGCCGGCCCTGTTTTAGTTGCTCGAGAAGGTCTTTCCAATCTCCGTTGAGAGGAAACACGCGGAAGCCCGACGCCTGGAGATAACTTTGCATGTCGGAAGCATGAATGCCCCGGGCTTTCGGCGAATAAAGCAGTTTTTGGATGGCGGCGGAGTCGGCCCGCTGCCCATCGACTGGTGCGCCATGGGCATTCCAGTATTGCAGGATCATGGAGATCGCGGCAGACCCGCAGCCATCTTCGCTTTGTTTCACGTAGGGCACATCGAGCCACACTCCTGCTGTTTCCTGGGATGAAGAACGAATCGAACACCCCAGAAACAGGAGCATGGCGCAAGCGAGGCGATTCATTCTCGTAAAGCAAGACTCAGCGAAGCGCGATGGCCAGGACGATGATGGCCAGGGCGATCACGATGATCCACAACAAGTCGCGATCGGAGATGCGTCCCGCTGCAAAATCGCGCTGCGCTTGGCGGGAGCGTTCAGCGAGCTTGGCAAGATCTTCATCGTTCAATTGTCCGACGGCCTGATCGACTCTCTGATAGTCGAGGTGCGAGGATTTCAGCGCTTCTTTGGCGGTAGCGGAAGAAAGCAGGGTTCGAACGGCTTCTTCGTTGGCCTGGCGCGTCCGGGCCGGCCGCGCGGCGTCCTTGTTCAACTCGCTAAGAGTGACGACGTGTTGCTTATCTTGGGCCCCGGCCGGGACTCCCGCCCAACCAAACAGCAGGGCCATGGTCAGTACCGACACACCCATCTTCACGCGAAAACGCATTCTTCCTCCTATTTTGGCTGGGTGAACCCAGTTTACGGACTTCCCCCGTACGGTGACAAGAAGCTTCTTCGGCCCGGACCATGGAGGAGCTCGTGCGGCTCACTTGGCAGGCAAGGGTTGTTGGTATTTGGTAAGGTCCACCGATTGCCAGGCGCCTTTGATGATGCCGGCCCGAATCTGCGCGCTGGTCTTGCCTTTGCGGGACTGTTCATAGCTGTAGAAATCTTCGTTGATGCAAATGTTGCATCCCGCGCCGTGTTTGCTGGCGAAGCAATCGAGCAAGCTGGCGTGACCCTGGCCGCGGTCGCAATGGCAATAGCAGGGCTGCTGATAGAGCGTCTTTTTGATCTTGGCGGCGATGGCGTACGCATTTTGAACCACGGGATCAGGGAAAAGGTCGGGGTTCATGGTCGCGGGAAGCGCACCCACGGGGACTTGCGCATGATAGGCAGGCACAGGCTCGTCGGCTGTGGACGGCGGCGAATTCGCGCCTTGGGGAGCGGCCTGCCCGAGCCCCAGCGCCAAGCCGAAGAGCACCGCGACGCTCAAGAATCCCCTTACTTTACTAGGCATATTGGCCTCCCGCCTCAACCGCTTGGCTATCGCCATCTCTCTACTCTAATGCCGCCAAGCGCAAATTTCCACTTCGTTGCTCCGAAGATGTATATAAAAGAAACGCTCACGGCAACCGCACCACGGCGATTCTAACCGCCGCCAGCTTGGTCACGTCCATGACTTTGTCGCCGTTGCGGTTGTCGATCTGGCTGTTGGCAATGAAATAGAAATCATTTCCGTGGATAGCCCCGGTCGTCGGCAGGACCGTGAACTGCGTGTGATTCTCGAGCACGCTCGTCTGGGTCACCCGGTTTCCGTCTTTCGAGAGCTTGAAGGCCGCCACGCGCGGCGACCCGATGCCGTTCTGGACCGCGATCAGGCTGCCTTTCTGCCAGTACAGCCCGTCGGCGCCGGCCAGGGTGTTGCGTGGGCCGGGATCGACGTCGCGACTCTCGCCGCTCGGCAGGTCTATCTTCACGATTCCCACGGCATCCGCCACAAACACGGTTTGGTCGTCGTCCGCGAGCGCGATGCCATTGGGACACAGAAGCGGGCGGTACACGGCGAGTGGAGCGAACGTCTGCGACCGGGGATCAAAGCGCAAGACCTGATTGTTCAAGCTGTCGGTTGAAATCACTTCTCCATTCTTTCGCAACACCAGGTCGTTGAATCCGTGCTTGGCACTGTCCTTCGGCGAGTAGCGCCCCAGTAATTTACCCGTGGAATCGAAATGGAGAAGTTCCGTCCGTCCGGCGTCTTCAAACGTATCCGCCCATACCGTGCCATCCACCGGGTCCAGCCGTATCCCCAAAACCGGCAACAGTCCGTAACGATCCCCGGGCACAAAATCGGAGACTCTCCCTTCAGAGTCAATCTTCACGATCTTTTTGCGGTTCAGGCTGCCGAGATAATAAAGATTGTGCTTCTGGTCGTACGCCAGCCCCTCGGGGATGAGGTCTTTCTCTTCGGTCACGAATGCAAATCGAGCCGCAGCGACCGGCGGAAAATCGCGACGGACTTTTTCTGCCAACTCGTCAAATTCCTTCGAGCCCCTGAGTCCCAGGAACGCTGGATCGCCAGACGGATCAAAACCCTCCCGCAGCGCCAGGCATTCCTTGAGAAGAGAAAGCGCTTCGCGGGTTTCTCCCAGGTGTTGTTCTGCGGTGGAAAGAAAATAGAGGACCGCGCCACGGTCCGGAACGACCGCTTCGAGCTTTCGGACCATGGCGATTTGTTCACGCAGCTCGGCGGCGTCGGCAGGCTCCGCGAGTACTCCCTTCACTTGCTCTTTTTCCTGCTCTTGGGGATAAAGGGCGGAAGGAAGGCTTACCAACCCAGCCAACAAAAGAAGCGCGGAGAATGGAGATGGACGGAGGGTACTCAATCGGCACCTAGCAAACGGGAAGAAGGTCATGGCAGAACCCTGGGGGCTCCAGAGGCGGCAATCTTGCGGTCGTTAGATGAAGGCGGCCTCAACAGCAGCAAACGTGGAAGTTTTCGCTTCCAGGTGCTTGGCACGAAGATGGCGTTGCACGCGCCGGCCCCAGCCTCTCACAAACGAAAAGTTCAGCGCGCCGCCGATGGCCGAGCTGGCCAGAGGGATCAAACGTCCAGCCCATTTTTCCGCCGTTTCGGCGCCAATCTTCGCGGCCAAGCGTTCTGCGATGCGGGGGATAACTTTTTCGAGAATCTGTTTTTCGGCTAAATCCTTGCCGTAGTCGATGCCGGAGGCCGCCGCGGCGGCCTTCCACATTTCAATCCTTTGGTCGCGGCCCTGAGCTTCAAACCCGTAAACGAGAGAGAGGCGCTGGATGAGCCGCAGGGTGATTACCGTGAGCAGGCTGGCATCCGGCAAGAAAGTGATCATGCCACCGAGGCCGAATCCCGCGCCTTCGGCAAGCGCCAGGCGTTCGGCATCGTGAATCAGCGACGTAGCAATGGCGTCCAGGCGCTCGGTGGGCACGTCTTTCATTCGGCGAAAGTCGGGAACCCACAAGCCGTGCTTGCTGGCCAGCTGACGCCGGAACTGTTCCGGGTCAATCTCGATGGAACGCAGTCCGCGGAGAACACCAAAGCGCAGAAAGCGGCCGAAGGTACGTCCCGCCAGCGAACCTTTGACCGAGTTAGTTAACCCTGCCATGACCATAGCCATCCTAAGCGGTTAGAATCCTCTTCGAAGCGCTGCGTTGTATTGTATGGCCTCAACCTCTGATTTGCACCATGCATGAAATCGGCGAACCACGGTCCGTCCGTCCAGCGTGGCCATGGAATTTTTCGACGGGCAGGCGTTGAAGCGCCTTATATTTAGATGCTCGGTCTCTGACCCCGGGCCAGATTCCGGAATGGAGATAGCGGAGGCGCTCGACGCTGACGTCGATGCTGAAGGGGAGTGGGGTGCGGAATCGGCCTGGCCAGCCCGGTTGCGCCCGGCCATGGCTTGACAATCACTAACATAAACTTGACAATATCTGGGTCGCTTCCTGCCTAAGGGGACAGAAGCAGAGAAGAGGTCGGAATCTATGAGAACGCCGACGGACGCCCGAGGGCAAGAGATTCGCCAGTTTATCTTGGCGCGGGTTGACGAACATGCTCACGATATTACCTCACTGACCGCGCAGCAGTTCGGTCTGACACGTCAGGCTGTCAATCTCCATATACAACGTTTGCTGGCCGATTCCGATTTGGTTCGACAAGGAAAGACTCGGCGAACTCGATTCTTTCTTGCCCCGAAAAAGACTTGGCAAAAGCACTATGCCCGTAAGCAAAGCGAGTCCGATGTTTGGGAGCGTGATGTGCTCCCGCAGATTTCAGATTTGCCTGACAACGCTTTGGATATTTGGCGGTACTGTTTCACTGAAATGTTCAACAACGCCGTGGACCACTCTTCCGGCACACGTATCACCGTGCCGTTGAAGCGCACCGCCGTTAACGTCGAAATTGCCATCATCGACAACGGCGTGGGCATATTTAAGAAGATTCAACGTGCGATGAAGTTCTCTAGCGCAAGGTATTCAGCGCTGGAACTGGCCAAAGGCAAGTTCACAACGGATCCCGCACACCACACAGGGGAAGGCATCTTTTTCACCTCGAAAATGCTCGATGCCTTCGACATTTCCTCGGGCGGCGTGTACTTCACCTCCGTGTCGCCGTTGAAAAACCCGAAGGGCACGGCGGTCTGGATGAAATTGACAAACACATCCGCCAGGTCCCGCAAGGAGATTGTTGATGAATACGCATCGCCAGAAAACGACTATGCATTCAGCAAAACAGTCGTGCCTGTGAAAATGGCGGAGCAAAACCCGAACGATTTGATTTCGCGTTCGCAGGCGAAACGCATTTTGCTGCGCATCGACCGATTCCGAACGGTGGTCCTCGATTTTCAAAATGTCAATCAAATTGGGCAAGCGTTTGCGGACGAAATTTTCCGTGTTTTCGCGCTTGGTCATCCCGGCATAGATGTGCAGTTCAAAAACACGAATGAGGAAGTGCTCAAGATGATTCGCCGAGCGCAGAGCGCTTAGAGAAAAGTACGAAACGACAGAGACTCCGCCTTCTGCTGCGGAACAGCCGCTGGACCAGAGGGCGCAATTTCAAGCCGATTCGCCAAGCGAAAAGTCTCGACGCTAAGCCGAGCATGCCAAGCTGAAGCAATATTGGTGCTGGCAATTGTGCCGCCGGTGTGACGCAATTCCTGCCGACACGGTCAAAACTGACATCATTGACACTCAACGGCGATTGATTCCAAGCGGCTTGTGCCGCACAGCCTGGTTTCATCGCAACAATCGCTTAAGCAACATTTCCAGCAACATGCGGTCTTTCAACCGTAATTTCGAAAACTCGACACCCATTCCCTCGTCGCGGACAATATTTCGCACCGTCGCCTCGGCCTGCACGTTCCCGCCAGGCACTTCAAACGCAAGTCTCAGTTTCGTGCCCACGGGAGGTGGGTTAGGCGCGGAAATGAACAGTCCTCGCATGCCTAGCGTCCGGACACGCGAAAAAAGTTGCAGATCGCCACCATGCCAGGCCACATACATGCCCTTCGGCAATGAGATGCGCGGGCACTGGCGCTTCTGACGAGGAAGCTCCCGAGTCATGTGGTGCACACCTCCGGAATAAGACCGAAGTCTCAGCGCGATTGGCAGAGATTATTGATCCAAGCGAGCAGGGTTCGGTTGGATTCCTGATCAATGTCCAGAAATTCGAGGCCCATTCCCACCTGCGGTTTCACCACCCGGACCACTGCGAGCATCTTTAGTTTCTGGCCTTCGTGCGTGAAAGTTCCGCGGACGCGGGCGCCGATCTCCAGAGTGCGACGCAAACACACGAAACATCCTCCAAGAGAAAGATCCGAGGTCCTCCCGCTCAAGCGACTCCCGGATTCCAATTCCAGCATCTCCGCCTCGGCTGCGAAAGGGTGGCGGACCGAATACCGCCGGTAACGCACACTAGATTCTTTGGCGAATTTGCCGCTGTCAGATTCCATGCAGCTATCACCTCGCAGGAGCGGACTGGCGCTGGCCTCACGGAATAACCCCTACAGAGCGTCAGTCTCTCAAGTTCCCTAGCTGATGGGAATTGTTTTGTTGGAGAAGAGCTTGCTCCGTGCGAAGTACGAATGGGGCAACATCCTTTCGACATCCCCTTGACGGAGTGCGTACTCCTAGACCGGTACTATCGTTCTATGGGGACCCGGGAAAATCTCAGATAGCCTTAGCTTCGCCAGAGGGTAGACCCTAGGCGAGACAGAATTCCTATGCCCATCGAAGAGGTAACGACAGCCAGCGCGACATCGGCCCGCGCTGAGAACCGCAGACGGAATCGAAGGGTTCCCGTCTCCCTTGAGGTGCGTGTACGCCCCGCTGATTTCGGTGACGGGGATTTCGAAGAACTCCGAACCACCGAGAACGTCTCCCGCGGGGCCCTCTATTTCCTCACCCCACTCGACCGGTACTACAAAGGGATGCGCCTGTGGGTTGCGCCTGCCCACGGGCCCATTACGGGCTCAGACAACTGGAAAGACTTTGGCCAGGTCGTTCGTATTGATCGTCGACTCGATGGTCGCTATGGAGTGGCCGTCGTTCTCCGAGCGCCGAGGCACTTGGCGACCTGCGGCGATCTCGCCCAGCCTCCCGGGAAGAAGAATACGGAGGCTCGGGAACAGCGTAACGCACCCCGCCATGCGTTCGTGGCGCCAGCAGTGGTGGTTGACGCCCAGACGGGGGCTCGGATTTCAGCGCGGACTTCCGATCTGAGCCTGCGGGGGTGCTACGTCGACACGTTGAATCCCTTTCCTATTGGCACAACTCTTCAGCTGAGAATCCACAAGAACAACGAGATCTTCGACGCGCGAGCGAGCACTGCCTCATCGCATACAGGGTCGGGGATGGGCTTGCTCTTTGGGGAAATGAGACCGGAACAACGGTCCATGCTAGCAGGCTGGTTGAACGAAGGCGTTGCTCCATCCAGGTCTTCACCTACGGCACCGCTTCCAGCCGAGAAAACTGACCAGCGGGACCATCTTTTGGCCGTTAGGCTGATCTACTCTCTAGTTCGCAAAGGCGTTCTGAGTCAGTCCGAGGCTGCCGCACTGCTGGAAGATTCATAAGCTTGATCCTCTCGTTGCACGTCCGGGACGGGGGGCCCTCTTCCACACGAAGCGCCTTAGGAAATTTTCCGACTTGAATTTCTGCGGCAAAAAAACACCGCTCTCCCCCGGTGTTGATGCCGAGTTTGAGCAGCTTACCGTGGATGCGGGGTGCACCCACAGGGATTGCGACGAGGAAAACCCTTGGGATGCACCCCAGAAGGATGGGGTCGTTCACGATTCCCTCTCAAGGTTGGCGCACGACTGAATTGCCAGGGTGCCCACGTTGAGAAAAATCCACGTGGTATGGTCAGACCCCAACGAGGGTTGAATTAGTTCGTTCCGCCCGCAGCGGCGGCCTGTTCGAGAAGCTTTAGCGTTTTGTTGGCGTCCGCTACTCCGAGAATCAGGAAAGGCGCGTTGGCCCCCGGTTCGGCTCCGGAGTAGCCATAGTTGATGTTGATTCCCTTATCTCCGAGCCGAGCCGCGACGCGAGCGAGTTCCCCAGGACGATTTTCTAGCATCACCCTCGCGACCTCGGTCTCAGTGTAATCGTTGCGTTGCCGCTCCAGAGTCGCCCTGGTCTTACCTGGATTGTCCACCACGAGACGGACGGAACCCTTGCCCTTCTCGTGAGGGAACTGTTGATACGCGAGAATATTGATGTCCTCTTCGGCGAGGGCCTGGCAGAGCTTGCCAAGCGTTCCGGGCCGGTCTTCCAGTCGGATGGTGAACTCCTTGGTGATAGGCATGGTGGGACCCTCCTTCTATTGCACCTCGGGTACGGGCTGGGAAGTTCCTGCGAGGAGAAAAGATAGCGCAATCCTACGCCGACTTGAGTCTGACCGCAACGGTTGCAGGAGTGAGAAGGAGTGAGAGGGACCGTTCGATGGCCTGTAATCGTCCGTACCTGGTCACCCACTTCTTTTCAATAAGTTACGGACAGTCTTGGTGAACTTGTGTGCCATAACGATGACATAGATAGATATTCGCTTTTCATGAGGTTGTTGAAATCGAGAGGGGAAAGCCTCGAGCCGAGGTCGCTCTCGTTGCTAATCAACCAGACCTTGGTTAGCTAACCTTTCACAGATCGTCACGACAGTACCTCTCTGGAGGCCACAAGCGAGTAGGCCGTGCTTCTCCCTCCTTCCTTTTCCTGTTTGAGAATGCCTTTGCCGATTAAATCTTGGATGTCCCGCAGGGCTGTATCGTGCGAACTCTTTGTGAGTTTCGCCCACTTCCCGGTTGTCAGTTTCCCCTCAAAACCATCGAGCAACAGGTTGACTATTTTTTTCTGTCGGTCGCTGACCACGATTGATTCTTGCTTGAGTCGTCGCCAAAATGCTTCCTTTTCCAAGACGCTGCCTGTCAGCATTTTTGCTTTTTCAATGGCGCGACCCAGGCAGCTGAGAAACCAAGTCAGCCAATCGGTTACGTCCATTCCGCCTTTCTGCGTATTCTCAAGAATCTGGTAGTAACTCCGTCGCTCTTCGCGAATTTGGGAAGACATGCTGTAGAAGCGCTGTGAGCTGTTTTCCACTCGAGCTAAGCACATTTCCGTGATGGCACGTGCGATTCTTCCATTGCCATCAGCGAACGGATGAATCGTGACGAAGTAAAGATGTGCTATCCCAGCCTTGATGAGTGGCTCGAATTCCTCGCCACTGTTGAACCAAGCGAGGAATGGCACCATTTCTGGTCCGACACGTTCAGCGACCGGGGCCTCAAAATGAAATTTCTCGTTTCCTTCCGCACCGGAAACAACCTGCATTCCACCCTCACGCCAAGCTCCGGTTCGGATTTTGTGAATCCCACTACGCCCGCTCGGAAACAGTGCTCCATGCCAGCCGAATAGCCTCTCGTCCGTGAGCGGCGCCGTATACTTCTCGGTGGCGTCCAGCATCATTTCGACGATTCCCTCAATGTGGCGGTCCGCCGGAGGGGCCCCAGCGACGCTCAGACCCATGTGGCGTGCGAGCGATGAGCGTACGCTCTCTGGATTGAGTGCGGCTCCCTCAATCGCAGATGATTTGACTGTCTCCTCGGTGAGAGCGGCAAGCGTTGCTTCTTTTTGAAGTTGGATACCTAGTGCGCGCATTTTTCCAAGAAGCAAACCTTGCTGGTATCGCACGGTAGACAGAGGTGCAACCAGACGGTCCACTTGCCAAGCGAAATGTGGCCACCCGTCAGCTTCGTGAATGTAGCCCATAATCTACGCACATTCTACGCAAGAATCTACGCATCGGTCAAGAGGTATCTACGCAGATTCTACGCATGCCTGGTTAAGAAGAAGTTGACGTCTTTCGTTGCGCGTGCTTTTTTGGACCTACGAACTTCATGGCCTGGGCTACCGCGATCGCGGCAAACCCAGGAGCGCTTCGCAAGATACGTAACTCATATCGTGCGTCTTGGAGGACGCAGGTAAAGAGCAAACCAAATCCGGATTAGGGTGTTGGCCTCCATGCGCCATCGGGAATTGCTGTGCCGCAACCCAAGGAAAGACCTAATTGCACGCAACTTACCCGCAGCCTAACGTCTCGGAGTCAAAGCAGACAGGCTGGTTTGACACCCGACGCCGCTCACCGGTTTCTCCAGCGCAACAGGAAAGCGCACGCGAATCGCCGGAAGGCGAGGAGCAGGCCTCAGGTTCTGACCGTCAACTGCCCGACCGATTGCCGCTTCCTCGAGCGGCGCGCGAGTCGGCGACTGGAACTTCAACTGGAAAAGAGGTCTCAGATACCGGACCGCTCGCGGCTAGCGGCGGGAATCTGAGTACGTCTGTAGCGAGCGTCAATGTCTTGGGCTTGGCCTCGGCTGACGCGCTGAAAAGTACCACGTCTGGCAGTGGCACCAGCAGTCAGTCGCAATCTTCGGTCGCCAGCCTAAGTCTGTTGGGTGGTCTGGTTGCTGCCGATGTCGTGAAATCGAACACCAGCGCTACTTGCAGCAATGGACAGGCCGCCGTCACCGGGAATGCTGAGCTCGTCGGCTTGGTCGCCGCGGGCCAATCCATCCTCGTATCCAACCCCAACCTCGCCATCTCGTTGCCAGGCGGCATCAGCCTCATCGTCAACGAGCAGACCAGCTCGCCGAGCGGAACTAGCGGATCGATCACCGTCAATGCGCTGCACGTCAAGGGACCAAGCATCGACATCGTGGTGGCTTCCGCCCAGTCCGGTATCATTTGCTCTGTAATCATCCAGTAGATTAGCGACACTTTGCCTTTTTGGATTTGCGGTTCCATGGGGGCAAGAACTCCCTTGTGAAGCACTGTCTTAAGACTCCGCCCTACACGTTGCAGCCCCACTTTTTCTGTCTTGGTCAGGGAGTGACATCATGAAGGTAAATCGTCGCGAGTTGTTGAAAAGCGCTACATTCGTTTCGGGAGCTGCGTTGGTTGGCGCATCGTGGCCCGCGAGCAAGAGATTGTTTGCGCAAGATGTTCTCCTGAATTTGCCTAATCTACCGAGCCCGAGGAATTCCGGCATCGAACACATCGTCGTGGTGACGATGGAGAATCGAAGTTTCGACCATTTTCTCGGATGGCTGCCCAATGCGGATGGCCAGCAAGCTGGCTTGACGTTCGTGGACAGCGCAGGCGTGAGCCACGCGACTCACGCGCTCTCAGGTGATTACACGGGTTGTCCCCATGCGGATCCAGATCATTCCTACGAAGGCGCTCGCGCCGAGTATGACCAGGGATTGATGGACGGTTTTCTCCGCGCAGGTAGTAACGACGTCTTTTCCATCGGCTACTACGGCGAACGGGATATTCCGTTTTATGCCGCATTAGCCCGCAACTATACCGCTTGCGACCGTTATTTCGCCGCGATCCTTGGGCCGACATTTCCGAACCGGCTATTTTTGCATGCCGCTCAAACGGACCGCCTCGACGATAGCACCAGCTTCACTTCACTGCCGACGATTTGGGACCGCCTCGCCAGCGCTGGAGTGAGTGCTCGCTATTACTTCTCGAACGTGCCGTTCTTGGCGCTATGGGGCGTGAAATATCTCGGCATCTCGCGTCTGTACGAGGAATTTCTCTTGGCGGCGAGTACTGGAACATTGCCGGCGGTGTCTTTTATTGACCCGAGATACACCATCCTGGATGACGGTACGGGCAACGACGACCATCCTCACGCCGATATCCGCAAAGGAGATCTCTTCCTTTACGAAACTTTCCAGGCTGTGGCAAGAGGACCGCAATGGGCGAGCACCGTGTTCATCGTAAATTTTGACGAATGGGGCGGCTTCTTTGAGCACGTCGCCCCGCCGCGCGCCACTGCTGCCAACAGTGTAGATACCGACCTTGTGAACGGCAAAGCGCTGCTCGGATGTCGCGTGCCTACGGTCGTTGCGTCACCATTCAGCCGGGGGAATCCGGCGGATTCGAGGGTAAGCACGGTGGTGTTCGATCACACTTCCGTTTTGAAGTTGATTGAGTGGCGTTGGGGGCTCGCGCCTCTGACTCCACGGGACGCCAGCACTGATGTGAATAACCTT
>WNFP01009287.1_pt1 | contig 18470 bp, 20 predicted proteins | sample 5400201 | NCBI WGS metagenome assembly WNFP01 (sample SAMN13153355, study PRJNA577476) | soil metagenome | isolation source: 115 cm saprolite under Madrone tree | place: USA:California | collected 2016-06-14 | reverse complement strand
GTGTTCTCCGCAGTATCCGCTTGCGTATGCCGATCCCGCGCACGGCTTTCGTATTTGTCTGCCGGCTGAGGTCAAACGCGCGGTCGCGGATTATCCGAAAGATTCAATCGTGTTCACCGGTTTCACTGTTCCACCCAGGACAAACCTTCGGAGCAAAAGATTACTCATTATTTCTGGTGATTACGACTTGCTGAAGAGTGCAAAAAGTTTTGGGCGTTTCACCGCGGGCAATGTGACTTTCGAACGCGGTCGATTCGAAGAAGGCAGCGCCGGACATTTAACGCTGCACATCATCTACACGTGGAAGAGCAAAAATCTGCACTTCGACTTCGAACTTCGCTCTGTGAACATCTACAACTTCGATCCTGCACAGCGACCGGCCGAATACAATCGCGCTGTCCAGATCAAGATCGCCGAACAGATCATGAGCACTTTCGTGCAAGTGACTAAGTAGCGTCTCGCCTCGAAAAAATTTCCTGGCCACTACTGAAGGTTCGCAGCACATCCAATTCTGGCGAGAGAACGACAAAATCTGCATCGGCTCCGACCGCCAATCGCCCTTTAGTTTCGAGGCCAACCGCGCGAGCAGGATTCTGTGTGGCCATTCCGACAGCTTCATGCAACGGCAGGTTGACCTTGTTTACCATCGTTCGGATGAGGTCGATCATGCGCGAGACGCTCCCTGCGAGCGCGGAGCGGTCAGCGAGCAGACAGACGCCCGTTTCCACAACGCAGTCGTTCCCGAAAAGCGAGAAGTGCGAGCCATCCGGCAGTCCGGCCCCGGCAGTTGCATCGGTCACCAGACAAATCCCGCCCGGGCCTTTCGCGCGATACAACAATTTCATCAATGTCGGCGAAACGTGATGACCGTCGGCGATGAGTTCACAACTGATCTGCGGCTCGCTTAACGCAAACTCAAGCAAACCGCCGACACGATACACTCCGCGACGGCGCGCGCTCGACATGCAATTGAACGTGTGCGTTACGCTGCGCATGCCATAATCGAACGCGGCCCGGGCGTCTTCGTCCCAAGCATCGCTATGTCCTCCGCTCACGCTGATTCCGCGCGTGTGAAAATTCTCGATCGCCTCGAGCGCGCCCGGCAATTCTGGGGCGATCGTGATGCGCTTGATCGCATCCCCGTACTCGAGCAACTGCTGCACACAAGCGGGTGACGGGTCACGAACGAATTCCTCGCGCTGCGCGCCGTGTTTCGCTTTTGAGATAAACGGTCCTTCGACGTGAACGCCCGCAATCGCGCTGGTAGGGCGCGACCGCTGGGGGCGCCGCTTAGTAGAATTACGCACGGCATTCAAGACATCGACAATCCTCTCCAGCGGCGCGGTAGCCGTTGCGAGCAGGAGCGACGTGGTCCCGCCGCTGGCGTGGAAATCGCAAATCGAGCGAAATGCTTCGGCAGAGCCTTCCATGGTGTCGCGGTCGAGTGCACCGTGCACGTGAAGATCGATGAAACCGGGCGCAAGGTAATTTCCGGCAAGACCAACAATCTCTTCGCCTCGCGCCTGCGTTCGGTCGCGAATCGCGGCGATTTTTCCCTCGTGAACAACGAGCTCAAGCCCGTCGCGAACTTCATCGGGAAAAATCAAACGCGCATTTGTGAAGATCATTTTGCGTAACGTTCAACGCTCAATCGACCTCCGCAATATCGCGGGACGTCCCAACGCGCTTCTGGGGAGCACAGGCTGCCAGCCTGTAGTTCGCTGCTTGCCGCAAACAGATTGTGCCACCTCGCGTGTTTGTGTGCGAGACATTCGGCCAGCGGCCGAATGCTACAGGGTGGCAGCCTGTGCTTCCCTAGACAAAAGAGAACCGTTCCAGAAAAGTCCGTCGCTCTCGGATATAATTGCCTTTGAACGCCGAAAAGCGCATTATCTCCATTACCATGGCGTTCGATTACGATGTGGTGATCATCGGTGGCGCGTTTTCCGGCGCGGCGACGGCGTTAATACTCAAACGCAAAAGACCCGATGCGCGCATCCTCATCATCGAAAAAACAGCTGAGTTCGATCGCAAGGTCGGCGAATCGACTACAGAAGTGAGCAGTTGTTACATGACCCGGATTCTGGGTCTCACTCACTACCTCGGTCATCACCAATTGGCCAAACAGGGACTCCGCCTCTGGTTTTCGAATCGGCCTGACCAACCTTTTGATGATTGCGTTGAGGTGGGCACCCGTTATCAAAGCCGGTTGCCGGGTTTTCAGGTGGACCGGGCAAAGCTTGATTCGCATATGCTCGATCTCGCAGTGCAAGCGGGCTGCGAGTTGTGGCGTCCGGCGAAAGTAACAAACCTCGAGCTAAACGGTGGAGATGGGCAAGTTGTGAACGCGATCGTCGTCGATGGAGGGCGGAGTTCTGCGACGCCAGCGCAATCGGGCTCGCACGAGCTCGCCCCCCCAAATGCAACCGAACGCAACGTTCGCGCACGTTGGGTCGTCGATGCTACCGGGCGCGCTACCATGCTTGCGCGAAAACTCGGCCACCTTCGTCGGAACACGGAGCACCCCATCAACGCTGTCTGGGCGCGATTCAGCGGTGTTAAAGAGTGGGACGGTTACGATTGGCGCGAACGCTTTCCCGATTATGCGAATGCTTGCCTCACGGCGCGTGAATGGGCCACGAATCATCTTTTCGGGCGCGGCTGGTGGGTCTGGATCATTCCGTTGCATGGTGGCGATGTCAGCGCTGGCATTGTTTACGACAGTCGCATCTTCAAACTTTCCGAAGGACCGAGTCTCGGCCAGCGATTGCATGCACACATTCTCAGCAATCCGGTTGGCCGCGAAATTTTTGGAGCAGCAAAGGTGGTCGAAGGCGACGTGCACGCTTTATCGATGTTGCCGTATCACAGCGAACAAGTTTGCGGCAACGGCTGGGCCGCAGTCGGCGACGCAGCTGGCTTCATCGATCCACTTTACAGTCCGGGTCTGGATTTTTGTTCTTACACTTCGCACTATGTAGCAGATTTATTGGCGCGTAGTGTGGTCGGCGAAGACGTCACCGAGCGGCTTCGTCATTACAACCAGCAATATCCGATCACTTACCGTTATTGGTTTGAGAGTCTGTACAAAGACAAATACTACTACATGGGCGACGCCGAGCTGATGTCCGCCGCGCTTCTTCTCGATGTAAGCAGTTACTATCTCGGTTTGGTCCGTGCAGTTTATCGGAATCCTGAATGTGCATTTCTTAACCTGCCCTTCACTGGTTTCGGCGGCAGATTCGCTCGGAACACGATGACGTTTTATAGCCGACGTCTCGTCGCGTTAGCGAATCGCAGGTGGGCGACTGGTTGCTACGGAAAACGAAACGCCGGCTGGCGCGAGCTCTATGATGGATTTGTTCCGGACTTCCGAATTCGCAAACAGATTTGGCGTGGATTGCGGCGCTGGTGGAAATGTGAGCTGATCAATTTAGGACTGATGTTGCGTAGGCGGGCAGCAACGCCGGCTTCAGCAACCGTTCCAACAGAAGCATGGTAGGGGGCGACCGCCGGGCGCGCCGTGGGTGCTACGGGCTGAGCAGCGTTCCGTACCAGCGCAGGAAAATCTCGCCAAAAAACATCCAGGTAGCTGCGCCAAACGCCAGGTAAGGTCCAAAGGGCAGTTTGGCCGACCAAACAGGTTTTCCCACTACTAGCGTGATCAATCCGACGATCGAACCCAGAAGCGATCCAGCGAAAAGGCTAAACAATACGGCGCGCCAGCCCAGAAAAGCACCAATCGCGGCCAGGAATTTTAAGTCGCCGCGTCCCATTGCCTCTCGCGGAATCACCAGTTCCCGTGCTACGCCGGAAATCTGCGTCACATCGTCGAGCATCATCACGTGGCCTTCGGCCGTGACGCGATCGTAACGAAAGTGCAGCGTTACATTCCCGTACGTGTGGTGGTCGATGCTGGCCTCATCGCATGTGAGCAGGAGTCGATCTCTTTCGCGCGCAAAATAATCGCTCCACAGACTTTCTTCACTGCCTACGACGAAATCAGCGTCATCCCCGCGTTTTGTCCACGTGAACGGCGTCGGCGCATCGAATTGAATCCGTTTCCTTCCAAAAGCGATTTTGCCGGCTTCCAAGACAATCAAAAGGATCACGTAACCGAGGGCAGCCGCGAGTAAAGAACGAACACCGGCCGCAAGCCGGGAATCCGTCTGCATCAGGGCAGGCATCGCCACACTACAAACGACGCCCGCGATTATTCCGCCGATTGTTACCCGGTCCGGAATAATGAAATGCTCAAAATCGATAAATGTCCCTATGATGAGGAAGGAAACAAAAACCCAATACGCAATCGCCACCTGCCATGGAAAGCTTTCCCAGATTCCTAGGAAAAGGAGCGCGGTAACCAGTTCTACGGCGAAATAACGGAACGAAATTTTAGCGCCGCAATTTGCGCAGCGACCGCGAAGCACAATCCAGCTGATCAACGGCAGATTCTGATGCCATGGAATGGGTTGCTTACAGTTCGGGCAAAAAGACCGGCGAGGCCGATTAATCGAGAGATCAACAGGCCACCGATAAATGCAGACGTTCAAAAACGAGCCAACCGCCGCGCCAAGCACAAACGCAAACGCCCCGAAGAGGAATTTGTAAATTGGCTCGTGCACGCGTTAGCCGGCGATTCGTTTCAGACGACGACGCTCCATGAGCCACGCAATCCAGATGCAGCTTTCATAAAGCAAAACCATCGGCAGTGCCATTGCGATCAAGGTCAGGATGTCTGGCGTCGGCGTGATGATAGTCGCCAGGAGAAAGATCAGTACCACGGCATACGGCCGGGTGCGCGCCATGAACCTGTAGGTGATCAAGCCAAATCGGACCAGCGCCAGAACTACCACTGGCAATTCGAACGCCAACCCGAACCCGAGGGTGAATCGAGTCACGAACGAATAATACTGTTGCACGGTCCAGGTCGGCGCCCATCCCAGGGACTCGGTGTCGCGAAAGAAAAAGAGAATCGTTTTCGGCAGCAGCCAAAAATAACAAACCGTTACGCCCAGGAGGAATAGCGCGAAGCTGACTAAAATAGCGGGCAACACAAAGCGCTTTTCTATCGCAGTCAGCGCCGGCAAAACAAATTCCGCAATGAAATACAGGAGCAGCGGAAAAGAGAGAACGATGCCGGCGTAAAATGCCAGATGAAATGAAATCACGATTGAATCCGTGATGCCGAGCGCCTTGAGCGTTCCGATTTGTGAGCCTACTTCGCGCAATGGCGCCTGCGTTATCCGCACGAGCGCCGATCGAAAGGCGAAGCAAACAATCATCGCAATCACCAGCGTGATTGCCATCTTCACAATCGTCCACCGCAAGTCTTCGAGATGTTCGAGAAACGGTTTGGAAGTTTCGCTCTCTGGAAGATCGCGAAATTTGAAAATGTCTCGCAGCACCATTGTGATAAAAGAATCAGCGCGGCGCCAGCGACAGAAGACCGCGCGCTGCGAGCGTGGCGCAAATACCCAGCGTATTGGCGTCGCGAATTTGGTTCTCCGCGATCATTCGGCGAATTTCCTCCACGGTAAATTCGCGGCAATCGAGAATCGATTCTCCTTCGTCTCGCGCCGGGCCCTCTTTGCACGGTCGAACTGGACGCGCTAGAAAAAAATAGCCGCGCTCATCCGTGAATCCCGGCGATGAAAAATAATGGCCGAGCGGAATGAGCTCGCCGTTTTCGGCCAGCTCGTAGCCGGCCTCTTCGCGAAGTTCACGCACTGCAACTTGTTCCATTGTTTCTGCTGGCCGGCCGGGGTCGATGCCTCCGGCTACAGTGTTGTCGATTTGACCGGAGGGCATTTCCCAGATCGCCTGCCGGATCGGGATGCGTTCCTGGCGAATAAGAACAATTCTACCGTCTCGCGTCATGGGCGCGACAATCACGGCCGCTTTCCGGTGCACAATCGTCCACGTGCGCGGTTCGCATCGCGATGGCGTTCGGACCTTATCGGTTACGACTTCGAGATGCGCGTTCGCAAAGTGCCGCTCGCTCGAGATGGTTTCCCAGTTGCCTACATTCACGCGGGAAGATTATGAATGCGGCGCCGAAAAGCGAATGCTCACGTAGGGTCAATCGGCCTCGTGCGGGATTTCTTGGTTTCTTTGCCCTTAATCGGCTGCGTGGTGAGTGTCATTCCAAAACCGCATCGCTGGAGAGGATGGGTCATGTTCATAGCTGAGCGCACTGAGGCTTGCTACGTCTAATATGAAAAACTTCCCCGCAAATGGTTCGAGACCGAGCCAGCGAGCGGCGAACACTCGCAGGAAATGCCCGCTCGAAAAAATCAGCACATTGCCTTGGACCGCGCGCACTCGGCGGACAACACGATCGGCCCGGGCGCCAATCTGTTCCGGCGATTCTCCGTTCGGGCAACCGTCGCGAAATAATTGCCAGCCGGGTCGCTTCGCCTGAATCTCCGCGGTTCGAAGACCTTCGTAATCGCCGTAGTTCCATTCGACCAAGTCGGGATCGACTTCGGCTACTGCCCCGAAACCCGCTAGTTCACAGGTTCGAACGGCGCGCTGCAACGGGCTCGTCAAAACCCTGGTGAAAACCATTCCGGCCAAGCGCTCCCTCAGACTTTTGGCGTTGCGTTCGCCGCGCTCGGTCAGTGGCAAATCCGTAAGCCCAGTATGCCGGCCCGTAGCGCTCCAGGCGGTTTCGCCGTGACGCACGAGATAAATTACGGGAAAAATTTCACTCGCCATGACTGGTTACTTATCGGCGAACCCGCCCTTGTAATAAACTGTTTGCTTGCCAAGTGCTTTCTTCGCAGAGCTGATGACGTTTCCAAGCCTCCACTACTGGCCGACCGCTATCCGCAGCGGCGAGTCGTTTTCATAGCTGCTGCATTCTTATGTCGCTCGGGCGATGGGTTGGCCGTTCGGTTGGGACGAGAACCTCTGGTGCGCGAAGCGCCCGCGCAGCTTGCTGGAGCAACGCGGCGTTGGCGTTAAATCTAACCTGATCAAAGACGAGGATCTCGGTGGCGACGAGCCAAATTGTGAAACAAACCATCAAGGTGCGGAGCGGGAATGGTTTTAGAGACTCGATTATTTTCATGGTTCACGATAAGCGTCCTCGAAACAACAACGGTAGGTGGCACGCCTTTAACGTCGACCAGAGTTATAAGAGGCTCACTTGCCAGTTGCGGTCCTCCCAGCGCTGATCGCGTTTCCAGAAGACTGTGAATGCAAGCACCGACCCCTGTGGCCATTCTGCGGTGGCAAAGTCTGCGTACCAAAGATTCAGCTCGTCCCGGTTAGTCGTGTGCGATTCGTTCCTCCGCGCCCAGTCATCGATTGACCAGACGATGGTGGCTTCCGCGGCAAGAATGATCCGGAAAATTTTTCCGTGCGATACACTCCGCAGAGGATGGCGCAGACTCCAAATCTCGTAATGGCTTTGCACCGGATCTAATACGTACCGTTGGAACGCCGGCTCGACGCGGGCGAAGCAGACACCGTCATGTCGGCTGCGCACAAGGGAAACGTATTCGGAATGCGACCAGCAAAGCGGCATTGCCGCGCCGGTCGGACAACCGCGTTTCATATGGCGATCAGGCAAATCAGGTCCGTCCCATAATTGTTCGGTGAGCATCCCACCCTGGTTCGCGAAATCTTCCATCGCCTTGATGAACGGCTTGGGGTCGTGCCCGGCAGCCAGGTCGTAATGGCCACGTTCTCCGGTCAAAATCGGCCAGCAACGGCCTACGCCCGTTCCGTCGAAGGCGCTGCCGTCGTCCTTTTGGCCATAACCATCGTGATTGTAGCGACGCCAGCCGGGGCCTTGCGGCAGATCATATTTAAGCACACGATCGATCACTTCGATCGAGTCGCGCACCAGCGGATCGTTCGCGTCGCGAATCCCGAATCGCACCAGAAGAAGGAAATCCCCGCCCACGATATTCCGTGCCGGGTGCAGGCCGCCGCCGTTGGCGATCTGAATCATTGCCGTGTTGGGATCAGCGTGCGGGTCAGGGGTGTTAGGATCGGTTGGATTGATGCGGATGTAATGGCGAGGAAAACCCTCGACCAATTCCCCCTTCGTTGTCACCGTCCATTCGTCGACGTGCGCTGCCAACCAGTCGGCATAGGCGAAAATAAAATCTGCAACATCCATTTTGCCGAATTCTTTGGCCCATTCCGCAGCGGAGGCGAGACCGGCAATCACCGTGGCGAGAGTCGAGGGCGAATAACCGGCGTTTTCCTCCCAACGGTCCTGAGTCGTGACTGGGCCTTGCAGGATCAGGCGTGCCGCGGCACGCACGATCATTACGCGGGGATTAAACAAACCGAGCGCGTCGTGTTTGTGCAATCGCCACGCCAGCAAGATTGGCAACGCAACCTGGTCGAGTTGCAGTCCCGACCAATAAGCGGTGCCGTCGATCCAGCTGTTTTGCGGGAAACTGCCGTCGGGCCGCTGAATGGCAGCCAGCCAGATTAAAGCGCGCAGCGGCGTGCTCGCCTGGCCGGTGGCAAGGAGTGCGCTTGCACTCTGCACCAGATCGCGGGTCCACACGAGATGGTAACCACCCAGATCAGTATCGCCCTTCGTCTCGCCCCACGGAATGCTCATCGACGCAACGATCGCGCCTTGAAAAACCTTATCTTCATGTGCCAGCAGCACGCAACGGCTCAGCCGGTACATTCCGCCGCCGTCGGACGTATCAGTGCTGAAGTCGAATTCGGGATTCACCACCGCCCGCTGCCATTGCCGGATAAAGTCCTGGCGATGGGACTCAAACGGCTCCGCCATTGATTGGAACAACTTCGTGGCTGCGCTCTGGTAACTTCGACCGAACGCGACAGCAATTGTGAACTCGCCGTCATCTACGAGATTGACTTCGCCAGTAGCTGCGATGTTGCCATCTATGGCTTCCTGAAACTCCCAATCCATTTTGAAATTGTGCATTAAGTCCTGCCAACCATCACTGAAGCCGACGTAACCGACGGACCGCCGAGAGAAACCGGTGCTGCATGCCATGATCAGGTGAACGTTTTCGCGCTGAGCGTGGATGAGCTTGACGGCGCCGATTTCAGAACACCACCCGGAGTTGCCGGCGCCACGTCCGGCTATATGAGGAGCCAGCAAAGCGTAAAGGCGCAGCTTCCCTTGTAGCGATTCATCGAATACCTCCAGTTTTGTGTGCACAAGCAATACCGACAGGTGCGGGTCGGTAAGCACATCTTTTATTACGCGATAGCGACCGCGCGGCTCCGAATTCGTGAGACGATAAAAGAGGCAATCGCGCGCCGGGTATTCGATCAGATGATCGAGATCGCGTTTTTCCTCGTGGCAAAAGGTTTCGCCGTCGCTGATGAGAAATTGAAAATCGCGCGTGTTTGGTTGATCGACGTGCGTTTGCGCTGGAAGTCCAGCGTGGCTCGATCCCCGGCGCACCAAAGGCCACTGTATTCTCAGGCGGATTCATTTTTAAGTCCCAGATCTAAGCGCCACCGCGTAATCTGCGCCGCGATGTTTTCAGCTGACGGCGCGCCGATCCCGCGCCTCTTTGCCAGCGCGCTGCGAACGTCAAAAATTTCCGCAACATCACTATCGAAAAGAAGCGAAAACTTTTTAAGCTGAGCAAGCGGAACGTGATTGAGCGGATTTCCGTTGGCGGCAGACTGCGCGACGATTTGAAAAACTTCGTCTCTGAACAGCAGCTTCTCAGCATTCGTGTCCATTAGTGTCCATTCGTGTTTAATGCTTTGACCAACGGGCAATTAGCCAACGGAGGCAGTTCGTGTTACGGTCGTAGAGACGTATTTCGCGTCCTGGAGAGGAAACTTCCGCAGTTCCACCGTCACTTTCTGTATCGCAAAAGTTTTCAACAGATGCGCTGCGAGCCGATCGGCTAACGTCTCGATAAGGTTGACCGATTGATCGCACACGAAACTCTTCGTTTCCTCGGCGACCGCTGAATAGTTGATGGTCTTGTGAATGTTGTCGGCCAGGTCGCGCGTCTGCTGATACGGCCAGAAGGAAATGCTGACGGTTAATCGTTGTGGAGCGGCGCGCTCTTCTTTCGGCACTCCGATCCGAGCGAAAACGTCGAGTTGCTCGATGTGAACTTCGTCGCAAAAACGGTGGGATTCGTTAGACACCGGGCAAGATTAATGCAGCGCGGGTGAGAACGACAATGTGTTTTCGGACGTAGATGGACGATCGGAGACAATCGTGCCCGCCTTGACGTGGTGACGCGCGCGTCGAGGTTTATCGGGCAATGAAAACGGTCTGGCGCGTCTTTTCCTATCTCAAGCGCTATCCATGGATGGCTGCTGGAACGTTGACATGCGCAATCTTGAGCACGCTGATGGTGATCGTTTTCCCGGCGGCAACCAAGTGGATCATTGATGATGTGGTGCACGCTCAGCGGCCCGATAAATTGCTGCCGTTGATCATGCTCGCGGCTAGCGCCTTTCTTGTTCAACACGGATTTAACGCGCTGCGTCTCGTGCTCAACAACACGTTCGAGCAAAGGGTAATCTTCGATTTGCGCAGTGATCTGTATTCCCACATTCAACTGCTGCCGTTGCGCTGGTTCGACAATCGCGCCACAGGCGACCTGATGACGCGTGTCATTGAGGACGTGAACTCGGTCGAGCGCGTGTTGATTGATGGAATCGAACAAGGCTTGGTCGCCATTCTGCAAGTGGCGATCGTCATCAGTGTAATGTTTTATCTGAATGTGAAGCTGGCGTTACTCGCGCTGGTGCCATTTCCGTTGCTTATTGCCGGCGCACTCACATACACGCTGACTGCGCACAGGCGGTACCGTTCACAACGCAGGGCCTCATCTAACATGAACGCGCTGCTGCACGATAATCTCGCCGGTGTCCGGCAGATCAAAAGTTTTGTGCGCGAACGAGAAGAGCACGGGCGGTTCAATCGAGTAAGCGATCAACTGCGGCACGCCACCCTGGTGGTGATGCGGGTATGGGCCATTTACTCTCCATCGATGTCGATGTTTGAAGCAATCGGCGCGCTACTCGTGCTTGGGTTTGGCGGTCACGCGGTGCTGACGGGCGCGATGCAAATCGGCGATCTGGTCGCGTTTCTGATGTTGACGGCATTTCTGTACGATCCGGTCAGCCGGCTGCATCAGCTCAATCAACTTGTCCAAGCCGGTCGCGCTGCCGGCGAACGTGTGTTTGAAATTCTCGATGAACCAACGGAGCCAGGCGCTGTAATGGAGATCGCCGATCCCGGCTGCATCCGAATTCTCGGCGACATTCGCTACGAAAACGTGAGCTTCAGCTATGTGGAAGGATTGCCCGCGCTGAGGCACGTTTCCTTTCATGCGCCGCCCGGCGCAACAATCGCGCTGGTGGGCGCAACGGGTGCGGGGAAATCGACGCTGGTGAATCTGCTGGTGCGCTTCTATGAGTTCACCAGCGGACAAATCTACATCGATGGAAAGCCGATCCGTGAATATGGACTACACATCTTGCGTGAAGCCATCGGCGTAGTGACTCAGGAGAGTTTTTTGTTCAACGGATCGATTCGCGAAAATCTGTTGATGGGGAAACCGGACGCGACAGATGCTGAATTGTGGCGTGCCGTGGATGCGGCGAACGCGCGACAGTTTATCGAACGTTTGCCGGACGGATTGGAAAGCGTGGTAGGCGAGCGCGGAGTAAAATTGAGCGTGGGTGAGAAACAGCGTTTATCGATTGCGCGGGCGCTGCTGAAGGACCCGCCGATTTTGATTCTGGACGAAGCCACCGCAAGCGTGGACACGGCAACTGAACGCCTGATTCAGGAAGCGCTCCAACGGCTAATGGCGAACCGCACATCGATTGTCATCGCGCATCGGCTTTCCACAATCGTACATGCAGACCGAATTTTGGTGCTCGATCACGGTCGAATCATAGAGCGCGGCACGCACGATGAACTGTTGGCGCTGGATGAAAAATATGCGCGCCTGTGCCAGCAAAGTTTCCTAGAGGCGTCGCCCTCATGGCAGGCAGAGGCGCCGGCTGAAATCGTTACATCGGAAACTCTCGAGCGAGAGGAGCAATTACCGGTCTAAGAGAAATTCCACTATCCGGCGGGCGTTGGCGTCGGTGTCGCAGACGTCGGGATCGAGATGGTTTGGCCGGCTTGCAATTTACGACCGTCTTCGATGTGGTTGGCTTTTTGCAATTCATCGATGGTCACCTTGTACATTTTGGCTATGGACGTCAGTGTCTCCCCGCGTGCCACGATGTGGGTATTGCCAGCTGCCGAATGTAACGCAGATGCAGCTGGAGCGGCAGCACTCGCTGGGGAGGGCGTACTTTCTCCAATCAAGACTCCTGGCCGCATGTGTGAGACCTGTTGCTCCAGCTTGAGGATTTCCTGCGAAAGCGCATCGATCTTTGCATTCTGCTCGTCGATTTTTTTTGCCAGTACTTCGAGTTCGGAGGCGTCAGCTGACTTCGCTGACTTCGCTGACTCCGGCGCGGGCGTCTGGCCAGGAGCACTCCAAAACGCCAAGACCAATGTTGCACAGAAAATCGCTGGCAGCTTCATTGGCGCGAAACCTTGCCACTAGCAGATTTGTCTGGCAAGCATCCGATTTTGAGTTGCACGTCGTGGCACAGACGCAGATGCGCGGCTTGCCTTTCCAATATTTGCTCTTAGATTTTTTTATGCCTGAGCGCATTCAAAAGCCGGCTGAACCGACTCCGTGGGGTCCAAAACAAGGCGATGGCGGAGGTCCACGTTCACCGGATGTATCGCGGCCCGACACGAAGGACCTGCTCAAAAAAATGCGGAAGGTCGATCCCAACCAATCGAAGCGCTATCGCCAGCGCACGGGTCAGTAATGGAACGCTCACCGGTTGCGTTCGACCAGGGTTCTTCTGGCGCGGCTGGCGATTTCCCTGCGCTGCTGAGACACAAGGGTCTGCTATCCCCGGCGCTTACCACCCCGACACCACAGCCTGCAGCGCAGCAAAAGACGTGGCAACCGACCGAGGCAACCACAATTCTGGCTTTCAAGTTTTCGGGCGGCGTGCTCGTGGCGGGTGACCGTCGCGCGACCGCTGGCAACACCGTTGTGTATGATCGTGCTGATAAAGTTCTGGAAATCGATCGACACTCGATCATGGCAATAGCAGGCGTGCCGGCGACGGCGTGGGAAATGGCGCGCGTGCTGGAGCACTCATTCCAATACTTTCGACGAACTCAACTCCAGGAGATGAGCGTCGACGGAAAGGTGCGGGCTCTCTCTAAACTCTTGCGTGATAATTTCGGGTTTGTCATGCAAGGCGTCGGAATAGTCGTGCCTATATTCGCAACCTATGATTCTCATCCAAATCCCGAGGCGCGTCTTTACTTTTACGATGCGATGGGTGCCCAATTTGAAGCGACCGATTACGCTGCAACTGGATCGGGCTCGCCTGCGGTGCGCGGCATTCTTTATTACGAAAACAATTGGGGCGCGAAGCCACTGCTCAAATTGAGCGAAAAGGAAGCGGTATCGATTGCATTGCGCGCGCTGGATACCGCTGCAGAATCTGATACAGCGACGGGCGGCGTGGATCGCAGCGGGAAGATTTATCCCGTCATTAAGGTTGTATCGCGCGAAGGCATCACCACTTTGCCGGAGAGCAAAATCGCTGCCGTATTCAAGGAAACGGTTGCATGATCGAGGAACCGTATCGTTGGGTCGAAGCGATCGCTAATCGCCGCGAGTATATCGAAGCGCAGCTCGCCCCGGGCAGCCCGATAGCAGCGGTCGGCTATCGCGACGGCATTCTATTTCTCACCGTCGGCAAGACGCGGCAGAAAATTTTCGAAATTTATGATCGGATCGCAATGGGAGCGATTGGTCATCCAGGGGACATCGAGCGGTTGCGAATGGCGGCTATTGAGCTCGCCAGCACGGAGGGCTTCACCCGCTCGGCTGCAGATGTTTCTCTGCGGCGGCTGGTGCATTATTCGCTCAGTCCCGTAATGAAGAGCGCGTTTGAACAGGTTTATGGCGCGCCTTATCTGGCGCGGATGCTGTTTGCCGAGGTGGGTGAACACCCCGGCGAAGATATGTTTTTGCGGGTAGAGTATGACGGCGAGATTGCAACTAATGGCGCGAGCCAGGGGCAAGCGCGGCAGGATTTCGCAGTACTCAGCGGCACACCACAATCGCGAGAACTGATGGAGGCATTCCTGAAGAGCCAGCATGCGTCGGATGCGAGTTTCGAAGTGGCGCTGAACTCTGCGCTCGACGCATGGAGTATCGGGCACATGTCTTTGCAGGCCAGCGATGCAAACGGCCAGCCGGAGCGGGCGGCTATTTTGAAATATCGACAGGACCAACTCGCAACTCGAGGAATCGAAGCAGCACTGCTCGAGCGCGATGCGGGCAGAGCAATTCGTTATCGATCGTTATCAGATACGGAATTGCGCGCCCTGATTAACGAATAAGTTCTGAAGAGAAGAAATCTTCTCTCACATGTGACGGATGAAACGAGCGTTTCAAAATGTGCTGGCCGTATCTGGGTTGTTGTTGATGGTCGCATCGTTTGTGTGGTTGCAGCTCCATTACGTGGAGCGCCCAGTCGTTAGGACCGAATCCACAACGCCCAAGAGTTCAGCTGCGCCCAAGCCATTTGCAGTAGTTGTTCTTGATCCAGGCCACGGCGGTCAAGACTCCGGCGCCATGTGCGGCGGCGTGTTGGAAAAAGATCTGACTTTGGACGTGGCGCGGCGAGTCGACCGGCTTCTGAACTCCGAAGGGATCGCCACATTGATGACCCGCGTGGGCGACACCTATGTCTCGCTGGCGGATCGCGCAGCATTCGCAAATCGAGTCAGAAGATGCATTTTTGTCAGTATTCACTTCAACGAAGATAACCAGCCGGTGGCCAGCGGCGTCGAGACGTATTACGCCGCACATCAAATCACCGCGGGTTCGTTTCTTGCCTCGTGGTTGCCTTTTCTGTGGCGACCCCTTTCGGATTCGCCGAATCCCGAAAGCCAGAACCTGGCCGCGCTTGTTCAGGAAGCCCTGGTCGCGCGCACCCGCTCTATTGATCGGGGCACACAAGCCAGGCAATTTTTCGTGATAGCGAACGTGACTTCTCCTGCGGTTTTGATTGAAGGAGGATTTCTCACAAACAAGGAGGACATTTCCAAACTAGCGACCGAGGATTATCGAAATCAGATTGCCGCGGCCGTCGCGGACGGCGTTCTGCGTTACCGTGACGCGGCGAGCCAACGGACGTCGACCTTGGCCGCGACAGGTGGAGAGAAGCGCTGAATATGCGGGGAAGCAGAGCGTCAAAATAGGCTCGGGATGAAAACCAAGATCGCTGCACTGATCTTTATTGGATCGATGATGCTGATGCGCGCCGATCAGCTGGTTGAACGTGTGCAGCAGGCGTTGAAAGATCAGGGTTTTTACTACGGCGAAATCAGCGGTGAGATGAATGCAAATGTAACGGCAGCAATTCGCCGCTACCAAATTCGCAATGGACTGCAGGTTAGCGGCGAGCTCAATAGCGAGACGCTTCACTCGCTTGGAGTTGATTCTTCTGCGCCGGCGCGACCGGCCACGAAGGCGGTATCGCCCAGCCCCGCTGCGCCTGTCGAACCCGGTGAACAACCTCCCAACGAGGCGCCCACTCCGAGCCCTGCGTCACCGGCTCAACCGTTCGACAACGCGCCGCAAGACCAACAAATTTATCCATCTAATCCCGTGGCGCCGGGCACTTCATCCGGAGGAGGAGTGCTTGCAGGGACACCATTCGAGGCCGCCCCGCCTCCCGTGCAACGCAATGTGGTGCTCTCGGCCCAGATAGCGCTGACCCGCCGCGGCCTCTATCATGAAGAGATCAACGGACTCTATGGGCCAGCAATGCAGTTTTCCCTGCGCGCCTATCAATCACGAACAGGGCTTCCGGTAACCGGTCGGCTGGATTTGGAAACACTCGCTGCGCTCCAATTGTTGCCGGGCGCACGCTCGCCGGTTTTTCTTCAACCGCGCCATGGACGTCCCCGGCCACCAGTTCGCGGTGAATGGGTTCCTGAATACTAGCTGATCTCGACCGCAGATTGAGTCGTCATAGTCCGTCAAGATCGCGGAGTATCGAAATGCACCGATTGTAGTTCGGCGAAGACTGTGCCGACAAAAATTTGCGCCTCGATCCGAAGTAAAAGTCGCTCCGCATCATCGGATACCCAGATTGTTGCACGACGAAATTTCCGGTGGGGCTCCAATTCGAGATGTTTGCCGATCCGCTTCAGCTGCAAGTCAAGTTTGATGGCGTTGTAGGTGCCGGTGCGCACGGAAATTTTCTCGCGGCCGACGACTGTGACGGTAGAAAGATAAGCATTGGTCGTCGGGTAAACCACAATGCGATAAGCATTGCGATCTCTGAGCGGCTGACTGCGCAAATAGAGCGCCGCAGAGTGGAGGTCGAAGAGGTTAGGGAAACTAAACTGGCGAGTCTTTGTTCCGGCAGTTCCCCCTTCGCCTTCTGTTATCGTCCGAGTTACTCCGCTGTTTGTAAAAGTGAGATTGGTAACAATTTTCTTTGATCGATAACTCTCTGTTTGCTGCGTTTCGATTGGGTGCAGCGTTTCCGCGTTGGCGACCGCGCGATGGTTCACATCAAATTTCCATAGCGCCTTAACCAACCCAATGGTGCGGCCCGTCCCATCAACTTGAAATCTGTCCCCGGAGGGCTTGGAAAAGTGAACCTCTCCGGTAGCTGCGGTAAATCCAGACCACCCGAATCGATAGGACGCATGCAGAGGGCGCAGGGCCGGGAAATTCCCCGGCGGGTCCTTAGTGAGCGTCGCCTGCCAATTCGCGGCCAGAGAACCTGTGCAAAACGCGAACAAGGTCATGATCACACATTGTGTTGGTCGAAGTTTGGTTCGAATGAGCATTGTCGCAGTTCACTGCCGCTCACAAATCATGCTGCGGGCACTTGCTTATATGTGTACACAAAAATACACGCGAGTTTAGCCCGCGTGTATTATTTGGAATCTCGAATATCAGGTGCGGCGCGGCCCGGCTTGTTGAGCACGGCGATCACGTCGTTGGTAAAGTCGATGTTGTCGTGTGAGTACATCAAAACGGGCACGCCGTTGATGCTCATGCCTGATTTATCGAATACCAAATCCAGGTTATTGGCTTTCACCTTCTCCATCACGACATCGGTGATTTCCTTTACGATTCCCTCGCGCATACGCATCAACTGCTCTTGCAATTGCCGTTCGCGCGTTTGACGGAAATCGCTGATCTCCCGCTCCATGTTCTTAATTTTCGCAATCTTATCATCGCGCTCCTTTGCCGTCTGCGTCTTCTTGTCCGCGCTAAGGGCTGGCGACTCGAGCTGCTTGTTTAGGTTATTAATTTCGTCGAGCGCTTTTTTGTAATCTTCCGCCCGGTCGTCATATTCTTTCCGTGCAGAATTTTTGGCGTCGTTGATCTTCGCTTCGGCTTCCTTGGTCTTGTTGTATTCCTTAAATGCGCGCTGCATATCGACCGTGCCGATTTTCAGTGTGCCCTGCGCGAAAGCCGCAAGCGGAAAACCCAGCATCAGCGCAAACAGTGTGGACAGAGATTTTTTCATAAAACAGACGATACGGTGAGCGGAATCGCGTTAGACTGCAACCATATATATTCGTTCAAAATTGATACCCCACGTTGAAATTGAAATGACCTCCTCCGTTGTACCCGTCGCGTTGTATCGGATATCCATAATCGAGGCTGACGAAACCGGTATCATAAAAAACTGCTCCGCGCGCTTTTTCAATGATGGGGAAAGTAACTTCCACAGTAGAGCGTGCCATTGATTGGCCGCCGATCGGCTCGCCGTTCTGCTGCGGACCGACTTCTCGAAACGGGAATCCGCGGAGATTATTTGAACCCCCGAGGAAGAGCCGCTCGTAAATTGGCACCTCGGTTCCACTTCCCCATTGGCTCACCGTCGCGATTTCGCCGTTGATGAGCAGGATCAAGTCCTTGGGCAGATGAAAATATTGGGAACCCTCGAGGTCAAATGCGTAAACCTGCGTATCGCCTCCAAGGGGGCCACCGGTGAAAAAGGGTGAAAAGGTGACGCGTTGTCCACGGCGCGACAGCAAGGCACTGTCGCGCGAATCAAACACAACGCTGCTAAAGATTTTGCTTTCCAAAGTTGAACCTGCTTGCGACAGGATGAATTCAGACGCGGAGGGGTCCACATTAAAAATATCGACGTCCTGCAGCATGTATCCCAAAGTCGCGTAGACATAAGCATTAATTGGTTTCCGCAGTTCGGTACTGAATCCGTAATTGCGCTGGTCATACTGAGCGCTCAAATAATTCGCCTCGTTATAAAAAAGCTGCCCGCCGAGCGCCAGGCGTCGGTCGAGGAAGTACGGTTCGGTCAAGGCCAGGATGAAATCTCTCCGCTGCGTACCGTACTGGATGCGCAGCCGGAATTTTTGGCCGCCTCCGGTAAACGACGGCCAG
>WNFP01002836.1_pt1 | contig 18502 bp, 17 predicted proteins | sample 5400201 | NCBI WGS metagenome assembly WNFP01 (sample SAMN13153355, study PRJNA577476) | soil metagenome | isolation source: 115 cm saprolite under Madrone tree | place: USA:California | collected 2016-06-14 | reverse complement strand
AGGCGCAATTCCTCCCCGAAAATTCGTGCTTTGTTGAAGGCGATCGGAAAGCTCACTCCGGTATCCAACAGCACATCGTCATCGGCAAAATTGCGAAAATTGCGGCGAAACACATTGGCATCGAGGCGCAACTTTGCGAAGAGAGCCTGCGAAATTCCGCCCTCGAAATAGTTTCCGCTGGACGGCCGCACCGGGAGCCGCAGGACTTCAGGATTCAACGAGACGACTTGCGCGGAACTGGCCAGCAAAAGATTTTCAGTCGCGGGTGCCTGGAAAACGCGGTCGTAGGAAACGTGCACAAGCATTTTCCAGCGATCAATGTAGCGCGATACGCCAACGCGGGGGCTGACGGCCGATTCGCTGACCACAAATCCATAGTGATCGAAGCGCAGCCCGGCGCTGACGTTCCAGTTTCCCTGGTGAAAATTATCCTGAACGTAAAATGCCGGCTCGATATCCCACTTACGTTCGGCGAATGCAAACTGCAACGCTGTGCCGGCGTCAAATTGCGACAGGTCTGTGATGCTATAGGACAGCGCTTCGTGCACCGGAGCGAAAAGGGACCGAGCTGATGTGCTGGTAATAGATCCGTCCGCTGATTTCGGTGTTGTGCACGTCCTGGCGTTGACCAGCGGCCTGCTGGACCAATTCATTGGGAACCGTGTAGCGCGTGTCACTGCGTGTAATCGTGAATCCCAAACGGTCGCGCTCTGAAAAATCATGCTCATACGCGGCGGAAAATTCGTTTCCATTTCCCCAATTGCGGTAGCGCTGCAAAACCGGAGGATCGAGGTAGCGGTCGGTATGAAATCCGCGGCTGCTGAATTCCAGATGATTCTTGCCGGCGGTATAGCCGATTTCCCCCGCGCCACTCAGCGAATCGAAGCTGCCGCCTCCGGCTTCAAACCGGCCGTGCCATCCCTCGGGCGGATTCTTTTCCGTCGTCAATTCAATGACCCCGCCGAGTTTGCGCCCATACTCGGCTGGGAATCCCGCTGTCATCACGCGCATCGATTCCACATCGCCGGCATCGAAAGGCGGCGCAAATGCCGGAGAACGATTTTGCGTCAAGGGCATTCCGTCCAAGACATATTGAACCTGGTATTCGGAGCCGCGCGGGTGCAGGACGCCATTTGCTTCATACAGCCATCCGGGTTGGTCGTTCACGGCGTCAGAAAGATCGCGGCTGTCCTGCGCGGCGACATGTTCGCGCAGCGATTCCGCGCCCATGGCGTAAATAGTTCCGTTTTCCGAAGGGTCGAGAATGGTTGCGGCATCGGTGACTTCGATTTTCATGTTTACCGGGGCCACGCCCAGAACAACGGCGACCCGCGCCGGTACTTCGCTGCGGACTTCGACCAGGCCGGTCCATGGCGCGAATCCTGGTGCGGTGACAGTCAGCCGGTACACGCCAAAAGCCAGCTCCGACGCGAGGTATTTTCCGTCTGCCGCGATCGCAAAATCTTTTAGTACCTGGTTCGATTCGCTGACCAGTTCTCCAAGGGCGGCAGCGCTTTGTCCTTGCGGGTCGCGCACTTCGATCTGCAGCTCGCCGCGGCTGCGCTGAGCGATGGCCGCCGCTGCGAGAACCATCATTAGGGCAAATGCCAGAAATACCAGCGCAAGGCCGTGCCAGTTCAGGCTGAAGGATTTCGATTTTCGTGCGGTCTCTTGCATGGCCTTCCCAAGCTACCACACGCCAGCCGGACTTTATCCTGCGCCAGGTTCGAAGTTTCGAACAACCCGTCCGTGACAAAGAATTTACGTAAAAATTGACCGGCAACGCTCTTGCCGGGGCCGGTTCAATCGCTCACAATGCCAAGGCCCGATGCGGGCGCACATTCTAATGTTCAACGGTCTGAACTCTGCTTTGCTGCGATTCTCCGGTGTCGCATTTGGTTCGCGAATCGTTCCGTCGGAAGAAGTGGACCGGGCATTTGGGATGCCCGCAGGAAAACTGCGCCACCGCGCGGGGATATTGTCGCTGGCGCACGCAGCTGCCGGCGAATCGGAAGTGACGCTTGCCGCTGCAGCCGTTAGTGAAACGCTGCGAAACGCGCAAGTCCCGTCGGGAAAACTGAACTGGATTATTGCTTCGAGCGAAACGCATCACGCCATTCCGTCGCTCGCGGCACAACTGCACGCCTCAATCGGTGCGCGCGAAACTTGCGGTGCACTCGATGTTGGCGGAGCATGTCTCGGTTTAGTGCACGCGCTCGTAGTCGCGAAGTCGTTTGTGGAATCCGGGCAGGCGGGCACAGTGCTGGTGGTGACGGCCGACGTGCACTCGCGCACGCTCACACCGGGTCGTGTGGCGGGCGAGTTTGGCGGCCTGTTTGGCGATGGCGCTGCCGCGTTTCTGGTGCAACGGCAACATACCGGGACCACGGAAGAATCTTACGCGCTGCGAGATTTCTTTTTTGGTTGTGCTTCGCGACTGCAGCCAGCAATTCAAGTTTCTGCCGAGCCGGGCGATCGGTTAAAAGTGGTTTTTGACGGCGACGCGCTTTCGCGGGCCGCGACGGCGCGGCTCGATTACTGCATTCGTGAACTTGAGTGCCGTAGCGGCGTGGCGCGAGGTGAAGCGGCTGCGTTCGCTACGCATCAGCCCAATCCGCGCCTGGTGGCGCTGCTGGCAAAGAAAAGTGGAGTTGCCCTGGAACGATTTCCCATGGTCGCCGATACTCGCGGCAATTTGGGTTCAACGACTTGCGCGGCCGCATTGCACTTTGCGCTGCAAGCTTCGCGGGCTGCGGTGGCGCGGCTGCCGCGTCCAATATTCGTAGCGTCGTTGGGACCGGGATTGCTTTTTGGCGGAGGGTGGCTGGCGCCAGTCTCGGCGCTGGATGCAGGGAGTTAAACGCCAGAACATTTTGTGCTACGAGCAAATGCTACCGGGTTCGCACGTTAAATTCCGCGATTGACCGCAGGCACCGTGCAACTGAATTAAGATGGCCAGCCGGCGGCAGTGGTGGCGTTGCGGCACCCAGTTTGTGTCACGTTAGCTATTTGCGATGGATCAACCGCTCCATCCAGCAGCTCCGCTTCCCCGCCACAGGCCGGAAAATTTGCGAAAGCGGCCATCAATCCGAACAGCAAGCCTCAGCCTGAGACCATCTTTGAAACGGTCGGCTGTTCCGTCGTGGTCGCTTCCGCACAAATGCTGGATTGCCACCCCAGTGCCAGCGTTGCGGTGGAAACGATCGGGATTCGACGCCCACCACCACGCGCGTACAAATCGGCGGTATCTATCTTTGTTTGAATGGCTTCGACGGACTTTCGGGTTGCTAGCCTAATGCAGGCGCACTGCTGGAAGTTGCATTTCGTCACGGGGAAATTCGCAATCTGGAATTTCGCTTTTGCAAACGCGTCCCGATGCGCAACGGGGCGTCACCGCTATCAAGCTCTTTACTTCATCGTTCTTCAACCAAATGAACCGATCGTCCATCCGTGGCGTCTTGCCTATATACAAGGAGGGCCGAGTCATTACCGCTCGCCTGAGCCGGTCCACGCAGGAGTGGATTCTGACCGAAACCGGAGGAAAGTCCGAGGCCGCCGACTTGCGCAAGGAAAGGGCGCAGGCGGAAGACCGCGCTGCCGGGCGCCGCGAATGGGAATCGCTGCTCGCGGAAAATGCGCCGCTGGCGTTTCGAGTAGCCCGAGGAGTCTTGCGCAATGACTCTGACGCTGAAGATGTCGCGCAGGAAGCGATGCTTCGCGCTCACCGGCGGTTCGAAGGGCTGCGCGAGCGGACACGTTTTCGCGCCTGGCTTGTTCGTATTAGTTTTCGCATGGCGCTGGATCGTCTTCGCGCCATCAAGCGGCGGCAAGCGCGTGAAGCGCAGTGGGTGCTGGAGAATTCGCGCAACGCAGTGCATCCGGGCGACAACGCCCTGTTTCAGCGCCAGTTCGATCGTGCGATGGATGAGCTCCCGGAAAAACAGCGGCTGGTGCTTTTTCTGGCTGCCATGGAAGGACATACGCTGGAGGAAGTTTCGCTGTTACTCGCTGTACCGATCGGAACCGTCAAGTCCCGGCTATTTTGTGCAAGAAAAACTCTCGCGGAGAAACTGCGATGTTTTGTGAATCCTGCCGCCAACCGTTAAATACTGCCGTCGCGGCGGGCGAACCGCCGCCGCGTGAAGTTACGGTGCACCTCGCGAGTTGCGATGCTTGCAGCGCGGCTTTCGCCGCGGAAAAAGCCCTGTTCGCTGCCATCGATGGCTCGCTGTACGCGGCGGCTAACGCAGACGTTCCAGCGTCTCTTGTTCCCGGCGTTCGTGAGGCGGTTCTGCAGAAGGAATTTCCAACCAGGCATATTCAGTGGCGTGCAATTCTCGTTTTTGGATCTGCCCTTCTCATCGTTGGGTCACTCTCACTCTGGCATTCGCGCTCCATTTCGCGAACCGAGAAGGTACTTGCCGTTGCGTCTCATACAAGGCCCGAAGCAAGTCGTGAAGCACAGATCAAGTCTCCTACAGGGGTCGCGCGCGGGGTAGCTCCATCGGCACCCAATAAGAACCCAGTGACACCACCAATGGCAACGCGATCGGGTCTGGCAGTGATGGTTATTGTTTCGCCGCAAGAGGAGGACGCACTCAAAAAATACGCGGTTCTTGTGAATGCAAATTTTGGAAAGAACTTGGCTAGCGAGGTGACGCGGTGGGATGTGCGGGCTGATCTCGACCCCCTGGAGATTGCAGAGATCGATCTAAGCCAATTGCTAATCCAACCTCTTGAACGTGGCGAAGTTGACTGAGTCTTTGCTCGACCTGAAGGCCAACGTTTGAAATCTATGCGACTGAGGAGCTGCCCGATGAAAAAGAGCCTATTTCTGATTTTCTTAATACTCGTAGCGTGTCTCACTGCGCTGCGAGCTCAGGATAATCCCAAAAGCGCTGGCGCGCCCAAATCGGATGACCGCACTGGGGCAGTCACGCCTCTGCGCATACAGGTGGTGTTCACCGAATACGACGGCGACAAGAAGGTTTCGAGCCTGCCGTATTCGTTCACCGTAAATGCCGATGAACGCCGAGCGCGTCCAGGTTCTCAAGTTCGCAATGGAGCTCGAATCCCGGTCGCAACCGGCAAGGATCAGTTCACGTATCTCGACATCGGAACGAATATTGATTGTTCCGCAACGCTTCAGGATGACGGGCGTTTCAAACTCATGATGATCGTGGAGCGGAGTTCCGTTTTCCCCGACGCTCCGGCAACAAACAGCCTGGCCCCCGTGGTCCGTCAATTTAAGGCGGAAATGAATCCGGTATTGCGGGACGGCCAGACAATTGAAAGCATCGTTGCGACTGACCCGCTAAATGGCCACGTATTTCATGTCAACGTCACTCTCAATCTGGCCAAATAAAGCCTATTGCTACGCCGAGGTATCCAGGATTGCTGCGAGAGCCTGTCCGAGTTTGGGATCGGAGAATTGGTAGCCTACCTTGGTTAGCCTTTCTGGCACGGCGCGCTGGCTCGAAAGGAGTAGCGCGTCCGCCATTTCACCCATCACTAGGCGCAACGCGAACCCCGGGGCAGGGAACAGCGCCGGTCGGTGCAGCACGCTTGCCAATTCCTTTGCGAACTGCGCATTTGTCACCGGCTCCGGCGACACAACATTGACTGGACCGCGCAATCCGCGCGTTATCAGCGCCAGTCGCAGGATTGCCACGACATCTTCCAGCGCGACCCACGACATCCACTGTTTCCCGTCGCCAATGCGGCCCCCGATGCCAAACTTAAAAGGCAGCATCATTTCTGGAAGTGCGCCGCCTTCATTCGCCAGAATAATTCCAAAGCGTGCCAGGACGACTCGTGTGCCGAATTCCTCCGCTCGCAGTGCTTCTGCCTCCCAGTCTTTCGCGAGATTGCCCAAAAAATCGTCGCCGGGGCCGCTGTCTTCGGTCAGGGTTTCGTCGCCGCGGTTGCCGTAAAATCCCACTGCGGATGCGCTTACCAGCACGTCGGGTTTGGCGTTCATTTTTCCGAGTGCCGCTACCAGGGTACGGGTGGCATCGACGCGGCTGGTGCGCAAGAGTTTTTTGCGCGCCTTCGTCCAGCGACCATCGACGATGGAGGCTCCGCCCAGATTCACCACCGCCTCCGCGCCGACGGCAGCCCCGCCAAGATTGCCCGTTTCAGGGTTCCACGGCACATCAAATGTTCCGACTGTTCCTCCAGTTGACTTGGTGCCCGACCGCACCAGCCGGCAAACCGTGTGCCCTTCTCGCGCCAGAGCCGCGACCAGCGCAGTTCCCACCAATCCCGTCGCACCCGTTATCAGAATCTTCATTTGCGCCTCGCAAAATAGTTCTCAATTTCAGCGATCTTAAACGTAGAGTCCCGGGCGCGATTGAGCACAATCCGACGCTACGAAATCGCTCGGCGACGGTCAAGGCGGAGGACCCTTGGCGCGCTCAATTCAGGTAAAATGGCAGGGAGCTTGTATGTTCGTCAAAGTCCTCTATTTCGGCCGCCTCAAAGAGATCGCTGGCTCTTCGGAAGAGTCGGTCGAACTCCGTGACGGCGAGCGCATCGAAGATCTTTTTGCCCACTGTTCGTCATCGCGTCCGGAGCTTCGTAAATTTCGCTCGTCGCTGGTAGCGGCACGCAATCGCGAATTTGCGGCGTGGGATACTGCGCTTGCAGGCGGAGACGAAGTGGGATTCCTTCCGCCGGTGAGCGGCGGCTAACGAAAAATGACCGCCTCACACTCGCAAGATCGTATCGAACTGGTGCGCGAGGCCATTCCCAACGCTGCCATTGCTCGCGAAGTTCGCGCCAACGAAGACGGTGCGGTGGCCACATTCGATGGCTGTGTACGCAATCACTCGCACGGACGATCCACGATTTATCTGGAGTACGAGGCCTATGAATCCATGGCGCTCGACAAAATGCAGGAAATCGCCGCGCACCTTCATGGCCATTTTGCTATCAACCGGGTGGCGATCGTTCACCGCCTGGGGCGGCTGGAGATAGGCGAGACCAGTGTGTTCATCGCCGTCAGCGCCGCGCATCGCGCTGCGGCCTTCGACGCCTGCCGCTACGCTATCGATACCTTGAAGAAGACGGTGCCGATCTGGAAGAAGGAGTTCTTCGCTGACGGTGCCGTATGGGCTGATGGCGAACTTCCGCCGTTACCCGCAGCTGCGGAGACTCCCGCGGCAAAACCCGCATCCAACTAACTCGATGCCAACATTTCGCTCCCGCCCAAGTATGCAGGCTACCCGGAATCTTGTCGGCATCGTCGTCTTTGCCGCGGCGGTGCATGCCGACTTGCCTGCGCAGCAATTGTCTGCGCAACAGGGTTTTGTCGTTCAACAGGAAAATCCCAATCGGCCGCCCTGGGCGCAGAAGAACAAATCCGCGGACGCTGCCGCCAAGCCAACGGCGAAAGCAGATTCCTCCGACGCCGCACAAGATCGCGGCAAAATCAAAGTTACCGTGAATCTCGTCAACGTTCTGGTCAGCGTGCTGGACGAGCACAATCGTCCTGCGCCAGATCTGCCGGTCGAAGCTTTTCAACTTTTCGATGAGGACAATCCGCAGGCAATCGCCGTCTTTGAAAAGGAAACCGAGCAGCCGCTGGATCTGGCGCTGATGATCGATGCCAGCCTGAGCGCACAACTCAGCATGCCAGCGCAACGCGACGCTGCTACCCATTTCATCCAGCAGGTGTTGCGCAAGGGCGATCGCCTGGCCGTATATTCCGTTGATGAAAACGTCACGCAGCTTGCGGCATTTTCTGACAACGTGGGACATCTGCAAGAAGTGGTGCGGCGCATCCCGGCGGGCGCCGGCACGTCCATCTACGATGCGGTGCTGCTCGGCGCGCGCGCGCTGTCGCGGCAGGGAGCGGATCGCCGTCGCGTCATTATTCTGGTGTCCGATGGCGGCGAAACCACCAGTCGCGCTGATTTCGATTCCGCGCGCCGCGAAGCAGTGCGCACCAACACGCTGCTCTATACCGTAGTAATTCGAACCATGAAGAGCGAGAGTGGACGCAACACTGCGGGTGAACATGCGCTGGAAACCATTACGGACACTACCGGAGGAGCGGTTTTCTATCCTGATTCGTCCGCGCAACTGGATTCGATCTTCGATCGAATCAATAAGGAGCTGCGCACGCAGTACCGGCTTGGCTACTATCCCAATCCCCGCGGCCCGGCCGACGCTTACCGCCGCATTGCAGTGACGGTCACTGCCCCTGCAGCAGCTCCGGCGCAAGCCAGCCCGGGATCGCCGGATGCCACGCAGCCAGGTTCTGCGAATACGGACGCCGCTAAAGCCCAGCCGCCTGTTTATTCGGTGCGTCACCGCAAGTCCTATTACACGGGTTTGCCCTGAGCGTCTTTGCGAAAGGCGTTCGCTGAGTGTGCGCCACAATTCAATTTTTCTGCAGCGCCTTCGCCACCGCGGCGAAAAATGCCGTGTCGCTTACGGGATACGACGGCGAGTCCGGCTTCGGCCGCGCGCTTAGCACCACGATCACCAGCTTTTCAGCGGGATTGATGTACATGTGTTGGCCAAAGATTCCTCGGGCCTGAAATGCGCCCTGGTGGATGGCATCGCCTTCCGGAATCGGCCACCAGAAATAGCCGTAGTCCACTTTCTTCCCGCTAATCACGTGCGCGCTGCCGGCTTCGCGAAACCATCCTTCTGGAACGATCCGTTTTCCGTGCACCACGCCATCATCCAGAACGAATGATCCAAACCGCGCGTAATCCCGCAGCGTGACGCCGAGTCCGCTCCCGGATAGCCCCATCCCGCCTGGCGATTCCGTCCACCAGGTTGCGTCTCTCTCCATACCCAGCGGCGACCAAAGAGTTTCTGAAAGATACGTCGCCAGCGCTTTGCGCGTCACTCGCTCCAGCAGCGCTCCGACCAGGAACGATTCGCCGGTGCTGTAATTCCAGATCGATCCCGGCGGGCCGGCGCGCTGCAGCGCGTTCATATAAGCAGTAATCGCGCCAGGCTTTTGCGCCAGTTGCGCTTCCAGGAGCTTTCGGCGATCCGATTTCGGATTGGTGTACGTTTCGTCCCACTTTACTCCCGATGCCATCTGTAAAACGTTGCGGATGCTGACGCCCTCGTATGCGCCGCCCTTCATTTCCGGTAGGTAGCGCGTTATCGGGTCATCGAGACTCTTGATTAGGCCCTGTTGCAGCGCAGCGCCAACCAGTGTGGACGACACCGACTTGGCCATCGAGAACGATGGCCAACGTGTTTCCGGACCGGTACCGAGTTCGTAATCCTCAAGAACAACCTCGCCGTTTTTTAAAATCAAAAGTCCTGCCACGCGGTTGTACGCCAGATAATCAAACAGATCGTAGTCTTTGCCACCCGATTTGAACTGGAGACCCTTCAGGGGAATCGTGGAAGCTGCCAGCGGGCGCACTGGTCCCTTCCGCTCGACAACTTTTACAGGAAAGAGTGTTTCGCTATGCTCGAATGTCGCGACTTGCACCCGCGGCAGCATCTTTCCATCGAATACTTGCTGCGCTCCGGCCACATCCGGCCCCGTCTCCTGTGACTGATTCAAGGACTGCTGCGCGCGACCATTTGCCACGCAAAGGGCGAGCAAAACACCAAGCCACAAGGCGCACGTGCTTCGCGCCGCTACGAATCGCATTTTAGTTTTTGAGAATTTCCTTCTAGGATCGATTTTCATTTGCCAGACTTTATAGACGACTGGCGGGAACTGCAAGTTGAATCCAGGCTGCTTGCCAGATCTGCGATGTGCTCAGGTTACTCTTGCGGGATTTTGCGCAAGTTTTGCCGCTAAGGTCCTTCCGCCATGTAAAAAATTCCGGGAATTTCCCTCGCGCAGCTCGTAATTTCAGCCAGCGTCCTGATCACATTCTGGTTTCCGCAGAGAGCGTCCGGCTTTTGACTTTCTGGAGCGAGTTCGCTTCACGGGTGATGGCTTATTGCGCTACTGCATTTTTCTACAGAACTGTTAACTTAGAATTGATCGCAAATTCTCTATGACCACCAACTATCTCGACGCCGCGATTGAAACTGCTCTCGAAGCCGGCAAAATTCTGCGCGAAGAATACGCATTGCCGCCGGACATCCGCTACAAAGGTGACGTTGACCTGGTGACCCAGGCGGACAAGCGCAGCGAAAGGGCAATCGTTACTCGACTTTCGAGATTATTTCCCGAGCACACCATTGCTGCCGAGGAAGGCACGGGGCACGTGCGCAGTTCCGAATTTCGTTGGCACGTCGATCCGTTGGATGGCACAACAAATTTCGCGCACAAGTATCCGTGCTTTGCGGTTTCGATTGCGCTGGCGCAAGACGGAACGGTTGTCGCGGGCGTTGTTTACAATCCCATTTACGACGAACTCTTCGCAGCGGCGCGCGGTGAAGGCGCAACGTTGAACGGCAAAAAAATCTCGGTCTCCCGGATCGAGACACTCTCCACCAGCCTGCTTTGCACCGGGTTTCCTGTGCACAAGCGACGTGCCAATCCGAACATTCATTACTACTACGACTTCACGCTGCGTTCGCACGGAGTGCGCCGCGACGGCTCCGCCGCTCTGGATCTTGCCTGCGTGGCCGCCGGGCGGTTCGACGGCTTTTGGGAATTCGGACTGAAGCCGTGGGACACGGCTGCGGGAGTCTTGTTGGTTCAGGAAGCCGGCGGAGCCATCAGCGATTTTCAGGGGCAACCTTATGTGCTTGGCGGACCGATAATTCTCGCAACCAACTCGTTGATTCATGAAGAAATGCGCGACGCCGCTTTTGCGATTTCGCAGCGCGATCCGAGCGCCCCGTTAAAAGCTCCGGCGCAAGCTGCTAAAGAATAAACGTCTACGTTGCAAGCGGCGGCCCCAATCCGGCGCTTAGATCCACCATAAGAACGAAACACGCGCAACATGGCAATTCCCATGTAGCTTAATCCTCGAATAATCGTGCATCAGCTTCCGAGAGGGCAAGGAGCTCGTCGGCGAACGATGCGATCAGCCCGCTGTGTGCTAGTTTCGCTCTGCACGCGGGTGGGATGGCCTGTTCCCCGTAAAATGCGCCAGCAAGCTGGCCCTAGATGGCACCGGTAGTATCGGCGTCGTCGCCGAGGTTTACGGCGAGAAGACAACCGTTGCGGAAATCATTACTGTCATGAAAAGCCCACAACGCGGCTTCCAGACTCTTCACTACGTAGCCGCTGCCCGCAATGACGGGCGGCTCGCGATGCTTGAAGGAACCAGCCGCAATTTCTGCAATCTGCGCCACCAGCGGATTCTCGTCCCAATAATCTGGAATCGGCGAGAAGTGGTCAGACAGCAATTCCTCCTTGGAAGCTCCGTTCAGCGCTCCGACCACGAGAGCGCCCATATATCTGCAGGCATCGATTGCAGCTGGCGCTCCATGAGTTGTGCGAGAGCCCTCGCCAGATTTTGCGATTGCGGCTTCCGGCGAATTAGAAAAGAAAAGCGGAATTGCGGCCAGCCGCATGAGCGACCCGTTCCCGGCGGAATATTCGTCGGACGGCCCAGAATGAGGGCTGCGCGATGTTCTGAAGTTCCCAAGCGCCTTGTGAACGGTGTTTCCGATATCGAAGACCCTGCCATTGCTGCTCAAGTGAGCATGGTCCGCCCAGCGAATGTAACGCTCCAGTTGATCGATAGGGTCGAAGCGCTTCGTTTGAATTAAGCTCTCCGCCAAGCACAGGGCCATCGAAGTGTCGTCGGTCCACTCACCCGGAGCAAGGTAGAATGGGCCCCCTCCAACCATGTCGTCAATTTTCTTGAAAGAGCCCGGGGCGCGGAATTCCAGAGTGGTGCCGAGCGCGTCGCCGGTGGCAAGGCCGAGTAAGGCACCACGATATCTGTCTCTACGTTCCATCGTTATTGAATGGAAAGACCAGCGCTCTCATAAATACGCATCTCTTGCAAATGTAGGGACCGGAACGCCCGGGAGAATTTTGCCAGCCAGTTCCTACTTCGCGCTCCACTCTTTGTAGAGCTTGAGAATCGTAGGCGCAATGGAAAGATTCCACGCAAAGATCGTAACGTCTTTGTATTTCTCCGGCACCACATACTGTTCGGCAGCGTCTTCTGCGGGCACGCCGGACTTGTACATTTTTTCCCCCTGCGCGGCCAGGTCATCGAAAAGATCAGCCGATAGTTGCACGGCGTCGCGCCCGCCAATTTGGCCGTGGCCAGGAATAAAGATGGTGTCCTTGTCGAATGACAAGAATGTTTTCAGCGTCGAGCGCCAGCCCGAGACGGTGGCTTGCTCATCAAACGTCACGGGATACAAGTTGTTGAAGAGCAGATCGCCGGTGTAAACGACGTTTTGTTCCGGAACGCTCACGATCAGATCCGTTCCCGAATGGCCGGGATAGGTTTCGACGATGGCCGTCAATCTGCCAAGGTCGAGCTTGACCGGAAGCTTTGCGGGATCGAGCGGGCGATTCGGGAATGCGAGAATGCTGGAACTCGCGACAGCGAAAATATTCCCCATGGTCGTAACAAGTTCCGCGGCGTGTTTGCGTGCGGCTTCAGTCTGGGCATTTTTCACGCGGGCTTCCAGTGGTGCCAGGAATACAGCTCTATCCACCCCCTGCAGCGCACCGTAACTGTCAAAAATTCTTTTCGAGACCCCAGCGTGGCCCCAAAGCGAAATTCCGTTAGCTCCGTAAAATGAATTTCCCGATGTGTGGTCGTAATGATAGTGCGTATCGAGAGCGCCCATGATGGGCCCCTGGCTCAACGTGCGCAGCGTTTCATATTGAAAGCCCGCTCCCGCTGGACTCACAAACCCTTCAAGAAGCAACGAGGCATCTTTGCCGATCAAAAATCCGCCATTGCATATCGTTTGCAGACCCTTCGAAGGGTCTGAAATCGTGGCGTATAGCCCCTCGCCGACTTTCCGAACTGACGCGAACCCTTTATCCACGATAGGAGTCCGTGCAACACGCGAATCTTTCGCCTGCGATTCGGCGAGGGCCGGTAGCGGCAACAACTGGTAAGCCGCGAAGAGCGCACTCCACTGCGTAGTCCGGCCCAGAAAATCGCGGCGTGAAAATTGCTGCGAAGCGGACAAACTGGAAGAAATCATGAACCCCTCCCGAAGAAGAATCTCAAAACTTTTTAACCGTTGCGTGGATGCCGAATAGGACGCAGCAACTTTAGTTTTCCGGGTCCTCGCGCCGCAAGCACTATACTGAATTACGACCCCAATTTGGCTGGCCAGTTCATAAAACAGTTCTGCAGCCCTGTTTTGAAGCCAGTCCTGGAGATTGAGGAGAACTCTCGTGAAAAAGTTGGTGCTATGCGTGGCGGCAATATTATTTTGCACCGGAATGGTAAGGGCTCAGGACCAGGACGCGCAGCCGGTCAATCCGGAAATGCAAAGGCAGGAATTGGTAAATCTGGAGTTGGAGAACGCTCGGGCCATCAAGCTACATAATGCCACCTTCTTCAAGGCTGTTTACTCGGAGGATTTTCACGGAGTGACGCGCTACGGAGAAACGGTGAACAAGCAGGGAATCATTCGCGAACTGGAAACGATGGACGTGGAATTCGATTCCGTGGTGAGCAGCGACGCGCAGGTAAGAATGTTTCGCGACGCGGCATACGTCTTGAGCCTGAGATCTGAAGTAGGACATTCGAATGGAAAAAGATTTTATAACCAGTTCCGTATTTTGCGGGTGTATGTGAATACGCCGCGCGGCTGGCGAATCGTTTCACAACTGGAGACCAAGCTGGCGACCGACGCAAACCGCTAGCGGGAACTGTTTAGGCCGCGGTGGCTCGAGTGGCATTAACAGCTGCTCCGATCACCCCAAGGTCGTCGTTGGTCGGAATCACCTCAAAGCGGCTGCCCTGCAGCGGACTCATCTTCACCATATCGTGAACCAACCGGTCGAGCGTACTCACATCAATCCAATTCACATTCGGCCCAGTGAGGTAGAACGGTCCGGGGCCTTCCATGTGAATACTGGTGGCGGTGGCGGCGGCAAGCGCGCGATGACAGCGGGTGACAAATTCCACGCAACGCGTGTCGCCGGTTCGCGCGTTGGCAAAAACTTCTTCGGGCTCGAGATCGAGAAAACGCAGCCGCATCGCTCGATATCCGAGAATGCCCTCCAGATGGCCGCGACCTCCGCATCCGCAAAAATTCTCCTTGGGGTCGAGCGTTACGACGGAGGTTGCGGCTATGCCGGCCGCAGTCGCATCGGCGTCGTTGTAAATACGAACCGGAACATGCATGCCGCTTGCCGCAAATGCACTTTCCACAGCTTCGCGCAGATGAAAACCTTTAATCTGTTGCAGATTCGGCGATTCCTCGACGACTCCTTCGCGAATAATGCCCGGGAACCCGACTCCCACAGCGGACAGAGAATTTCCGTCATTCAGGGACAGCACTAACTGCGCGATTTTCGCGGCAATGTGGTCCGCCGGCATGGAAAGCAGCGCGTCGCGCGAGTCTCCCACTTCCGGAAACACTTTTACCGCGCCTGCGATCTGGTTATTCTCCACCAGCCCAGCGGCGACGTGCTCTGCGACCAGTACTCCTGCATTCCTGCTCATAATTGTCCGCCCGTCTACATCTTAGAAAGCTTGTTCAATCCGTTGAACGCAGCCGTTTTGTAGCACTCCGCGAGTGTCGGATAGTTGAAAACGGTGTCCACAAAATATTCCACGGTGCCCTTCAACGCAAATACCGCCTGGCCAATGTGAAGTAATTCCGATGCGCCCTCGCCGATGATGTGCACGCCGAGGATTTCTTTCGTGTCCGGCTGAAAAATTAATTTGAGGCGGCCGGTGGTGTCGCCGCGGATCTGTCCGCGCGCAATTTCGCGAAAATAGGCGATGCCTACTTCATAGGCGATGCCTGCGTCAGTGAGCTGCTCTTCCGTTTTGCCGATAAACGAAATTTCCGGAATGGTGAAGATCCCATACGGATAATGCGCCGGGTCGGAATGAATCGGCATGCCAAACGCATTTGCGGCAGCGATGCGGCCCTGTTCCATCGAAACCGAACCGAGACTGGGAAATCCGATGACGTCGCCGACCGCAAAAATGTGCGGCTGCTTGGTGCGATAGTCGGCATCGACAGCAATGCGTCCCCGCGAATCGGCGTCGAGACCTGCCGCGGTGAGATTCAATTCATCGACATTTCCCTGTCGGCCAACCGCGTAAAGCAGTCCTTCGCCGCCAATTTTCTTCTTGCTCTTAAGGTTGGCCACCACTCCGTTGTCGGGAGTTTCTTCGACGCTTTCCACTTCTTCGTTCAGCCGAAGGGTCACGCGGCGGTCGCGCAAGTGATAACACAGCGCCTCGACCATTTCCGTATCGGCAAATTCCAGCAGCCGTGGGCGCTTCTCGATCAGGGTGACGCGAACGCCCAGCGTCGCGAACATGCAGGTGTACTCGACGCCAATGACGCCGCCGCCGACCACGATCATCGTTTTCGGAATGGCCGGCATTTGCAGAATTTGGTCGCTATTGATGATGTTGCGGTTGTTGAAAGGAACCAGCGGCGAGCTGGCCGGCTTTGTGCCACTCGCGATAATAATTTTTTCCGCCTGGTAATCCGCCTGCCCGCGCACGCCGGAAACGCGTATGCCGTTGGGACCGGTGAAGCTGGCGAGTCCGCACAGCACTTCAATGCCGTTACGCGAAAGCTGCGCGCGGGTGACGTCAATTTCGGTCTTGATGACGTGCTGCGCGCGAAAAGACAGATCAGCCATGGTGATCTGTTCCTTCACCCGATAATTTACGCCGTAAATGCTCTGGTAATAGAAGCCGGAGAGATGCAGCACCGCTTCGCGCATGGTCTTGCTGGGAATTGTGCCGGTGTTGATTGCCGCTCCGCCGATCACTTCCATTCTTTCTACGACCGCAGCCTTCTTGCCGAATTTAGCCGCTTGAATCGCGGCGCGCTGGCCGGCGGGTCCGGATCCGATTACAATGATGTCGTACTTATCCATATTTCGGTCTGCAGAGGGGCTGCCTCTATCCTCAATCGGCGGCGCAAGTATACACCAGGCGCAAGCACCCGCATGGGCGCTTCACGCGTGCACTTGGAAAAAACTTCTGGCTTGCAAAAATCTAATTACTGATTAGGCTAAGCGCGAGAGGTTTGCGTGACAATGGGCTCTCCTTCCGTGGAAACCAAGCTGGCGCACTTCGGCGAAACGCAAAGACGCGATGCTTGGTGGGTGGAACTTATTCCAGTAGTGATTTTGCTGGGTGGCTTCGGCGTATATGCCACCCTGCGTGCGTTCGAGAACAATTTTTATCATTGGGGCCCGTATCTCTCCCCCTTTTATTCGCCCTTGATCGATCCCGGACATCATTGGTGGAAATTCTCCCCGGCGCTTTTGATTCTTGCCGGTCCGCTCGGATTCCGCGCGACCTGTTACTACTATCGCAAAGCATACTACCGCGCGTTTTTTCTCGATCCCCCTGCCTGCGCGGTCAGTGAAAGCGGCGCACGCAACTACAGGGGCGAGACTTCGTTTCCGTTCATTCTGCAAAACATCCATCGTTATTTCTTGTACCTGGCGATTCTGTTCCTTCTGTTTTTGTGGCGCGACGCCTACCAGGCTTTTTTCTTTATCGGTCGACTGCGCGTGCCGGAATTCGGAATCGGACTCGGAAGCTTGATTATGCTGGCCAATGTAACGCTGCTTACGCTTTATACGCTCTCGTGTCACTCGTTGCGGCATCTTGCGGGAGGCAAGCTGGATTGCTTTTCCTGCACGGCATTTGGCCCGCCGCAGCACACTGCGTGGAGCTGGCTGACCAAACTGAATGAGCGCCATATGCTCTTGGCATGGTCGAGCCTGATTTCGGTGGGACTGACGGATTTTTACATCCGCATGCTGGCTTCCGGAATTTTCAAGGACCTGCGAATCCTGTGACCCCTCCTTACGAGACACACGAACATGATGTTTTGATTATCGGCGCTGGCGGAGCCGGATTGCGAGCGGCAATCGAGGCCCTGGCACAAGGCGCGCGCGTCGCACTAGTCTGCAAATCGCTGCTTGGCAAAGCGCATACGGTGATGGCCGAGGGCGGAATCGCCGCGGCCATGGGCAACGTCGATAAAGCAGACGACTGGCGCACCCATTTTCGCGACACTGTGCGCGGCGGAAAATTCCTGAATAACTGGCGCATGGCGCAGCTGCACGCGCAGGAAGCGCCGGAACGCGTACGCGAACTGGAACAGTGGGGAGCGCTGTTTGATCGCACCGATGACGGACAAATTCTGCAGCGCGCCTTCGGCGGCCATACGTTCAAACGGTTGTGCCACGTCGGCGACCGCACCGGCCTCGAACTCATTCGAACGTTGCAGGACCGCGGCGTGCAGCAGGGCATCGACGTCTTCATGGAATGCACGATCACGCGGCTCATCAAAGACACTGATCGTATCGCCGGAGCGTTCGGATACTGGCGCGAACAGGGGCGCTTCGTCATCTTCAAGGCAAAGTCCATCGTGATCGCCACCGGAGGCATCGGCAAAGCCTGGAAAATTACTTCGAATTCGTGGGAATACACCGCCGATGGCATGGCGCTTGCTTACGAAGCCGGCGCCGAACTGCTGGACATGGAGTTTGTGCAATTTCATCCCACGGGAATGGTCTGGCCGCCTGGGGTGCAAGGAATTCTGGTGACCGAAGCAGTGCGCGGCGAAGGTGGCACGCTCAAAAATAATCGCGGCGAGCGCTTCATGGAAAAATATGACCCGAAGCGCATGGAACTTTCCACGCGCGACGTGGTGGCGCGCGCGATTTACACCGAAGTAAAAGAGGGCCGCGGCTCCATACACGGCGGCGCATATCTCGACATTTCGCATAAGCCCGCCGATTACGTGAAGAAAAAATTGCCCAGCATGTATCATCAGTTCAAGGAACTGGCCGACGTGGACATTACCACCGGGCCGATGGAAGTCGGCCCGACCTGCCATTACATGATGGGTGGGATTCGTGTCGACGCTGAGACTGGCCAGTCTACTGTGCGCGGACTTTTTGCCGCTGGAGAAGCAGCCGCCGGACTGCACGGTTCGAACCGCCTGGGCGGAAATTCGCTTTCGGATTTGCTGGTCTTCGGCAAGCGCGCTGGAAAAGCCGCAGCCGAACATGCCAAGTCAGTGCCCAGCGGTTCTTTGGACGCAGCACAATTGCAGGGTGCCGAGCGCGAAATGCTAGCGCCCTTCGAACGCGCCGACGGGGAGTTGCCCTACGAAATTCATCGCGACCTGCAGGAGTTCATGCAGAGTCTGGTCGGAATTTTCCGCACCGAAGATGACCTGCAGAAAGCGCTCGGCGAACTGGAAAAATTGAAACCGCGCCTGGAGCGAATGCGCGCGGACGGCTCGCGCATGTTTAATCCTGGCTGGCACCTTACGCGCGATCTGCGTTCGATGGTGTTGATCTGCGAAGCGGTCACGCGCAGCGCGTTGGCTCGGCGAGAAAGCCGTGGCGCGCACAGCCGTATCGACTATCCGAATTTTGATGAAACTTGGGGCAAACAGAACAACA
>WNFP01001449.1_pt1 | contig 18505 bp, 19 predicted proteins | sample 5400201 | NCBI WGS metagenome assembly WNFP01 (sample SAMN13153355, study PRJNA577476) | soil metagenome | isolation source: 115 cm saprolite under Madrone tree | place: USA:California | collected 2016-06-14 | reverse complement strand
GAGGTTGGCCCCGCTGAGGTCGGCCCTGAAGAAGTCGGCCCTACACAATGGAGGGCGCTTCTCACGCGGTAGCTTGAGAATCTCCTCGAGAGGAGGGCGTTGCCCCGCGAAGGGGCACCTCGGGTCCTCCGCAGCCGCCACTATCGACCAGGCCAAGGGAACAGCGAATACTGGAAGAAGGGTGGCGACGGCCGCGGTGCTCATTCGTGCTGCCCAGGCCTTCAAGAGCCGTCCTCGTTTCTCGTGAGCGTTTCGAGCGCCGCCTCGAGGGTCACCCTTGGAGATAATTTGGGGATGGACGGGCCCCTGGTCTGAGGAGCGCGCGCCGGCTAGAGGTACTGCCCGTAGCGGATCTTCTCGACCATCTCTCGGGTGCGGCGGTAACGGTCGATCTGCTGGAGCAGGTCGTGGGTCGTGACGAGCCCGTTGTCTTGCCCCTGCCCGGCCGCGTGCACCTTCTGCTCGAGCGCCCGCCGGATGATCTCGGACAGCTCCGCGCCGCTCATCCCGCCCATGGGAGGCAGAACCGAGCGGTAGTCGATCTCGGCGAAGAGCGCACGCCCCGCATTGCCCTCGGCCCGCTTGCGGGCCATCTCGAGGATCTCCTGCTGGTCGGCTCCGTCGGGCAGCGTCACCTCGACCAGGCGATCGAGACGTCCCGGGGCGACCAGCGACGCGTCGACCAGATCGGTGCGGCTCGTCGAGCCGATGGCGATCGTCCGCGAAAAGTCGTCGAGGTCGTCGAGCTTCTCGCAGAGCGCCGCCACGAGGCGGGCCGAGGACTCGCGCGCCTGCGCGGGCGGCAGGAGGTGCTCGAGCGACAGCGCGTTGATCTCGTCGAAGAAGAGCACGCCCTTGCCCTGCTCCTTCGCGACGGCCAGGATCTCCTGGATGAGCTCGCCCGAGTTCGGGCCGAACTTGGAGGTCACGTTCATCAGCTTGAGGTGGTAGAAAACCGCACCCGTCTCGGTGGCCAGCGCGCGGGCGAGCAGCGACTTGCCGGTTCCCGGCGGGCCGTAGAGCAGCACGCCCTTGGGCGGCGTGATGCCCCACTTGCGGTAGAGCTCGGGGTCCGTGAGCACCGTCGCGAAGCTCCGCACGATGCTCTTGGCCTCGCGCAGCCCCCCGATCTGGGCAAAGGTGGTGTCGGGCTTGATCCGGACCACGATGCGCCCGGTCAGGTCGCCGAACTTCTCCCCGAGCTTCGCGAAGACGTCGTCGATGCGCCGCTGGATCGCCCACTGCTGGCTGTCGAGATTTCCGTCCGCCGAAGGCGCGCCAGGCGCCGCGGGCTCGTTCGCAGCCATGGCTTAGATGCGCGGAGCCGAGCCGGGGCCCGGCAGCAATTCGGATTTGTCGAACACGCGGTCCTCGACGAGAACCGGCGCCTTGGCGCGGATCGCGAGCGCGATGGCATCGGAGGGGCGCGAGTCGAGCTGCATCTCCGTGCCTCCGGCGTCGAGAAAGACGATGGCGTAGTAGATCCCGTCCTTGAGGTCCGTGATGACGACGCGCGTGACCTTGACCTTGAGCCGGCCGAAGAGCGACAGGAAGAGATCGTGGGTCAACGGCCGCGGCGGCACCCGGTTCTCGAGGGGATACACGATGCCCGTCGCCTCGGCGGCTCCGATCGCCATCCCGAAGCTCCGGCTATCGCGTTTGCCGCGCAGGACCACCGTGGGTTGAAGGCTCTGGGAATCGATGAAGAGGCCGACCACTCCGGCCTCTTGCGGCCCGGCCGGCGCGGGCGCCTGGGCCGGGGCGGTGGCAGCGGGCGCGGCGAAGAGCGCGCCTCCGAGGAGAAACGGCAGCGCGATGCGCGGCATTCGTGCGAGCTTCGTCATGGCCATCCTCCTCCTGTGCGCCCAGGCTCAGCGTGCGCCAGCAGTATCGGGCGCTCGCTCGGCCAAGTCAAACCGCGCGCGGCATCCTGGCCGCGTATCCCACGCGGAGCCGGAACGACCATGCGAAGCCCGCGACCAGCAACGCCGTCAACGCGGCCCACATGACGGAATACCCGAGGCCGTGGGCGACGTAGCCGAAGACGATGGATCCCAGCGCATTGCCAACGAGGAAAACGGCGCTGAAGATGCCGACGACGCCGCCCCGCCGCGACTCGGGGGTCACGTCCATCAGGAGCGCCGCCAGCGCCGGATAGAGAAAGCCGTGGGCGGCGCCCGCGAGCAGGCCGGTGAGAAAGAGAAACGGCACGACGGGCATGGTCATGTGCGGCCCCACGAGGAATGCGAGCGCGGTCAGCAATCCCGCGGAGACCGCGAGGACGAACATCGCGGGAATGATGACGGCGCGGCGCCCGCGCGTGTCGATCAGGTTGCCGCCGCCCACGCGCACGCCCACGGCCGCGATCGCGTAGGCGGTGTAGAAGAGGCTGACGCTGCGGACGCCCAGCGCCTGGCCGAAGGTCGGCAGGAAGGTGAACATCGCGCCGGTCCCCAGGCCGAAGAAGAACGCCAGCGCCATGTGCAGCCGCAGCACCTCGGCGAGCGCCGCGCCCAGCGAGTCGAGCCCCGGCCCCTCGCCCATGTTCGGCGGCAGGATCCCGCGCATCCGGACGACGAGCCAGGCCGCCACGAGGCCCAGGAGCACGGAGAGGAGGAAGAGCCACTCAAAGCCCAGCCGGCGCACGATCAGCTCGCCCGCGACGGGCGCCAGCGCGGTGCCGAGGAAGCCCGAGACGCCGTAGATGCCGAGCGCCCAGCCGCGCCGCTCCACGGGAACGAGGTCGATCACGTGCATGTAGTTCGCGACGAAGAACGCGGAGAAGCCCAGCCCCTGGACGACGCGGAGCGCGGCCAGGAGCGCGAATTGATGGCTCACGAGAAAGGCCGCCGAGGACGCGACGAGCAGACAGACGCCGAGCGTCATGAAGAAGCGGCGCCCGATGCGGTCGAGCCAGTGGCCGATCACGGGCTGGCAGACGATGCCGGCGGCGCTGTAGACGCCCTGGACCAGGCCGATCTGGGCCTCCGTGCCGCCGAGGCTCTGGACGTACAGCGGCAGGAGAATGAAGCAGCTGAGGCTCGACATGAAGACGAAGTTGGTCAGCGTCGCCCGAGCGAAAGGCCCCGCGACGACGAGACCGGCCATGCGGATCACGAGCGTTGCGGCCCGCTCTCTCCGAGGCGTACTATCAACGGAACCATGACTCGCGTCGCCGTGATTCCTGTCGCCATGAACTTTCCAAAGTGTAGCACGCGCCGAATATAGGCCTCCGCTGGACACCATCGCGCAGGCATTCGATCGCACCCTCGCGCTCGTGGGCGGCGCCCTCGGACATTTCGAGGCGCCCCGGCAGCTTCAGAGCTGGCCCGGCATCGTGCACGGCGGCTGTCTCGTCGCCCTCGTGGACGACGCATCCACACGCCTGGGCGGCGTCGCGGGCCGTCGGCGCATCGACGGGCGCCTGACGTCGTCGGTCCCGACCGAGACGGCGCTCGCGCTCCGTACCGAGCGGGGCGACGGCGGCCTCGGCGTGACGATTCTGCAGGCGGGCCACACGCTGACGAGCGGCAGCGTCGTCGATCTGCCGGCAGCGCCTGCCGTGGCGAATCAGTGGGCGGGCGGCAGCGACGGGACTTCGCTACCCATGTCGGAGCACTGCCTCGCCTGCGGAGCGGACAATCCGTTGGGCCTCAAGGCGACGCTGTCCTTCGACCGCGACGGCGTGTGGGTGCGGCTGATCCCGCCCGCTCCGTGGCGCGTGGCCGGGGACCGACTGCACGCCGCGCTGGCGCCGGTGCTGCTCGACGAGGTGTCATGGTGGCTGGGAGCGCTCATGATGAAGCAGGGCGGCCTGACCAACCGTCTCGCGGTCAGCCTCCACGACCCGGCTGCGCCATTCGGCCCACTTGTGGCGGCCGGACGCTTCGCCGAGGTCACGCCGGTCGACCGCAAGCGAACCTTCTGGCGCACGGAGACCACGCTTCGCGCCGCGTCGGGCGCGCTGATCGCGTCCGCGTCCATCGTCTTCCGCGGCGGCGCCGACTACTCCGAGCGTCAAATCCCTTACTTCAAGCACCGCACTTCCCCTGAAGTCTTCTCTCGCATGTTCCCCAACTACGTCTGATCGCGTGCCGGCAATTCGCCGGGTGGGGGCGGGGGCACCCTCCGCGGACCACACTGAGTCGCATCCCGCACACCGCTCTCTACGCCGCCACGAGATGATGGATTTCGCCTTCGAGAACCTCCGCAGAAGATATGGGTCCGCGGAGGGTGCCCCCGCCCCCACCCAGCTCCGCCTCGGTAGATTCCACTTCAACCACGAACGACGCGGCAACAAGCGGTTGTCGGCCGTTGGCGGCAGTTGACGCGACGCGGAGGGCGGGGTTGGGGGGCGCCCTCCCGGGACCCATATCTTCTGCGGAGAATCACGAAGCCAAAAACGAAGATCTCGTGGCGCCGTAGAGAGCGGAATGCGGGATGCGACTCAGTGTGGTCCCGGGAGGGCGCCCCCCAGCCCCGCCCGGTGATTACGACGTAAGAGCGCGGTGCGACAGGGCGGCCTTGGCGCGGAGGGCGTCGACGGCGGACATGGGCACGGAGGGCGAGCCGAGCGTGGCCGCGCGCACCTTGGGGCCGTGGAAGTCGGAGCCGCCGGTGGCGACCAGGTCGTGGTCCTTGCAGATCTGGAGATACGAGGCGCGCTGGGCCGCCGAATGCTCCGTGTAGTAGCACTCGATGCCCATGAGCCCGGCGGCGATGAGCCCGGGGATCAGCTCGTCGCGGTCGGCCAGGCCGGGGTGGGCGAAGACGGGCACGCCGCCCGCCTTGCGGATGATCCGCACGGCGTCTTCAGGCGTGACTTTCTTGCGCGGGACGTGGCCGGGCTTGCCCGAGCCCAGGTACTTGTCGAAGGCCTCGCGCACCGTCTTGACGTAGCCGCGCGCGACCATGACCTGGGCCACGTGCGGGCGGCCCGCCGAGCCCTCCTTGACGATCGCAAAGACCTCGTCGGCATCGAGCGGCATGCCGATGGCGGCCAGCCGCTCGACCATGCGGTGAATGCGCGCGCGACGCTCGCGGCGCTGCTCGCGGCAGAAATCCTGGAACCACTCCGCCTGCCAGTCCATCAGATAGCCCAGGACGTGGATCTCGGCGCCCTCGACGTCGCAGTTGATCTCGATGCCCGGGACGATCTCGAGCGGCTTCCTGCGCTCCGCCTCGTCGATGGCCTCGGCTAGCCCCTCGGTCGAGTCGTGGTCGGTCACCGCCAGAACGCGCACCCCGCGGCTCGCCGCCTCCGCCACCAGATCGCGCGGGGCGTAGGTGCCGTCGGACGCCGTCGTGTGGGTGTGGAGGTCGACCGCTCCCGGCATCTAGACGCCGATCTACCGCTTGCCGGCCAACGCTGAGAGGTACGCCAGTACCGTGCGGACGCCGACGCCCGTGCCGCCCTTGGGCCCGAGCGGCAGCTCGCGCTCGGTGAAGGCCGTGCCGGCGATGTCGAGGTGCGCCCACGGCACGCCGCCGGTGAAGTCGCGCATGAAGAGCCCGGCCACGATGGCGCCGCCGCCGCGCTGGCTCGAAATGTTGTTGAGGTCCGCGATATCGCTCTTGAGCCCCTCCTTGTACTCGTCATGGAGCGGCATCCGCCACATCTTCTCTCCGGCAGCCACCGCGGCGCCCAGCACGCGGCCCGCGAGGGCCTCGTCGGTCGCGAAGACGCCGGTGAGGCCCATGCCGAGCGCGACGACGACGGCGCCCGTCAGCGTGGCGAGATCGAGCATCTCGTCCGGCTTGATCTCCTTCGCGGCGTAGGCCAGCGCGTCGGCCAGCGTCAGACGGCCCTCCGCGTCGGTATTGCCGATCTCGATCGTGAGCCCGTTCATGGCGCGCACCACGTCGCCCGGCCGCTGGGCCGTGCCGGAGGGCATGTTCTCGGTGGCCGCGATGAGGCCGTGCACCTCGACCGGCAGCGCGAGCTTGGGCAGCGCCTGGAAGAGACCCAGCACGACCGCCGCGCCGGACATGTCGTCCTTCATCCGGTACATGCCGTCGGCCGGCTTGAGATCGAGGCCACCTGAGTCGAAGGTGATTCCCTTGCCGATGACGGCGACGCGCTTCCGCGCGCGCCCCTTCGGCTTGTAGGTGAGGTGGATGAACTTGGGCGGCTCCTCGCTGCCCTGCGCGACGCCGACGTAGGCGCCCATGCCGAGCTTGGCGCAATCCGCGCGCTCGAGCACCTTGAGCCCGAGGTGGCCGGAGCGGGCGATCTCCTGCGCGCGGCGCGCGAGAAACGCGGGCGTCACCACGTTGGCAGGCTCGTTGACGAGATCGCGCGCGAGGCACGCGGCCGCGGCCCAGATCTCCCCCGCCCGCAGCCCGGCCGAGGCGGCGGCCTGGTTCCGGCGCTCGGGCTCGCTGACGGCCAGCGACTCGAGGCTCTTGGGGCTCTTCTCCTTGAGGTACTTGTCGAAGCGGTAGGTGCCGAGCACCGCGCCTTCCACGGTCGCCTGGGCGCGAGCCCGCGCCGGCACAGAGTCTGCCGCCAGGTGCGCCGCGGCGCTCCGCGCGCCGAGGTCGCGGGCTCGGCGCGTGGCGGCCGAAGCGGCGCGCCGCACGGCCTCGGGACCGCTGTCGCCCCTGGCGCCGAGACCGGCGACCAGCACCCGCGCGGCGCCGAGACGTCCGTCGGTGTGGAGATGGCTGACCTGGCCGATCTTGCCTTCGAACTTTTCGGCCGACAGGACCTTGGACAGCAGGCCGCCCAGCTTCTTGTCGACGGCCGCCAGCGCGGGAGCGAGCTTTGTTTCACCTGAGTGACGTCCCACGATCAGCGCGTCGGCGCGGAGCTCGGTAAGGTTACGGGTCTCGAGCGAGAGCTTCATCGAATCGGGCCTCCTGATTGAGAGCTTTGGGCTGACTGGACGGCGCGGGCTCGGTGGACCATGTCCGCGAGCCCTTCGGTGGTGTCGTACCGGTCGAGCTCGTCCAGCTCGACCCAGCGGACCTCGGCGGCGTCGCTGCCCGCCTGGAGCCGGCCGCCGACCGGCTCGGCGGCATAGTCGATGATCACGTAGTGGTAGCGGACGGCATCCTGCTCGCGCACCACGCGATCGATGACTCCGCAGAGCCCGAGGAGCCGCACGCGCAGCCCCGACTCCTCCTCGATTTCCCGTAGCAGCGCGTCCTCGAGCCGCTCGCCCACATCGACGAGCCCGCCCGGTATGCTCCACTTGCCCGCGCTCGGCGCGCGGCCGCGACGCGCGAGCAGAACACGCGTGCCGTCGAGAATGACGGCGCCCACGCCCACGCGCGGCGCGTCGGGAAACTCGCGCGGGGCGCCCGTCATCAGATGACGGTGAGCGCTCGCGGCGCCCGACCGGCCTGCGTCCACGGGTCGGTCCCGTACTTGTCGCGCTCGAGCGTCTCTGCCAGCTCGATCTCCTCCGCGGACAGGCCGCCCGGCTCGAGCGTGAGCCCATGGACCTTGCGGAATCCCTCGGCCAGCGCATGGGCGGCCTCGTCGAAAGATGGGCGCCGTCCCAGCACGGTCTCGAGCGTCGTCATGTCGGCCAGCGGATCCCGGTCGCCGGGGAAGACGCGACGGAGACGGGCAGGCACCGCCCCCAGCATGATGGCGCCGTGCTGGAGAAAGGCCGGACCCTGCCGCCGCTGGGCGCTGCCCACGAGCTTGCGCCCGTCGACTTCCAGCTCGAACGAGCCCGTCCTCGCGAAACAAAATGCCGGCATCGCCGCCGGATCGGAGGGCTGAACGGGCACCATGGCGACGGAGGCCCCGAGCGTGGAGAGTCCGGTCAGGAGCCCGTCGCCGATCCAGCGGTAGGTCTCGAGCAAGTCAGCCGCGCCCTCGAAATCCCCCGCGGCCGCCGTGACGCTATAGGTGATTTCGAGATCGGGGCCCTCGTGGAGGATGGCGCTGCCTCCGGTCGCCCGCCGCACGAGGCCGATCCCCATTTCCTCAACGGCACGCGTATCGATCCGACCGTCGAGACGCTGGCCGTAGCCCAGCGAGATGGTGGGCGGCGCCCAGGCGAAGAAGCGGAGCGTGGGCGGCGAGCCGTGGCGGAGCCTGGCCAAGAGCAGCGCCTCGTCGAGCGCCATGTTGGCCGCGCCGTCCAGCGGCTCCGTGACGAGGAGACGAAAGGTCCGGAGCGTCACTTGGGCTGGGGCGTCCACTTGAGCCGCGGCTGGCGCGCGGCGCCCGTTTGGTCGAGGCGGCGCACCGGTGTCGTCACCGGCGCATCGTGGATCACCTGCGGGTTCTCCCGGGCCTCGCGCGCGATCTGGATCATGGCGTCGCAGAACTCGTCGAGCGTCTCCTTGGACTCGGTCTCCGTCGGCTCGATCATCAGCGCCTCTTCCACGATGAGCGGGAAATAGGTCGAGGGCGCGTAGAAGCCCAGGTCGAGGAGCCGCTTGGCGATGTCCATGGCCGTGACCCCGAGCTTCTTCTGCCGCCGTGCCGACAGCACGCACTCGTGCATGCACGGCCCTGGCGCGGAGCGGTCGTACTCGCCCTCGAGGCGCTTGAGGATGTAGTTGGCGTTGAGCACGGCGTTGTCGGACACGGCGCGCAGGCCGTCGGGACCCATCGTGCGGATGTAGGTCCAGGCCCGCACGTGCATCCCGAAGTTGCCCCAGAACGCCTGGAGCTTGCCGATCGACTGGGGCCGGTTCCAGTCGAGCGCGTACTCGTCGCCGTCCTTGACAAGGACCGGCGTGGGAAGAAACGGCGCCAGGTGGTCCTTGATGCCGACCGGGCCGGCGCCCGGCCCTCCACCGCCGTGCGGCGTCGTGAAGGTCTTGTGCAGGTTGAAGTGGCAGACGTCGAAGCCCAGGTCGCCGGGGCGCGTGATGCCCAGGATAGCGTTGAAGTTGGCGCCGTCCATGTAGACCTGCACGCCCTTGGCGTGACACATCTCGGTGATCTGGTGGATCTTCGACTCGAAGAGGCCGAGCGTATTGGGCTGGGTGATCATGAAGGCCGCGACGTCGTCGGAGAGATGCCGCTCGAGGTCGAGGAGGTCCACGTCGCCGTTCGCCTCGCTCTTGAGCTCCGAGACCGTGTAGCCGGCGAGCGCCGTCGAGGCCGGGTTGGTTCCGTGCGCGGAGTCGGGGATGAGCACCTTGGTGCGGCGCTCTCCCCGCGCGAGGTGATAGGCACGGATCATCAACACGCCGGCCAATTCGCCCTGGGCGCCCGCGGCGGGCTGCAGCGACACGTGGTCCATGCCCGAGACCTCGGCCAGATCATGCGAGAGCTCGTGCATGAGACGGAGCGCCCCCTGGGCGGCGCCCTCGGGGGCCAGCGGGTGCAGCCGGGCGAAGCCGGCTAGCCGCGCCATGTCCTCGTTGATCTTTGGGTTGTACTTCATGGTGCACGAGCCGAGCGGGTAGAAATGGGTGTCCACGCCGTAGTTCATCTGGCTGAGACGGGAGTAGTGGCGCACGACGTCCACCTCAGACACCTCGGGCAGCTCAGCCGCTGTCGCGCGCAGGTGCTCCTTCGGGAGAAGCTGCGCCGGGTCGCTCACGGGCACGTCGCACTCCGGCAGCGAGTGGGCGTGTCGGCCGGGACAGGACAGCTCGAAGATCAGCTTGTCGTAGCCGGGCTTGGCGGTATGCATGGGCGCCTCAGGCCACCGCGGCGGCGAGCGCGGAGGCGTAGGCGTCGATCTCGGCGCGGGTTCGCTTCTCGGTCACCGCCACGAGGAGGCACTCTTTCTGAGACCGGTCGAAGGCCTTGAGCGGCACGCCGGCCAGGATTCTGTCCTTCATCAGGCGCTTCGCGATTCGCTCCGGGGACTTTGGAAGCTGGAGCGTGAACTCCTTGAAGAAGGGCGCCGCGAAGCGGAGCCGCACGCCGGGGATCTTCGCGAAAGCCTCGGCCGCATAGTGCGCCTTGGCCGTCGACAGCTCGCCAACCTTGCGCATCCCGGCTTTGCCCATGATGGAGACGTAGATCGTGGCCATGAGCGCGCAGAGCGCCACGTTGGTGCAGATGTTGGAGGTGGCCTTCTCGCGCCTGATGTGCTGCTCGCGCGTCTGCAGCGTCAGCACGAAGCCGCGCTGGCCGTCGAGATCCACCGTGGCGCCGACGAGCCGGCCCGGCATGCGCCGCACCAGCTCCTGCTTGGCCGCGAACACGCCCAGGTTGGGGCCTCCGAAGCTCATGGGTACGCCCAGCCCCTGCCCCTCGCCCACGACGATGTCCGCGCCGAGCGCTCCCGGCGGAGCGAGCAATCCCAGGTTGACGGGATCGGCGACGACGATCAGGAGGGCGCCTTGCGCATGCGCGATGTCGGCCGCGGCCCGGATGTCCTCGAGACAGCCGTAGAAGTTCGGATGCTGGATGACGACGGCGGCCGTCTGGCCCGAGACCGACTTGCGGAGGGCGTCCAGATCCGTGGATCCGTCGCCGATCGGCGCCGACTTCAGACGGATGCCCGGCCCCTCGCAGTAGGTTTCGACCACCTGGCGGTAGAGCGGATTCAGGCCCTTGGACAGGAGGATGACGTTCCGTCCCGTCACGGAGTGCGCCATGAGCGCGGCCTCGGCCACGGAGGAAGCGCCGTCGTAGAGCGACGCGTTGGCGACGTCCATGCCGCAGAGCTCCGCCATCATGCTCTGGTACTCGAAAATCGAGCGGAGCGTGCCCTGGCTCGCCTCGGGCTGGTAGGGCGTGTAGGCCGTGAAGAACTCGCCGCGCGAGATGAGGTGGTTGATCGGGCTCGGCACGCTGTGATCGTAGGACCCGCCGCCCAGGAAGCAGGCGTAGTCGTCGGCATTCGCGTTCAGCGCTGAGAGAGCCCGCAGGTGACTGACGAGGTCGGTCTCGGCCATGGCCGCCGGGACGTTGAGCGGCCGCGAGAGCCGCGCCTTCGCGGGAATGCGCGCGAGCAGTTCCTCGATGGAGCCGACACCGATGGTCGCCAGCATCTCCCGCTGCTGGGCCGGCGTATTGGAGATGTAGCGCATCGTCTCAGTGCCCCGCCCCGGCAATGAGCTTTTCGTAATCCGCGGCCGACAAGAGGGTGTCCCACTCTTTGGTACTCGCGAGCTTGACGACGATCATCCACCCCTTGCCGTACGGATCGGCGTTCACCACCTCGGGCTTCTTGGGCAGCTCGGCGTTGATCTCGACCACCTCGCCGGTGAGCGGCGCGAAGAGATCCGAGACGGCCTTGACCGATTCGACCACGCCGAAGGTCTTCATCGCGCTCAGCTTGGCGCCGACCTTGGGCAGCTCGACAAACACGACGTCGCCCAATTGCTCCTGGGCGAAGGCCGTGATGCCGACGCGCGCCCTGTCACCCTCGAGCTTGGCCCACTCGTGCTCCTTCGTATACTTCAGGTCAGCCGGGACGTTCGCCATCTGATTCTCCTAGAGCTTCTTCGCGTGTGAGGGGACGAAGGGCGTCTTGGCGACGCGGGCCCGGTGGGCCTGGCCGCGGATGTCCACGTCGAATTCGGTGCCGGCGGCGGCGAGCTCGCTCGTGATGTAGCCCATGCCGATGCATCGCTCGAGGCTCGGCGAGAACGTGCCCGAGGTGACGACGCCGGCCGGCGCGCCGTCCTTCAGCATGCGGTAGCCATGACGCCCCACGGCGCGCTCGGCCATCTCGAAGCCCACGAGCTTGCGCTTCACGCCGGCGGCCCTCATGGCCTCGATCGCGCGCCGCCCGATGAACTCGCCCTTGGCGGGCTTGACGACCCAGCCGAGCCCCGCCTCGAGCGGATTGGTCGTCTCGTCGATGTCGTTGCCGTAGAGGGCGAACTTCATCTCGAGTCTCAGCGTGTCGCGCGCGCCGAGCCCGATGGGCTGGATGCCGTCGGGCTTGCCCGCGTCCATCAAGGCGTTCCAGAGCGCTTCCGCCCGCTCCGCCGGAACGTACAGCTCGAAGCCGTCTTCCCCCGTATAGCCGGTGCGCGAGATCAGGCACTGGACGCCGGCGACCGTGCCGCTGACGAAGTGGTAGTACGGCACGCGCGTCACGTCCCGATCGGCCAGTCGCTGCACGAGGGCCTCGGCCTTCGGACCCTGCACCGCCAGAAGCCCCGTCTCGGCGCTGACGTTCTTCCACTCGGCGCCGTTGCCGTGAGCGGTCACCCACGCCCAGTCCTTGTCGATATTGGAGGCGTTGACCGTCAGCATGTAGTGCTGGTCCGCCAGGCGGTAGAGCGTGAGGTCGTCGACGATGCCGCCCTCGGGATAACAGAGCAAGGAGTACTGGACCTGGCCTGTGGCGAGCGTGGAGGCGTCGTTGGAGGTGATCGCCTGAACGGCCTGGAGCGCGCCGGGCCCGCGCGCCTCGAACTCGCCCATGTGGCTGATGTCGAAGAGCCCGACGGCCGAGCGCACGCAGCGGTGCTCCTCGATGATGCCCGTGTACTGCACCGGCATGTCCCAGCCGCCGAAGGGCACCATCTTGGCGCCGGCGGCGGCGTGAACATCACGCAGGGGCGTGCGCTTGAGGGAATCGGGGGTGTCCGTCATGACGGCCCCATCATCTTAGTAGATGGACGCGGGGCCCGCAATGGGAACTCGCCCCGACGCGGCCGCCAACTCCGCGTCGGGGCGAGCACGAAGGATGTGGCGCCGCACTACTTGCCGGTCGAGTAGCCTCTGCCGGTCATGCAGGCGCTGTAAGCCTGGTTGTAGCCGTTCTCGCCCTTGCCGTATTGGCTGGTGCCGCCGTACGCCGCGCCGCCGATGCCTCCCGCTGCCGCGCCGATGGCCGCGCCGGTGCCCGCGCTCCCCGTCGCTGCGCCGATTGCGGCTCCTGCGGCTGCGCCGACGAGCGCGCCGACGGCCAGGCCGATGCCGGCGCCCTTGGCCGCGTCTGTGCCCGGGCTGTATCCCGTCTGCTGCTGGGCCCAGGTCTGGCACTCGCTCGTGTCCTGCGCCTGCTGCTGCGCCGACTGGCCCTGGGCCGGATAGGTGTAGACGCTGGCGGCGGGCGGCGAGCTTGACGTAGCGCAGCCCGAGAGTGACGCCGCCAGGATGAGCGCGGTCAGCCCCGAGACGATACGCGTCGATCTGGTCATGGAAAATCCCCCTTGAGATCCATTATGCATTGCCGGCCACGCCCGACACCTCTTTCTCGAGGACGCGGCCGAAAGCTTCGAGGAAGCGATCCACGTCGGCGTCCGCCATCGCCAGCGAGCAGCAGCCGAGCCCCCGCTGGGTGAGGAGGACGCCGTCGTTGAGCAACGCCATGAAGGTCCGGAGGGCCCGCTCGGGATCCACGGGACGGCTCGAGCGATAGTCCGAGAGGTGCTTTTTCGTCCAGTGAATCCAGAAGAGCGACCCGAGGCCCGTGACCTGGGCGGCCTGCTTGTGCTTGGACAGCACGCGCTTGACGCCGGCGCGGAGGCGGTCGCCGAGGGCGTCGAGCCTCGCGTAGGCCTCGGGCGTCAGCTCCTGCATGGTCGCGACGCCGCCGGCCATCGTCACCGGGTTGGCGTTGAACGTGCCGCCGTGGCTGATTCGCCCTTTTCCGCCGCGCGGGTCGTACGAGTTCATGACCTCGGCGCGCCCCCCGAAGGCGCCGACGGCGAGGCCGCCGCCGATGATCTTGCCCAGCGTGGTGAGATCGGGGCGGACGCCGAACCGCTGCTGCGCCCCGCCCTGCGCCACGCGAAAGGAGATCACCTCGTCGAAGATCAGCACGATGCCCAGCCGCTCCGTGACCTCCCGCAGGCGCTCGAGGAAGCCTTCCCGGGGCACGAGCAGTCCGGCATTGGCCATGAGCGGATCCAGGATGAGCGCCGCGATGTCGCGCCCCTGCTTCTCGAGGATCTTCACGCAGGCGTCGATATCGTTCCACGGCAATACGACCGTGTGCTTGAGCACCGCGTCCGGCACGCCCGCCGAGTACGCGACGGGTTTCGGCCGCTTGCGCGAGCCGGCCTTCGCGGGGTCGGGCGACACGCTCACCAGCACCCAGTCGTGCGTGCCGTGGTAGGCGCCCTCGAACTTGGCGAGCTTGCTCCGACCCGTGAAGGCGCGTGCCGCGCGCACCGCGTTCATGGTCGCTTCGGTGCCCGAGTTGGCGAAGCGCACCACCTCCATGCTCGGGATGCGCGTCGTCAGCAGCGCCGCCAGCTTGACCTCGTGCTCGCTCGGCCCCGGGAAGGACATGCCGCGCGTGGCCTGCTCGGCGACGGCCTCGACGACCGAGGGATGCGCGTGCCCGAGGATCAGGCTCGTGTAGTTGCCGTTGAAGTCCAGGCGCTCGGCGCCGTCGGCATCCCAGATGCGCGGGCCCTGGCCGCGCGTGATGTAGAAGGGATACGGATCGAAGAAGGTCGTCGTGCGGCTGTTGCCGCCGGGCATGACCCGGAGCGCCTCCTCGTACATCTGCCGCGAGCGCGACGTCTTGGCCTTGTAGTCGTTGACGAGAGTCTCGAGCGTCATGTTGGGCACTCCTTCTTCAGGGATACGCAATCGCTTCGTCGAGTTCTTTCCGGTAGGCGCGCAGGAACTCGTGGGCCTCGGCCACGCTGACCCGCCGGAAGCGCAGCCGCTGGCCCGGCCTGACCTGGCACACGCGCCCGATATCAAACGAGCATACCGCGCCGATCTTCGTGTAGCCACCCGTGGACTGCCGGTCGGCCAGGAGCACGATCGGCTGGCCGTCGCCGACGACCTGGATGCCGCCCATCGGCACGCCGTCGGAGATGATGTCGTGGCCGCGCGTGTGCTCGATGCGGGCACCGCGGAGCCGCGCGCCCATGCGGTCACTCTGCTGCGTCATCTCGTACGGCCCATCAAAGAGCGCCGCGATGCCGTGGCCGCTGAAGCGATCGTCCTGGGGACCCAGCACGACGCGAACGGTAGGCTCCGTCGTGTAGTCGGGGATCATCTCCTCGCGAACCGCGGCCGGCGCGCCTCCCGACGCCTGGCTGAGCGGCAGGCGGTCGCCCTTGCGAAGCGCGCGGCCTTCGAAGCCACCCAAGCGGCCCCGGAGGTACGTCGAGCGGGAGCCGAGAGCCGGCGCCGTGTCGATACCGCCGGAGACGGCGACGTAGGCGCGAACTCCTGATCGCGCCGGCGCGAGACGCAGCACGTCGCCCGCTTCGACCTCGAAGCCGGCCCATCGCGGCATATCGCGCCCGTTCAGCGTCACCGTCATGTCGGCACCGGTCACCGCCACCCAGCGCTCGTCGGCGAATTCGATGCGCGGCCCGATGAGCGTGCACTCGAGCGCCGCCGCATCGTCGGCATTGCCCACGAGCCGATTGGCCAGGAGGAAAGCCTCGCGGTCCATCGGCCCCGACGGCGGAATGCCGGCGCGGAGCGACCCGCGGCGACCGAGGTCCTGGACCGTGGTCTGCGGTCCCGCCTCGTGAACGAGCATGTTCGGCATCAGGCCTGCCTGATGCGCGGCGCGTATCCGCCTTCCGCCACCGCGGCGGCGATCGCGTCGAACTCGGCGCGGCCGATCATGTGGAAGCGCACGTGGTCACCGGCGCGCAGGAGGCTGGGCTCGGCCGCCGCGGGATCGTAGAGGCGGAGGGGGGTTCGGCCCAGGACCCAGAAGCCGCCGGGGCTCTCGACCGAGTAGATGCAGCACTGGATGCCGCCGATGCTGACGCTACCGGGCGGCGTCTTGGTCCGCGGCTGGTCGAGGCGCGGAATGGTCAGGCGCTCCGGCATGCCCGTCATGTACGGCAGTCCCGGCGTGAAGCCGACGAAGTAGACGTAGTAGTCAGCCGAGGCGTGAAGCCGCGCCATTTCGTCGGGCGGCAGGCCGATCTTCGCGGCGGCGGCTTCGAGCTCGAAGCCTAGATCCGGCGCGTAGCAGCACGGGATCTCGACCGTGCGCGCGGGCGGCAGGACCTCGGGCCGTGCCCGGAGCCAGAGATCCCGGAGCGAAGCGGTCAGCGCGTCCCAGCCGATCGCGAGCGGATCGTAGTAGACGAGAAGGGAACGGTAGCTCGGAACGGTTTCGGTGACGCCGGCGAGCGGCGTCCGCTGGATCAGGTACTCGAGCGCCAGGACCCGCGCATTGACCTCACGGCTAATGTCGTCGCCCAGCTCGACCGACAGCGCGAGGTCCCCGCATGGAAGGAAGCGGGGCTCCGCATAGATCCCCACCCTGCTAGAGCGCGGCCAACGTCGAATTCGGAATGTCGGTGATGAACATGTGCCCCGGGCTGTGGGTGATCATGAACGACGGCTTCGACGCGAGCGCGACGGCCTGGGGCGTGACGCCGCACGCCCAGAACATCGGGACTTCCCCCTTCTCGATGCCGACGAAATCGCCCCAGTCGGGTTTCGAGACGTCCGTGATGCCCAGGTGCGCGGGGTCGCCCACGTGCACGGGAGCGCCGTGGGCGCCGGGGAAGCGCGCGGAGGCCGTCACGGCCTTGGCGACCATCTGGTGAGGAATGGGCCGCATCGAGACGACCATGGGTCCGTGGAAGCGCCCCGCAGGTCGGCAGGCAACGTTGGTTTTCCACATCGCGACATTGCACCCGCGCTCCACGTGCCGGAGCGGGATGCCCGCGTCCATCAGCGCCCACTCGAACGTGAACGAGCAGCCGAGGAGGAAGGCGACGAGGTCGTCGCGCCAGAAAGCCTTGACGTCGGTCACCTCGTCGGCGAGGACGCCGTCCTTGTAGATCCGGTAGCGTGGCAAATCGGTGCGGAGGTCGGCGCCCGGTGCGACGCCGACGGGCTCGGGCGAGCCGACGTCCGTCACCTCGATGAGCGGGCACGGGCGCGGGTTGCGCTGGCAGAAAAGGAGGAAGTCGTAGGCGTCCTCCTTGGGCAGGACGGCCAAGTTGGCCTGGACGAAGCCGGGACCCTGGCCCGAGGTGATACCGCTGAGCTTGCCGCTTCGGATGTCCGCTCGGATCTCTCTCGGGTGGCGCGTGTCGATGGGCATGGCGTCAGTATAACCTCTCCCCCGACCTACCGGCTTTGGCCGGCCGGCGTCTTACTTGGGCGGTTGATAGTCGATCTGATCGTTCGAGACCGGCTACTCGATGACCTGATCCGCACGGAGCAGGAGCGACTGCGGGATCGGCAGTCCCAGGGTCCTGGCGCTCTTGAGGTTGAAGACCAGTTCGAATTTGGAGGCCTGCTCGACCGGGATCGTACCCGGCTTCCCGCCCTTGAGGATCCTGTCCACGAAGTATGGCGCGCGCCGCCAGAGCTCAGGAAAGTTCACGCCGTAGGCCAGCAGCCCGCCGCCCTGAGCGTATTCGTCCGATCCGGCGCCGGGCAGACGCTTCGCAGTAGAGAGCTCCCCGAGCCGTCGCATGTTCGCCACGAACATCGAGTCGCTGAGCAAGACGACACCATCTGCCTGGCGACGGAGCATCAGTGCAAAAGCGTCATCGAACTCCCGAGGCGACCGCGCGGGCACCTCGTGTTTCCACCGGGCCGCGCAAGGCTGGCAACGAGACCCGTCGCCACCGCATCGCCAGCCACCGCCATGACGATGGGGATCGTCGTGGTCGCCTCCTTGAGGATACGGATTCCCGGCCCGCTCGTGACAATGACGTTCGGCTGGAGCCGAATCAGTTCAGCGGCGAGGCCGGGAAGCTGATCGTATTGGCCATTCGCCCACCGGTACTCGATGACAATGTTTTGGCCCTCAACGTACCCGAGGTCGCGGAATCCCTGCCGCATCGCCTCGAGTTGACGCGCGTAGCCGGCAGCGGAGGTAACTCCGAGGAGCCCGATGCGCGGAACCTTTCCCGTCGCAGGCTGCGCGCCGGCGCCCAGCGGCGAGCTGACGAGAACGAGGACGACGGCGAGCAGCCTGAGGCACACTACTCGATCACCTCGTCGGCGCGGGCGAGGATCGACGGCGGAATCGTCAGGCCGAGCGAACTCGCGGTCCTGCGATTGATGACCAGCTGGTACCTGGAAGCCTGCTCGACTGGCAACTCGGCCGGTTTGGCACCCTTGAGGATCTTGTCGATGTAAACGGCAGCGCGCCGCGTCAGGTCGAGGTGATCCGGCCCATAGCTCATTAGGCCGCCCGCCACCACGTTGTCCCTGACCCCGAACATGGTCGGCAATCGGTGCTTCAGCGCGACCTCGGCCAGAAGCGGGTTTTTATGACGAGCGGTGAGCGCGGACCCGTGGACGAGAACGCCGCTGACGTGGCCCTGCGCCATCCTCGCGAAGGCACCATCGAACTCCGCGACCGTGCTCACGCTGAGCGTCAGGAGCTGGAGCCCTAGTTTCCCGCCGGTGTCCTCGGCGGCTTGCACGAAGGGCCGACCGGACGGGGCGGTGGGGGTCCAGAGCACGCCGAAACGAGTCGCCCGCGGCACGGCGGCCTTCAGCAGCTCCAGCCGCTTCGGAGTGATCACGGTCTGGATGTCGGCCAAGCCCGTCATGTTTCCGCCCGGCCGCGCGAGACTCGCGACATGTCCGGCGCTTTCAGGATCGGCGTGCGTCGCGAAGACGATGGGGATCGTGCCCGTCGCCCGTCGGGCCGGCTCAGATTCGGTCGAAGAGGTCGCGAAGATGATGTCGACTTTCATGCGGGCCAGT
>WNFP01001446.1_pt1 | contig 18523 bp, 16 predicted proteins | sample 5400201 | NCBI WGS metagenome assembly WNFP01 (sample SAMN13153355, study PRJNA577476) | soil metagenome | isolation source: 115 cm saprolite under Madrone tree | place: USA:California | collected 2016-06-14 | reverse complement strand
TACTTCGGCCGCCAGGTCATCACGCGACCTCCGATCAAGCGATGGGTTTCTGCTATCTTAATTCGATTGCAATCGCCGCACTGCGGGCCCTGGCGGTTGGCTGCGGTCGGGTAGCGATCTGGGATTTCGATGCGCACCATGGGAATGGGACTGAGGCGATTGTCCGTGGTCATCAACAGATCCGCTTTGCCTCGGTTCATCAGTATCCGGGTTATCCGGGAACCGGTACAACGTCATTCGAGAATATTTACAACTGGCCGGTCGCGCCGCTTACGCACCGGGAGATGCATGTGGCTAAGGTCCACGAAGCTCTCGACCGACTGTTAGAATATCGTCCGGATCTGATCTTAGTGTCCGCTGGCTTCGATGCTTATAGAGAAGATCCATTGACGGATCTTTTCCTGGAAAGTGATGACTTTTATCACTTCGGACATTGGCTGGGGGAGACCGGGGTGCCTGCGTTGGCGATCCTTGAAGGTGGGTACAGTAACCGATTGCCGGATCTAGCAGAAAATTTCCTTCGTGGATGGAATGGTCTCCGGCCCCAATAGAGGACTGGTCGGCGATTTGCGTCGCGACCTGGACCATGCTTCGGTCGAACAATGGCTGAGACTTCGATAGTCGAGACGATCGATCCGGTGAACTACACCATTCCCGGCAAATGAGCTGGTTTAGTTTCAGCTGGCAAAATTTTTGGTTTTCTTATCTCGCGTTGGCTTTCGAAGGACTGCCATTTGTGTTGGTCGGAGCGCTCGTTTCCGGCGTGATTGCCGCTTTTGTGCCTTCGCGAACGATCACCCGCTTTTTGCCGAAGAACCATCTGCTCGCTAATTTGATGAGCGGACTGCTCGGGCTGATCTTTCCGGTCTGTGAATGCGGCATTGTTCCGGTAGTTCGGCGGCTCTTGGATAAAGGGTTACCATTCTCATGTGGGGTCACCTACATGCTGGCCTCTCCGATTGTGAACCCGTTGGTGATTTTAAGCACCTACGCTGCATTTCGGGGACAGGCGCCGGAGTGGAATACGGCAATCCGGTTATTGTCCGGCTATTTCGTAGCGGTCCTAGTCGGTTTGTCTGTAATAAAGGTGAATCCGGCAAGGATCCTGCGGACCGGAAGTGGCCGAGCAGCATTAAGGCGATCGGTGCTCAGCATCGCCTCATTACCGGAAGCTGGTCCCGACAACTCGAGTGCGACTTTCGTCCAGCGGCTTATCGCCGCCGTTCAGCTCGCCAGTGAAGATTTTATCGATACTGCAATCTATTTTATGATCGGCGCAGCGGTGGCAGCGGTGTTCAACACAGCGGTTGACCAAAAAGTAATTCTGCCCCTGGCGAATAATATTTTCTTGTCGACCGCTTCCATGATGGGTTTCTCGGCGATTCTGACGCTTTGCAGCACTTCCGATGCTTTCATTGCCGTTACGTTCGTCAGCTTCCCCATCGTCGCACGGATGGCCTTTCTTGTTTTTGGTCCGATGTTTGATTTAAAACTTTTCTTCCTTTACAGCGTCTTATTTCGAAAACGGTTCGTTGTACTTCTGGGAGTTGGACTTTTTGTTCTAATCGGAATAGTATCGGCAGTCATTTTGCCTCAGGTCTATGCGTTTGTTCGCGGCTAAAATCTTAAATGGGATAACTCTGCTCGGACTAGGCGGAGTTCTGATCAGCTTCTGCTTAAAAGGAAGAATCGATCAATACTTGCATCCACAGTTTCGGCCTTTGGTATTGATTGGCGGGATCGCCTTTTGCGTTGCGGGAACCATTTATCTGATGGCGAAAAAGTCGATGAATTGTTGTCTTGATGGCGAATGCGTCCACACGAATCGACAGAATCCTTGGCGAGCGGCCGCTGCCTTTGGAGTGATCGTTCTACCCTTAACGGCGGGTACCTATCTATCGAAGGATGGATATGATAAGCAGGTGGTTTTGAATCGTGGATTTGTTCAAGACGTCAGCAAGTTGCCCGCCCGTAACAGCATCGGATCGCCCAATGCGCAGCAGGGCGTTCCGCCAGGCGCCTTGGGTGCCGATCAGGATGAGCGCGCGTCGGCGGAACCACCGCTGCCGCAGAACACTAGTTCCGCAGCGCCGCCTAAGGCTCTGGCCAAAGCAAGTGAGCCTCCGCAAACGAGTGGCAAGGTGGACGATGGAAGCGAGCAATACCTTCCGCGTGCGGCAGATGGTAATGTCGCGCTCGAGGTCACGGATCTGCTTTACGGCGAAAGTGAAGAGAGTCTGAGAAAGGAATTCACTGGAAAGACCATTGAGGTTGTCGGGCAATATCTGCCGGGATCCAAACCAAACGAGTTTAAGATTGTGCGCATGCTGATCGTTTGCTGTGCGGCCGACGCTCGCCCTATCGCTGTTCCGGTGCAGGCCGAGAAGACAGTTTCGGCCGCCGATATGTCATGGGTAAAGGTCATCGGAATCGCCGAGTTCCAGGAGAGCGGCGGCGGCAAGGCCAAAGTAATATTTAAGGCCGCCGAGATCGAACCGACTGATCCGCCACAAGACGCGATGCTATACTAGGAGCCGGAACTTAGAATCTAGAATCTAGAAGTAAGAAGCTAGACGGCTTCCGTGCCTGTTTTATAGCTCGTTGACCGCAAACCGGACGAGCCGTACTCTGCGGTGTCGCCCAACGACCTTTTGACCGGAAGGACCCTTCCGTTCTGCCGGCGACCTGTTCGTTGCCGCGGGCGTAAGAAATTCCGCGATGCTCGTTCTGCGACGAACTGTCCTAAAATGCTTGGAGGAGACGATGAGAATTCGTTTGTCAGTATTGGGCGTGGCCGGGTTGGCAATCGGCTTTGTTCTGCCGGCCTTTGCCGAACAGAAAGATACAGCGGGTCCAGAAATCATCTCACAGAGCAATCTTCTTGGAGATGTGAATGTGCTCGCTGAATTTACCGCGTTGCGTACCAAGTACGTCGAAGCGCTCAACAGACTCGATGCAGCCGCCATGGCAGCGTTCTACACTGAAGACGGTGTTGTCGTAACGCCGGACGGATGGTTTTCGGGCCGAGAGAATATAGAAAAATGGCATGCATACATGTTCCAGCGATGGCATCCCGCCAGCTCTATCCGCCAGGATGATCAAGTGACCGCAGTTGGTAACCAGGCTTGGGCGGTTGGTCGGTGGTGGAGTACTCTCCGGAGCCAGAATGGTCCCGTGCTAGCCAGGGGCTTCTGGTCGGCGATTTATGTCCGTGAGGGTGATGCTTGGAAGATTCGCATGGCCAACTATAATGTTGCCGGCGATATCTCGTTAACCCCGGCAGCGAACTCGACTGCTGCTACCGACTAGGTTCCGGCGCGGCCTACCTGCGCGGTCGCCAAGCACTACTAAATCATACGCCCATTCAGTCTTGGACGACCCCTTAAGTTGACGCACATGGGCGCGGCTTGGACCCATTGTGTCCTAGGCGACTTATGAGTCCTATTAGTCCGCGACTCATGAATAGTGAATCGCTATCGAAGTCATCCGGTAACCCTGCCAACCGCAGGCTACTGCTAACTGTTAACCGCTAACTCTTCGTCCTACATCACCATTCCACCGTCGACGGTCAGCACTTGGCCGGTGATATATTTCGCTTCCGGGCTTGCGAGGAATGCAACCGCGGCAGCAACATCTGCGCTCTCGCCAAATGTTCCAAGTGGAATCAGCTTTCTCAACTCTTCTCGAATGTTTTCGGGAAGCTGCGCTGTCATATCGGTCGCGATGAATCCGGGGGCGATCGCGTTCACCGTCACCTTTCGGCCGGAAATTTCTCGTGCGAGTGCTTTGGTAAGGCCGATCAGGCCGGCTTTGCTGGCCGAATAGTTTACCTGACCAGCTTGTCCGATCAAACCGCTAACCGAGCTGATATTGACGATTCGACCATACGATTGCCTCATCATCGGCCGCTGAAGATTCTGAATGAAGTGAAACGCGCCTTTCAGGTTGGTATCCAGAACCTGATCCCAATCTTCCTCGGCCATTCGCATACTCAGTCGATCTCGTGTAATGCCGGCATTGTTAACCAAAACGTGCACCTTGCCGAACGTCTTCAAAACTTCGCTGCAAAGATCGGCGACCGCTTCGCCGTTGGCCACGTCGACGGCGTAAGCCAATGCGGTTTCGGGTTTTTGCTGATTCAGCTGATCGGCGGTTTTCTGAGCGTTTTCCATTGTGCGGCTAACGACGGCAATTCTGGCGCCTTCAGCGGCGAGCCGCTCGGCGATTGCTTGCCCTATTCCGCGGCCGGCGCCGGTAATAACCGCGACTTGATCAACAAAACGATTCATGACGATCGACTCAAAGCGGACGTTGGCCGCTGGTCAAGGACCAAGGTGAGAGAGGAGGTAGGCGCTCCGTCCCAGAGCGCGCCAAGTTTTGCTATGCTAGGTGGCAAGCTATTGCCCGAGTTTTGTTCGTGGTAAGCGGTTTCTGCGGTCCGGGAGGGACCGCTCCACCTTAGATCTGCGGTGGCGGAGCGACAGGACTTATCTTACGATTTTGTAGTTGACGTCGCTACCTTAGCCATCTATTAGGAGTATAGTTCTTTTATGATTCCACCACATATTGTGGTTTTGACCGTAATAAAAGTGCCTCTAGCCACGGCTAGAGGAGAATAGGGAAACAGGTGCAAGTCCTGTGCGGTAGCGCCGCTGTAACGAGGGACGAAGATCTCATGAAGCCACTGTGCGCAAGCGCGGTAAGGCGGGATTGGTAGGACGATCTCGAAGTCAGAAGACCTGCTTTTTTTATGCTCATCAAGTCCTCGGCCGAGGGGTCGAGGCAACTGTTTCGCCAAAGACAGGATGGGAATTTGAACGTCTTTTTCGCAGCTCCCGTGGTTGCTCCAAAACCTTCAATTTTCCCGGTTGGGCTTATTGAAGGTCTTTTTGTCTTCTCGAGGTCCAACGAACAAGCGTGCCGTGGCGGGCATGCCTGAAAATCATGACCGAGACACCATCAACTCTTAAAGAAGCGTCCTCGAACGAAAACGGGGAGGTTGTCTATACCTTCCAAAACAAAACTTTCCGCCTGAACAAGGAAAAAGCCCGCCGACGGTTCGAAGGTAAGCGGGTAATTAACGGCATTCGCTCGACCGAATTCAACCTTCTGCCGCTGAAGTACCACGAGGCATATCGGATCTACAAACAAATGAAGGCAAACCACTGGGAGCCCGACGTCATTGATATGACCAAAGATTGTACACTGTGGAATTCGTCCAAGCTCAATCCCAAAGAGCGGTGGGTTATTGAGATGGGGGTTGGCTACTTTTCCGCGGCCGAAGGGATTGTGGGCGACAGTGTTCTGCATGTCGTTGAAGAGAACCTGACGGCAGCAGAGTTGAAACATGCGGCACTACGACAAATCGCCGAAGAATCGATCCATATGGATTCGCTGCTCCACATAATCGGGAGCTTGAACATCGATTTGGACGAGGTGACAGCCAAGTATGAGGATATCCCTTCGATCCGGCACAAGAACGCGTTTATCACGCGCCACATGCCGGAACTCAAAATGGGTCTGGATCTAACCCGGACGGCTAATAAACAGAAGTTTGCCAAAGCGCTCTTTGGAATCACGCAGGTCATGGAAGGGACACAGTTCTATGCGCTCTTTGCCATGATATTGAGTCTTCATCGGCAAAACAAGATGACTGGCATCGGTCAGATGTTTCAATATACGCTGCGGGACGAGTCGAATCACATCGCGCTGGGCCGTTATTTGTTGCAGGAGCTGATCAAAGAAAACCCAGATGTGTGGACCGAGGAGTTTCGACAAGAGCTGATCCAGTTCATGCGCGAAGGCGTGCAATTGGAGAAAGAGTTCGTTATCGATTGTTTGCCGGAAGATGTTGTCGGCTTAACCCAGAGAGACTTCGGCGATTATGTTGACTATAATGCGGACCGCCGCCTGACCAGCTTGGATCTGTCTCCGCTGTCGAGCGTGAAGAGCAACCCGTTCTTATGGCTCGACGAAGTAATGTTCCTGAAGAAGGAAAAGAACTTCTTCGAGACACGCGTCACTGAGTATCAGACTGGCGGCAGCGTGAAAAACGCAAATGAAGATGACCTGATCTGACGGTTGGAACTAGAGAACCGCATTATGAGTTCATTGACATTAGAATTGGCACAGCAGATCGGCGGCGTCGCCAGCGCCGAGTTTCCACGGGTAATTCGTCGCGACCTGCCGCAATCAATCTTGCACAAGCCGCGGGTAGTGCCATGGCTCGGCCATAAGATCGCGAAAGCGGTCGACGCGGCTTGTTCGTCGGTGGATCACGTGACCGTTGGCGAACAGGTCAGAACAGAGGTTGAGATTCGGATACGAAGAGAACACGCACTGTTCGTCCATATCGAGGAACTTCAGGATTTGGTTGAGAACACGCTGATCGAGTTAGGCCATGGGCGGGTCGCGCTCGCGTATGGCAAATATCGTGCACGCCGTGCAGCTTTACGAGAAGTGGAGGCTGCGACGGCGGGAAGCGGCGCGCAGCTGGAATTATCGCCACCGGGTGTCAACGCCGATCTTCGGGCAAGGCTTTCGTTTGCCCGGATTGGTCTCGACCTGAGGCTCTCAGAAGATGAACTGATGGCGCGCTTGCTCCGCGGCATTTCTATGTCGCTTACCCCACAAGAGCATCGTGAGACCGTCATCCTCAATGCCAAAAATCTGTTGGATGTTGACGGCGACTGCCGATTCCTAGCCGGTCGGATTCTCCTTACTTACATTTATGAGGAAACGCTTCCCTGGAAGGTTGAGGATGGAATTGATCAGCTCAAGGAAAGTCATCGCAAAGCATTTCTAAGTTACATCCCGCTCGGGATTGAAGCGAAACGCCTGGATCGGCGCCTGGCCGAGTTTCGCCTCAAAGAGTTGGCCGATGCCATTGATCCATACGCTGACTTGCAATTTGACTTCATCGGCATTCAAAATCTCTATGATCGGTACCTGATTCACGTGAAGGACTCATCGGTAGCTGACGGACGTCGGCGGATTGAGGCTCCGCAGATTTTTTGGATGCGAGTGGCGATGGGGCTCTCCATCTTGGAGCAAGATCGGGAGGCTCGGGCAAGGGAGTTCTACGGGATCTATCAGAGCAAGCTCGCCTGTTCTTCTACGCCGACGCTATTCAATGCCGGTACCCTTCACCCCCAACTGTCCAGCTGTTACCTGCTCTATTGTGGTGATTCGATGGAGGAGATTGCAGAGACCTGGACTCGATTTTCGCTGCTATCAAAGTGGGCGGGGGGATTGGGTTGTTCCTGGACGGCGGTGCGCGGCAGCGGCGCGCATATTCAAGGGACCAATGGGGAATCGTCCGGGGTTATTCCTTTTCTCAAGGTTTCTAACGACATCGCGATCGCGGTGAACCAAGGCGGGAAACGCCCTGGTGCACTTTGCAGTTATCTCGAACTTTGGCATGCCGATATCGAGGATTTTATCGATTTGCGTAAGGAGACAGGGGACGAACGCCGCCGTACGCACAACATGAACGCGGCACACTGGATTCCCGATCTGTTCATGAAACGTTTACGAGATATCTCGGTCGGAGGCCTTTCGAAAGAGGCTACTTGGACACTTTTCCGGACAAGCGATGTGCCGGATTTACCTGAGCTCTACGGACAAAAATTTGAGCAGCGTTACCTTCAATATGAGGCACTCGTTGATAAGGGTGAATTGTATGGGAGGAAGATTCGTGTATTAGCGCTTTGGAAGAAGATGATCGAGGCGTTATTTGAAACCGGTCATCCCTGGATCAGTTACAAGGATCCCTGTAACTTACGATCGCCTCAGGATCACGTGGGCGTTATCCACAACTCGAATCTTTGTACCGAGATTACGTTGAATACGAGCAGCGAAGAAGTAGCCGTATGTAATCTCGCTTCGATTAATGTCCCGGCCCATCTCACGGCGGAGGGATCGATCGATCACGCCAAGCTTCAGAGCACGGTCAAGAGTGTTATGCGCATGCTCGATAATGTAATCGACATCAACTACTATCCGGTGCCGGCGGCACAGCTCGCTAATTTGCGCCATCGTCCGGTGGGACTCGGTGTCATGGGGATGCAAGATACGCTCTATGCAAAACGGGTTCCATTTGATGATCCCGCTGCGGTTGATTTCAACGACGAACTAGTGGAGGCGGTCGCCTTTTATGCGTACAGCGCTTCAAGTGATCTCGCGGCCGAGCGCGGTAGGTATCCGTCGTACCAAGGCTCCAAATGGGATCAAGGCCTGCTGCCGCTTGATACACTGGATCTTTTGGAAGAGGAGCGGCAGGTACCGGTTCTGGTGGACCGTAAGAAACGTCTCGATTGGGAAAGTTTGCGCGAGAAAATCCAGGGTCAAGGTATGCGCAATTCAAACTGTATGGCGATTGCGCCGACGGCTACGATCTCCAATATCATGGGTTGCACTCCCTGCATCGAGCCGAGCTATAAGCACATTCACACCAAGTCAAATCTTTCTGGAGAATTTGTGCGCACCAATGATTTCCTGGTCAAGGAATTGATGAAACTCGGCCTTTGGGACGAGGAGATGCTTTCTGATTTGAAGTATTTCGACGGTTCGGTTCAATCGATCGCGCGGGTGCCAGAAGATCTGAAGCGGCTTTATAAAACCGCTTTCGAGATCGAGCCAACGTGGCTTCTCCAGTGCGCGGCGGTGCGACAGAAATGGCTCGATCAATCTCAATCGGTAAACCTTTTCCTACCCGAGAACGATGCACGGAAAGCGTCCTTCATTTATCGAGAAGCTTGGGAACGAGGTCTCAAGACCACCTACTATTTGCGTACGATCAACAATTCCTCGATCGATTCCGGCAATCGCGATCGCCGACCAGCCATCGAGGAGACGGCGGTATGTTCGATCGATGCAAAACTTAATGGAACTGTTTGTGAGTCGTGCCAGTAATGGAACGATATGGGTATTTGTTCTGATCGGTGGATACGGCAGATGGTGCAGAAGCATCGAATGATCGACCCATTTTCCGATGCGCAGGTACGCAAAACAGAAAAAGGGGTCTCGATCGTCAGTTATGGACTTTCGAGCTACGGCTACGACCTGCGTGTCTCAAACGAATTTAAGGTCTTCACTAACGTATTTAATACGGTGGTCGACCCGAAGGTTTTTGATGAGCGATCTTTTGTCGATCTCGAAGCCGATATCTGCATAATCCCGCCTAACTCTTTTGCCCTTGCTCGCAGTGTGGAATATTTTCGTATTCCGCGGGAAGTACTGGCGATCTGTCTGGGAAAATCCACCTATGCGCGCTGTGGCATCATCGTGAATGTAACGCCACTGGAGCCGGAGTGGGAAGGCCATGTGACGCTGGAGATCTCTAATACGACACCGTTACCGGCGCGAATCTACGCACAGGAGGGACTTGCCCAGATAATCTTTGTCGGTGGCTCGGAAATATGTGAGACCTCGTACGCAGATCGTCCGGGAAAGTATATGCGTCAGCGCGGCATAACTCTTCCTCGGCCGTAGAGGGAACGCCGGGAGATTTTATGTTGATCTTCTTGTCGTCAAGTCTTTTTCGGGCCTTCGATTCGAGATTTAACGTTCTTTCGGGCTGTATTTCGGGAAGTCACGATAATTGCGCAAAGTTCGTCCGCTTCTCGTTGAAGGTGGCTAACGCGCTGCTGGCGAAATCATTCCGGTATCCACGAGCATGTCGATCCAAAAAGCCGACTCATCTGTCTCTTCGAGGGTGGTACTCAGTTTGGAGATAAATTCTGCGCGAGATCGAGATCGTTGAGCTGCTCTATAGTTAGCAGCAGCGGCGGATGATGCAGCGCCGGCGAGTTGGTGCTGAATAACTCGCCCCTTTGGAGTGTCGGGTATATGATCGATAAGATTGAAGACCCGAACCGCAAATCGCTTCATTCTGTCACGCAATTCCATACAACATACCGTTATTAATAATTGTTGCTATAATGTAGATACCGATTGGTAATCCGAATGCACATTGTTTCAGGCTGCTCGCGTCCCCCTCGCTCCCGGCGTTCGCGGCGCTCCTAATCTCCCGGTTCCCCGTTCCCATCCGAAATCTCATGCAGCTTGTTGCGGAGGGTTCGGATACTGATACCGAGCAGCTGCGCGGTATGCGTCCGGTTGCCATTCGTTTTTTTCAGTGCATAGAGAATGTACTCCTTCTCTACGGTGTCGAGAGGAACGATTTCATTCGGAAAAGCGGGAGTGGATGAGGTTGGCTGAATTTCGGTGCGTATCGGCTTCGCTGTCTGAGGAAACATTGGCCCAAGGATCGCCTGCGTAATCGGCTCATTCGGTTCGCTCAGGATGACGGCTCGTTCGATCACGTTCTGCAGTTCTCGCACGTTTCCCGGCCAATCGTACCGCTCAAGGATGGCCAAAGCCTCCTCTGTTAGCATAGGAGATGCGATTCCGGTGCGTTGCGTGATCCGCTTCAGGAAGGCTTGCGCTAGTGCGCGAATATCCTCTTTGCGTGACCGTAACGGTGGAACAACAATCGGAAAAACATTCAGCCGATAAAACAAATCCTGCCTGAATTCGTTCTGTTTGACTAACTTCTCCAGATGCCGATTGGTCGTGGCAAGCACTCGGACATTCACTGGGATCGGGCGACTACCGCCGACTCGCTCAAACTCTCGTTCCTGTAAGACCCGGAGCAACTTCGCCTGCAACTTCAAAGAGACTTCACTAATCTCGTCAAGAAGGATGGTACCCCGGTTAGCTATTTCAAACCGCCCTTCCCGTTTTTCCGTGGCTCCGGTGAAGGAGCCTCTCTCGTGCCCGAAAAACTCACTCTCAATCAACGTCTCTGAAATAGCGGCACAGTTTACTTTGATAAATGGGGCCGCCGCACGTCCGCTTGCCCGAAAGATCTCGGTGGCTACCATCTCTTTTCCGGTACCATTTTCTCCGCTGATCAACACAGTGGCTTCGGTGGGTGCGACTTTTTGGATCATTTGACGGAGCAGGCGAACCTCCTCGCCGTCACCGATCAATGGCATTTGATCGGAAGTTTGTTGTGCCAGGACCTGGCTTACCTTAACGGCTTGCGCGAAATTTTCCGCTTTATCGAGAATAACGTCGATTTGCCCGCTGGAGAAGGGTTTGATGATGTAGTCGAACGCTCCATTCCGAATACAGGAAACAGCGGACTCCACCGTTCCGTATCCGGTCATCATCACGATCATCGGTTTGTCGGCTCGATTGCTGACGCGGGCGAGCAAATCGGTTCCGTCCCCGTCGGGGAGCCGGACATCCACAAACATCAGGTCAAAGGATTCTTTAGTCAGTGCTTGTTCGACTTCTGCGATAGTCGTACAGACGGTTACAGCCAGTTTCTTTCGCGTTAGCTGCAGTTCTAGCGAGCGACGGACGATAGGTTCGTCGTCAAGGATGACTACTTTCTCGATCGCCATTTTCCAACGAGAATAAGCTACCAACCCTCACGAAGCGACAAAGTTGGTTTCCAATTAGCAAAAATAGGACCTGAGACTGCCGGTAGCAATGCTTTTCCAGTACCTAGCGTGCCTTTTTCGCGTTTTTGCTAAATCGACGCAACGAAATGCCGATAAATCATTTAGTGAACGATTGCACCCATGACGGATGGCGTGGTAGAGCATGTGCAGCAGTCGCCGACCTGCCTAGCTCGCGGAACATTAGATATCGCGGCGACGCTGGTTGGCCTGCCCCGGAAGCCGCCGTTTTACCCCGCGCTGAAGATCGATCGAATTTGGTAGATGACCCGGAGTACCCTAACGATGCGGTAATACGGGAAGTGGCTCGAAAATTGGCTGAACTGTTCTGCGGGGAGTGACGCGCGAGCGTTTTTTTGAGAAACTCCTTATAATGTCGAGACTTGAGTCCTCTTTTAAGACAGAGCTTTGGCACTTTCTTCTCCTCCGGACTCTCCACGACCTTGGAAACAGTATTTCCGGCATTCTGACTCTGAGCACGCATCATTTGCGCAACGAACTGCCGGCAGAAGAAGTCGCCGAGAGTTTTAAACTGATTCGGGAGAGCGCCGAATCGGCTCGGCAGATGCTCATAGCGGTTGGTTCTCTGACGGACGAAGAAAGCCAAGGTCCTGAATTGGTCCGAGTTTCCGATTTCCTTCAGGAACTGCAAAAACAATTGCAAATCATTGTGCCGCGAAGTGTCAGTATTCACCTGAAAGGTGACTCTAGCGATGCAGTGATCGAGGTGGATCAAGGCCACTTGCGCCAAGCTTTTGTGATGCTGGTGGCGACAAACTGTCTCTCTTTCGGTTCAAGAGCGGGAAACATTCGATTGAGCGAAGAAATCGAATCTGGAAAGATTTGGATCGTTTACAGCTCGGAGCGTAAATTGGATTTTGATCATGGCCCACGGGTCGCTGAAATCTTCGCAAAATTGAATATTCCTTCAGATGATCTCGTTTGGAACGAGACGAGTGAGGAATTGAAACTAAAAATAGGGTTCTTGCCCGTCTCTGACTTGGCGACGAGATCAACTTAGGAATCAGTTCGATGGGATGCGAGTGAGGCATTTTATACTCTTGCCATCCGAATCGAGGGGTCAGATCGGCACGTCGAGAGCTGTGCGCGTTAGAAAAGGCGCTGTTGTCTGGGCCGAAATCGCTTAGTCAAGGTAGCCTGATCCTTTTCGCTCAGGAGCGCGGGATGCGATTCCTCTCAAATTCATGAGATCTCTCATTTGAGGCCCTGCAATGGTCGGTTTTCTGAGACCGAAGCATCCGGTTACGTTGCCGCCCGAAGGAAAATGCTGCTAGTTTCGTCAAATTTGTTAGTTTCATCGCATTCACGGGTCATGAAGGTTGATCGGTTAGTCTTAGTTGTGGATGATGATGCGATTGTTCTTCGAATTCTCGCGGATCAAATCGCTCGAGCAGGTTACGTAGTAACGCCGGCTGCGAGCATCACGGAAGCGCGGCACCACCTGAATCAAACTTTGTTCGCAGTTGTGGTCGCGGATCAAAGCATGCCGGAGCTCACCGGCATTGATCTTTTGCGCGAATGCGGAGCAATTCAGCCTTTGGCGTCCCGAGTTCTGGTTACCGGCACCTATGGTCTTCCGGAAGTAGATCGAGCGTTGCGAGAGGGAGAGATTTGCCGCCTACTGATCAAGCCGTGGACTCGATTCGATCTGATTAGCCTCTTCGACCAGGTATATGAACGGCATGAGCTGCTTTGCGAAAAGGAGGCGCTGCGAAGCAAGATTGCAATTCTGGAAAATCAGGTGACTAATCTTACCCGACGAGCGTCGCGGCCAGAATCGCCGACATCGGCAGGGCTGCCGGAAGAGCCGGAATTGCAATTGATCCAGGAAATCCGCGACGAACAACAGCTGGTTGGAAAAGCGCGATTGGAAACGTTCAGCAAAATGGCGTCCGGAGTGGCGCACGAGTTCAACAATGCACTCATTCCGATCTTAGGGTACGTGGAACTGATGCTGGAAAGAGACCAGCTACTTGAGGACAGAGGTAAAGCTCGCCATTACCTTAAACTCGTCCTCTCGGCGGCGAAGGATGCTAATCGAGTCGCCGATCGGTTGCGACACTTCTATCGGCAAGCGGAGCAATCAGAGGGATCAAAATTTCCGGGAATTACTCAGGAGGCTGTGCCGTCAGGGAAGAAAGTTGGACGAGTTCTCAAGGTTCTGATCGTGGACGACGAGAAGACTTCACGCGATCTCCTCACCATGCTCCTGGAGGCAGATCAGCATGAGATAACCGCGGCTTCAAGTGGGACGGAGGCATTGCAACTTCTTCGCTCCGGGAGCTACGACCTGCTCGTGACTGATCAGGAAATGCCCAGGATGACTGGCGCCGCGCTCGTCGAGGCCGTTCGCAAGTCCGGAAATTCGAAGCCGATCATCATGCTGACAGGGTTCGGAGACTTAATGAAAAGCTCGAGCTCAACCGTTAATGGAGTCGATCTGGTCCTAAATAAGCCGGTAACAAGCGAGGCCTTGAGGTCCGCACTGATCAAGTTTTTTCCGAACGACGTCGTCGATGCTACTTAGTTGGTAGCAGGTTGGTCGGCGAGCGATTTGCTTACCAATTGAGAAGCAAGCTGGTCCACCGTTAACTCATCGAGACGATGAACGGCAACATCGGCCTGCTTAAGTATGCTGATGGGATTGGTGGTCGCCACGGCTACGACCTGCATGCTACCACGATGAGCCGCCTCGATACCGACCAGTGCATCTTCGAAGACCACGCACCGTTCCGGCGCTAGTCCGATGCGAGCTGCTGCCGTGAGAAACACTTCCGGATCTGGCTTGCCATTGCGAACATCTTCCGCGGTGATGACGGCAGCGAAACGTTCTGTAAATCCGAGAATCGATAAGCCAGTACTGATGTTTAATCGATGCGTGGACGAACCAATGGCGCACGGAATGCCCCGATCTCGCAGACTATCCAGCCAAGCCACGACCCCCGGCAGAGGGGCGATCCCCCATTCTTTAACGATTTCTCGATAAAGCTCTTCTTTGCGGAGGGAAAGGCGATGGATCTCGTCAGGATCAAAACTCCAGCCGAGGAGGTCGGGAATGATCCTTTCGTTCTTCATGCCGAATCCGCGCTTGAAGTGTCCGGGTGGAAGGGTATGGCCGGTTTCAGCCGCCAAACGTTCCCAACTTTCCTCGTGATGCGCGGACGAATCGATAATTACTCCATCCCAATCGAAGATCGCACCCCATTTCATAGTCGTTGTAACGCTGGCAGCGCATACAGGGCCTGCAACTGTTTTGCGGTACTCTCGGCCTGCCCAGCGTCCAAATAGATGGCGCGCGGATCTTCATTGAACTCGATTTTCTGAAATCCGTTTTGTGGCGTCCGAATTGCCTGGGCCAGATCGTCCAGGTTCCGGATCTCTCGACCATTCACCCGATTGACGATCAAGTAGTTGAGCTGTTCGTACCCAACCGTGTCTGCAGTGGGTATCACTTGGCTTAAAAAAACAATCTTCCGCGGTTCAGGAAAAAGTTCCGATTGAAAACGATCGTAATAAACAAATCGTTGCGGAGCCTCTTTGGCCCAATTGGTGCCCCATTCCCGAAGATATTGCCGAGAGAGTTCCTGGAACACTAAGCCTCCCAACACCAGATACCGAGGTGCGCGGTCGATTACATATGGATCAACGATATAACTTTCGGGCGGCTGGCGGAACAGCTCCACGGGAATATCTTTTTGTTCACCGTTCCTGAAGACGGTCACGTTTGTCCTTTGCCCACAATACAATTCGGTCGTGGTCAGGTGAGTAACCGAAAGCTTACCAAAAATTGGATGAATGTAATTGCCATCTGGGTCGATTGTCTTGCCGTCGATTGCCAGAAGAATGTCGCCTGGCAGTATACCGGCTTTGGCGGCCGGGCTATTTCGCTGAACGGCATCTACAAAAACGCCGCCGGCGGCGTCCGGCAACTTCACATAACGACGCAATACCGGGTCGCGCATGCTGGAAAACTGCACCCCGATTCGCGGAAAACCGCGATAAGCCGTATTTTTGGCTTCGCGCAAGAAATGCTGGATGACGGGGCCGGAAATAGCCTCGACGGTTTGGGAACGCGGATCATAGCGGAGCAAAATCGCGGCCAGCTGATGATCCTTAACAATTGGTAAAGTAAAACTATTCTCCCGATACTGTAGAGGACAGCTCATTTTGAAGAGAAGATAAGAACAATCCTCCAGCACATAGCGACCAACTTCCGCGCTCGTGACCAGCGCTTGCGTGGATACCGGCGTACCGTTCGCTTCCAGTTGGATCACGGAAAGTTGATCGCCCACTTTGACGGTAGAGTTAGTCCCGAGCGGCTGAAGGGTTTGGAGAAAGCGCTCTTCGTTCGGCCTCAGCAGCGCTAAGTTAGTCTCATGATCAATCGCAACTACCTGCGCGGAGGTTCGCTCGCCGCTCTCCGGTTTTTCTAGTTCGATGAAGTTGCTGTTGGCCACCAATTCCGCCGCGACGACGACTTCATTGCCGTCGATGACTGCTCCAATGCCGCGACGATTGAACGGCGCTTTCTTATTCCACGGCCGAAAAAAATCGTACTGTTGGTTAGTGGAATTGACACGAACCACTGATCCCGTTTGCAATTCGGGAACAGGCCTATCTTTAGGAGTCGCTACGGCCGGCGGAACGGTGTCCTCTGCCAGCGCGAGCGTCGACCAGGCCAGCGCGAATACGAGCGGAAAGAAAAGCAGGGACTTCATTAAAGGCGTTCTTTTCCTAGGTTTTGTTCGATCGAAACGTTATAGTTTCTTTTTATACGTTGCTGGGCCGCTTCCACTGCGCGCTTTTCCAGCACCGCTGGACGACTGCTTCCAAGAAACTTTACCACGTATTGATCGGCTGAGGTTGCAAACGCATGAGCAACATCGCTCAAATGTTTGATTTTTTGACCATTGATTTCGTCGACGATCTGGAAGCGAAACTCGGATAAATAGGCGTTGACCGGATCGGCTAAGATATTTGAAAGCACGACGACTTCCGGGTGCTCCTCATACAGCTCATCAGTGACATAAAAGCCATAATAGTATCGGACTCGCAGTTCGTCTGGCTGATATGCCTCCATGAAATTCCGGGAGAGCGGCTGGAATACGAGGCCACCAAACAATACGAATCGAGGATTTTCCTCGTGGAGGTTCGCCTGCAAGAGGTAAGAGTTGTTTGGTTCCAAGTCGACTTCCACGGTTAGCGGTTGCCGGTTCCGCAAGATTCCAATCTTTACCTTGTCTCCCTTGAATTTCCGTTCAACCACCTCGGCCAAATCCAGGTTATCGCCATCCAGTCGAACATTTCCGTCGCTGGCGATCGGATGATTATCGATGGAGAGCATCACATCGCCCTCTTGGAGTTTCCCCGCGCAGGAACCATCCTTCTCGACCGAACTGACCACCACTCCGGTATTGTCATCCGGAAGACCCAGTGCGTGGCGTTCAGCACCGTTCAAGAGCTTAAAATATTGGATCGATAAGTCGACATATCGATTGTATCGGCCGGTGGAGATATCCCTAAGAAAACGCTGGATCACCGGCGTTGGAATCATATAACCCGTATTTTGCGCGACGTCGCCGGTGTATCCTTGGAAGGCGACACCGACCACCTTTCCATCCTGCAGCACGGGGCCACCGGAATTTCCCGGATTGATGGCAGCGTCGATCTGAACGGCTAAATGCTGATCCACTCCGGAGTAAGTGTAATTTTGAAAATCGACGCGAGAAACGATTCCGTGAGTCACGGAAAGTCGGGTGCCTCCGATTGGGTATCCAAATACGTCAACGATCGACTGCACTGCCGGCAGTCCGCCAAAATGGACGGGAGCGGTTCCCTTGTAGAAGGTCGAATCTTGGACTTTCACTACCGCTAGGTCACAATCACTGCCGATAAACTCCACCTGTCCGATGTACTCCTTTGGATCGTTTTCCTTCTCGATGACAATCAAACGACCGTTACTCACCACGTGCGCGTTGGTTAAAATCCGGTTCCCATCGATTACAAATCCGGCTCCGATTCCGACAGTGATATTGCCGGGGTTCCAAGGTACCCGATAGTCGGGATCCTGTGACGTCGTCGTAATCCGAACCAGACTCTTGTGAATATCGGGCTTCGACGTTTCGGCAACCGCGCTCGCCGCGATCGCTAAGGCGAAAAAAACAACACAACGAATCATCTGTAAGGGCGGAACGTTGCGCAGAAGACCCTAGGTGTAAAATGGTTTCGGTGCTCAGGCCACTCAATTGGCACAAGAGGGCACGGAGAAGATTTTTAGCAGGAGGGCGCAGATATAACGGACGAAAGACACTCGCATCGGCCGTGAGCCGCTCTTTGATGAGCCGCCTCGCGGGTACTATCAGCTTTTTTTGGGCTAGTCGATTTTTGGCTTCGCTGTCTAGGATTGAGGAGAGTTGTTCTAGCGACGGCAGCGGGAGCCGAGCCTCTTTCCTGCGTTATCTCTGTGACCTCCTGTTAAAAATCCTCACTGTACTACTACGGTGGTACTTCGACGAATTTCGCGAGGATGTTCATGCGGCGATTTTGGTAAGTTGATCAACATCAGCGTTCCTTGCCGCGAGCAGGGCGGTGACGACGCGACGGCCCCGTGCGCTCAGTTGATAACGGTGAGTGGCGCTGACTTTGCGCAGGAGGCCGTGGGCTCGGAGTAGGGCCAGACGGCGAGTGATGGCGGCGGCTTGGCGGCGTTGTTGGACTTTGCTAGTAGTTTTAGCGCGATAGAGCAGGCTGCGCAGATCACGATTGCGCAGCCCACTCAAGGCGAACTCTCCTCGGCTAATGGTCTCTAGCAGTCTGCCATCTTCAGCCGCCCAGGGGTTGAGCGCTCGATAACGTTTGCCCTGAACGACGATGGCCCGACAGACTCCGAGTGCTTCCTGGTGGAGAGGACTCTTGCCGGTGACGCTGGCCAAAGCTTCTAGATAACGGCTGTTGGCCGCCTCGCAGATTTGGGCACGACGCCACAGATCGGCCACTCCCAGTCGCAGCCGATGCCAGCAGAGTTTTTGTTC
>WNFP01002501.1_pt1 | contig 18524 bp, 20 predicted proteins | sample 5400201 | NCBI WGS metagenome assembly WNFP01 (sample SAMN13153355, study PRJNA577476) | soil metagenome | isolation source: 115 cm saprolite under Madrone tree | place: USA:California | collected 2016-06-14 | reverse complement strand
AGACGGAGGGAGAGAAGCTTCTCGCGGGCGGGGGAATCGGAGTTCGCGGGATACAAATTTGAGCTTGGAGAATCCATTTTCGATTGACACCTCTATTGTCCGATACTCGGAGTGCAATTTCAAAATGAATGCGCGAAGAAAGATCCTGCAACAGAGTTCGCGGGGGACACAGGGAAGAGCGGATAAAATGGAGAATGGAATAGAGAAAATGGAAGAAAGAAGGCTTGCAACGCAAAACTCAAGACTGAAAATTGAAGACTGTTCAATTGTGATAGCGAACTTAATCCATCGGGATACTTTCCCTGCTCGGGCAGCCCGGCTTGCATGACGCCTGCGATTGGAGCATAGTAGATAATATCACTACTTTGGAGGCCGCATGGAGAAGCTCGTATCGGCGGCGGACGCAAACCGCAAATTCTCTGAACTGCTGCGAGGAGTGCGCAACGGCCGGAGCTATGTGGTTACATCGCATGGAGAGCCCGTAGCGAAATTGGTGCCCGCCGCCCAGGATGCGCGCATCTTGGCGGGGGCGCGGTCTGCTCTCCTGGCTCGCCTTAAGTCGCAACCTGCCGTCAAAGGCACCAAAGCGAGGCGGCGCTGGACCCGCGATGAGCTATACGAGGACGACAAGTGAGGGTGGCGCTGGACACCAATATCCTGGCGTACGCGGAAGGCGTCAACGGCGCAGCAAGAAAAGTAAACGCGCTGGATTTGATCCAGCGGCTGCCCGCCGGGTCTGCTTTGCTCCCTGTGCAGACGCTCGGCGAGCTGTTCCAGCTTTTGGTGCGAAAGGTGAACCGCACACCCGCGCAAGCCCGCTCCGCGATTCTCGGTTGGCGTGACGCTTTCCCTCTGATTGAGACTTCCGAAACCGTGATCGTGGGTGCTGCCGAACTCGCTGCCACGCACCGTTTCAGTTTCTGGGACGGCGTCGTCCTCGCCTCCGCCGCCGAGGGCGGGTGCCGCCTGCTCCTCTCGGAAGATCTGCAAGAGGGATTCACTTGGAACAGCGTCACCGTAACCAATCCCTTCGGCGTGTCACCTCATCCCCTGCTCACCGACTTGCTGCAATGAGCTAAGCGGCGCGATGCCCCGTGAGCCGGATTTATGCGCGGGCCTCCAACTGCGAAGTCATTCATCACGCAGCATAAATACTGCACTTTTCGACATCGGAACTGGTCTTGGCTTGAGCTAATAGAGGAAATCCGGCATGCATGGAGACGGAGACCGTCAATCGTGATAACGCTGCTCGCCGACGGGAAGCGGGATGGGGAGCCGGTTGCCTTGAGGCGGGAGCGGGCAGGTCGAGTAGGGAGTGTAGGCACAGGGGGGATTTTCAAGGCGGTTGAAATCGAGCACGAGCTCGCCGGGTTTATCGAGGCCGTTGGTGGGGAAGCCGGTATACAGAAAGCGGCAGGCACCGTACGTGGCCGAGGCACTGGTCGTATCGCGAAGAATGAAGAAAAGCTTTGCGACGGCGGGATCTTCGAGGACGGGCTCAAGCCGAAATGTTTTTCCAGCGAGAATGAATTCCGCGGCACCGGGAACGGGCTGATCGTAGCTGGTGCCGACGAGAGTGGCGAGAGCGATGGTCTTGTGCGGGGAATAGGGAATCCATCTGGCGGTCACACGATAGGCGGGGTCGGGCGGGTACCACTTGAGTTCGCGGAAACCGACGATGGCGGGAGAATGAGAATCCTTGATGCGGAGAGCGAAGCGGGTCTCGCGGCGGATCACGTACATGTTGAGAGTGCCAATGGTCAGATGGGGGGAAACTTTATCGTTGTTCGCTTCGGCTCGCAGGGATTGCGATTTTGCGGGCGCCCCAGCGACGAGGAAGTCAGGAGGGAATCCTCCCGCGGGAGGATTCAGCGTGACGGTTTCGCTTTCGAGGTGAAGGACGGCGAGATGCGCAGGCCCAGTGGAGAGATGCATTTTGTCGCCGGCGGCCGAGCCTACGGAATTATCGCCGGGCTGGAGCCATTCAAGGCCGGCGAGAGAAAGCCAGCCGTCCGGCTTGAGGAGGTCCGCTTTGTGTGCTGCACGCCAGGCAGCGGTGTCTTTCTGCCAGGCGGCGTCTTGAGCGAATGAAGAGAGCGAAAGGATCCCGCAAGCGAAGAAGAGCAGGGCTGATTTGGCGACGAGGGTCCGGGAGCGCATGGAAAAGTATAGCCCCGGATACAACTAAGACAAGCGGGCAAAAGATTCCTGGAGCGAAGCAATGCGGAGAACGCCAACAAGGTTATGGCGCAGAAAGGAGCAACAATTTTGTCACGGCACTTACGAAACCGGCACCGAGGAGTGTATGCTCTGGGGCCACTGGCCCGCCGGAGGGTTGGCCTCGCGTTGATATTTGTCAAACAAAACTCCTCGAGCGTTTGTAACATCCAATCTCAGTTCAGGCATTTGGTATCGGAGGAAGCTTCATGATTGTAGGTGTGCCCCGAGAGACCTTTCCCGGAGAGCGGCGCGTGGCGCTGGTGCCCGCCGCCATTCCGAATCTAATTAAAGCGGGCCTGCAAGTGGTGGTGGAGGCGGGCGCCGGAGCCGCGGCAGGCTATCCCGACGCGGACTACACCGCGAAGGGCGCGAAGATTACCGCCGATCGCGCCGAAGTGTTTCGCGCCGCCGACATTTTGGTGCAAATTCTCTGTTATGGATCCAACGACAAGACCGGCAAGGCCGACCTTCCCCTTTTCCGCAATGGCCAGACACTTATTGGATTTTTGAGGCCGCTTGGCTCCATCGAAACCATTCAGGAAATCGCCTCCAAGGGAGTGACTTCGTTTTCGGTGGAATTGATGCCGCGAACGACACGCGCCCAGAGCATGGACGTGCTTTCTTCGATGGGTACGATTTGCGGCTACAAGGCGGTCGTGCTTGCGGCGGATACTTCGCGGCGCATTTTTCCGATGCTCACCACAGCCGCGGGAACGATTACTCCGTGCCGCGTATTCGTGATTGGAGCGGGCGTGGCAGGGTTGCAGGCCATTGCCACGGCGCGGCGGCTCGGCGCAGTCGCCTCTGCCTACGATCTTCGGCCTGCCGCGAAAGAGCAAGTGCAGAGCCTCGGCGGACGGTTCGTCGAGCTTCCCATCGAAGCCAAAGATGCCGAAGATGCGCGCGGGTACGCTCGGGCGCAAGATGAAACTTTCTACAAGCGCCAGCGCGAACTGCTGGGAAAGGTCGTGGCGGAGAGCGACGTGGTGATCAGCGCGGCAGTCATTCCAGGAAAGAAGCCTCCGATTCTGGTGACGAAGGAGATGGTAGCGAGCATGGCGCCCGGATCCGTGATCGTCGATCTGGCCGGCGAGCGCGGTGGCAATTGCGAGCTTACTCGTCCGGGCGAGATCGTCATGGAACATGAAGTGACGATTATCGGATGGTTCAATCTGGCCAGCACCGTGCCGTATCACGCCAGTCAGATGTACGCGCGAAACGTGACCGCCTTCCTCCTGCATCTCGTTAAGGACGGCAAGCTGCAACTGAATACGGATGATGAAATCATCCGCGAGACGATGCTGACGAGGGGCGGGGAAGTGGTCAACGCGCGCGTGAGAGAGTTTTTCTCGCTCCCGGCCTTGCCGGCCAAATCGATGGAGGTGGCGAAGTCATGAAGCTGGATCTGCTCACCAGCCTCTACGTTTTCATGCTGGCCGCATTTATCGGATTTGAAGTCATACGCCGCGTTTCCCCTCTTCTGCACACGCCCTTGATGTCATTGACGAACGCGCTCGACGCCATCGCCGTGGTGGGAGCCATCATTATGGCCGGTCAGTACCATGCGCACAGGGCGACGCTCGCGAAAATCCTGGGAACGATCGCCATCGTCGCGGCAACCAGCAACATCGTCGGCGGCTTCCTCATTACCGACCGGATGCTGAGAATGTTCAAACCGAGCGGGCCGAAGAAACCATGAGCAACGTGCTCGCTTCGGACACCTTCATCGAGATCACTTACCTGATTGCCACGGCGCTCTTCATCCTCTCGCTCAAGTGGCTGAGCTCTCCGACGACCGCGCGCCGCGGCGTCTTTGCCGGCGAACTGGGCATGCTGCTGGCGATTGCCGGCACATTACTCCACCACGGCATCGTGGAATACAAATGGATCTTTATCGGCCTGGTGCTCGGAACGATCATCGGCGTGCCGCTAGGCGAAGTCGCCATGACCGCCGTTCCTCAGCGGACCGCGCTGAGTCACGCGTTTGGTGCACTCTGCGTGACGCTGGTCGGCACAACGGAATTTTATTTGCGCACGCCGGATGTGCCGCGCTTCATGATGGGCGTGCTCTCGCTCGAAGTCATCCTCGGCTCGCTGACGTTCACCGGCAGCTTGATGGCCGCGGGAAAATTGCAGGAAATCTTGCCGCAGCGGCCCATCACCTATAAGGGACAGAACATCGTCAACCTCGGACTCCTGGCTGTCGCAATTGTTGTCGCGGGTATGCTGGTAGCGCACCCGGAAAAGACGCAGCTCTTCCCGCTGATCATCGGCATTCCTCTTCTGTTCGGCGTGATGATGATCATTCCCATCGGCGGCGCCGATATGCCCACGGTGATATCCCTTTTGAATTCCTACGCGGGGCTTTCTGCCGCCGCGATGGGATTCGTCCTCGACAGCAAACTCCTGATCATTGCGGGCGCATTGGACGGAGCCTCCGGTCTCATTCTTTCCGTGAACATGTCGAAAGCCATGAACCGCTCGTTTTCGAATGTGCTTTTCGGAGCGTTTGGACAGGAGCAAACGGCGGTCGCGGGCAAGCAGGAAACGCGCCCGGTGCGCAGCGCGACGCCGGAGGAAGCCGCCGCGATTCTCGCCGCGGCGAGCAAGGTCGTCATCGTGCCGGGCTACGGAATGGCCGTGGCGCAGGCGCAACACAAAGTACGCGAGCTGTATGATGCGCTGACGAAGCGCGGCGTCGACGTAAAGTTTGGAATTCATCCGGTCGCCGGCCGCATGCCGGGGCACATGAACGTTCTGCTCGCGGAAGCGGACATTCCTTACGACAAGCTGCTCGACATGGACGATATCAACGGGGATTTTCCGCAGACCGATGTGGCGCTGGTGATCGGAGCAAATGACGTCACCAATCCTGCAGCACGCACTGACACTTCGAGCCCGATCTACGGCATGCCGATTCTCGACGTGGATAAAGCGCGCACGGTGATGGTGATCAAGCGCAGCATGGCCGCGGGTTTCGCCGGAATCGACAATCCGCTCTACTACCTTGATAGAACTCTTATGCTCTTCGGAGACGCAAAGTCATTTGTCGGCTCCATCGTGCGCGAACTCGGCGGCGGCCACGAGTAGTTAAAATTCGCGATGCTCGATAAAAAGTAAGAGCATAGAGCAGAGCGCCGAGAGAATCTATCCGATCTTCACCGTCAGATTAGTCTTCCATCGCAAGCCTAAATCCAAGTGTGTGTGCCGATCGCCGCCTGCCGCGACTGGTGCTTAAATCATCTCTGATTCGGTGCTATAGTGGGGCGCAGGCGGGGTGGACTAATCCAGGCATTTTTGCTGCCGGAGTAAGGCAGCAAAACCTTTCCAAAGAAAAGATTCGCACGTCTGAGGAGGACCGGGTGAAGAGCGACGAGATACTTTCAAAAGGTTCGCGGAGGACGTTCCTCCAGTTGTCGGCCGCGGCCACCGCGGCGATGGCGTTCCGCATCGCTACCGAGGCATCCCTCGCTGCGGAAGATCGCAAAGTTTTCCATCCCGGAGCGGTAGTGATCGACGCAAACGAAAATCCGCTGGGTCCATGCGACGCCGCGAGAAAAGCCATCGTGGACATGGCGCCACAAGGCGGCCGCTATTCCTACTGGCTGAAGGAAGAATTCGTCAAAACATTCACGGAGATGGAGGGCCTGAAGCCGGAATACTTGCACGTCTTTCCCGGCTCCAGCGAGCCGCTGCATTTCTCCGTGCTGGCGTTCACTTCGCCATCGAATAGCTACGTCACCGCCGATCCCGGCTACGAAGCCGGAATGCGCGCGGCGAAAATCTCCGGAGCGCGCATCGCCAAAACTCCGCTGACGAAAACATATTCGCACGATATCAAGGCGATGATCGCGGCGGCGCCGGACGCCGGGCTCTTCTATGTGTGTACCCCAAACAATCCCACCGGAACGATGACGCCGCACTCCGCCGTCGAGCAACTATTGGCCGCGAAACCGAAAGGCTCGGTCGTGCTCGTCGACGAGGCCTACATTCATTTTTCCGATGGCGTGAGCGCCATTGACCTGGTGAAAGCCGATCAGGACGTGATCGTGTTGCGAACGTTCTCGAAAATTTACGGCATGGCCGGTATTCGTTGTGGACTGGCCATCGCGCGTCCTGACTTGCTGGCGAAACTGGAAAACTTCGGCGGCTGGAGCGCCATGCCGATTACCGCCATGGCCGCAGCCACCGCAAGCCTCAAGCACGAGCATCTCGTTTCGGAGCGCAGACAGTTGAACTCCGCCATCCGGCAAAAAACATTTGATTGGCTCGCCAGCCAGGGCTATGCCTACGTCCCCTCCGAGTCCAACTGTTTCATGCTGGATACAAAGCGCCCCGCGAAAGAAGTCATCGACGCGCTGGCCGCGCGTAATGTCTATATCGGTCGGCCGTGGCCCGTATGGCCGACGCATGTGCGCATTACCGTCGGCACGCAGCAGGAGATGGAAGCCTTCCAGGCCGCCTTCCAAGCTGTAATGAAGAACTCGACCACCACGGGCTATGACCCTTCGCCATTGCTAAGGAAGCGCCGCTCCTATTCCGACGGCCAGGCCTGGGCCAGCATTTCTTCCTGACAACTCTAATAGCTTGTTGAAGAGCCCGCAGTGTAGGCTGTCATTCCGAGCGAAGCGAGGAATCTGCTTTTTTCTGAGACCTCAGAATTCTCTCACGCACCCGTCTCCGGACCGTTTCGCGTACCCTCTCCGCGCGAGCTGGGGTGAGCCCGCTCAGCACCCCAATATACTTCTCTGCCGCCGCGTGCAGTTTGCGCTGCGCCTCATCTCTGGGGGCGTCCAACCCATTTTTCACTTTCTTCTTCATTCTTCTGCCCAACTCTTATTAAGTGGCAGGAACAATCGTTTCCGGTCAATCCAAGGCGAAGTCTGCAACGCACCTGACGGGCACACCGCTCTGATTGTAGCGATTCCGCCAGGATTCAAACAATTCTATTCGGTTTGACGTGTTTCCAGGCAAAGGAGAGGGGCGGGAAGGAATCCCGCCCCTCGCAAGTTTTCTTCTGGCGATTGAGCGTCAGGTGTGTGCTTCTGAAGTATGCCCATTCGACGGCGCGAGCGGGACGGCGCCGTGAAACTGTTCGGCTTCCGTGGAGCCAGCCAGTGCGGTGGTGGAAGAATTTCCGCCGGAAACGACCTGGGCGATTTCATCGAAATAGCCGGTGCCGACGAAGCGCTGGTGCGTGATGGCGCGGTAGCCGAGTTCCTGCGCGGCAAATTCCTCCTGCTGGAGTTTCGAGTAGGCGGTCATGCCGGCCTGCGAATAGCCGCGCGCAAGATGGAACATGGACATGTTCAGCGCGTGGAAGCCTGCCAGCGTGACGAACTGGAATTTGTATCCCATCTTTCCGAGTTCCTGCTGGAAGTTGGCGATGGTGACGTCGTCGAGTTTTTTCTTCCAGTTGAAAGACGGCGAGCAATTGTAGGCCAGCAGTTTCCCTGGGAATTTTGCATGGATGGCGTCGGCGAAAATCCTCGCTTCGGCGAGATCGGGCGTGGACGTTTCGCACCACAGCATATCGACATACGGCGCATAGGCAAGGCCGCGGGCGATGGCCGCATCAATGCCGCCGCGGAATTGGTAGAAGCCTTCGGGCGTGCGTTCCCCATAAATGAATTCGCGGTCGCGCGGGTCCGCGTCGGAAAGCAAAAGACCGGCGGAGTTCGCATCCGTACGCGCGATGAGAATCGTAGGCACGCCGCAGACATCGGCGGCGAGACGCGCGGCCACGAGTTTCTCGATGAACTCGCGTGTGGGCACAACGACTTTGCCGCCCAGATGGCCGCATTTCTTCGCGGAAGAAAGTTGGTCTTCGAAGTGAACGCCCGCGGCGCCCGCTTCAATCATCGCTTTCATCAGTTCGTAGGCGTTCAGCGAGCCGCCAAACCCGGCCTCAGCGTCGGCGACGATCGGCGCGAACCAATATTTGCCGGACTTCTTGCCCTCCGCCGATTCGATCTGGTCCGCGCGCAGCAACGCGCGATTGATGCGCTTCACCAGATTCGGCGCGGAATCGCAGGGATAGAGACTCTGGTCAGGGTAAACGTCGCCCGCAGTGTTGCCGTCGGCGGCGACCTGCCAGCCGCTGCCATAAATCGCTTTCAGCCCCGCCTGCACCATTTCAATAGCCTGATTGCCGGTGATGGCGCCGAGCGCGGGAACATAGGCGTCGGTGTGCATCAAGTTCCAGAGGCGCTCCGCGCCAAGACGCGCGAGCGTGTACTCGATCTGGATGGAGCCGCGCAGCCGCACGACATCCGAGTAAGAATAAGGACGCGTGATGCCGGACCAGCGGGGATCATTGGCCCAGTAGTTGAGTGGCTGATGCTTCTTGCCGTCGCCGTTGCTATTGCCGTGGCCGTTGGCTCCATTGCTTCCGTTAGCTCCGTTTGCCGACATTTCTTATTCCTTACCTTTCTTTTCGCTTGCGACTGCCAAATCGAAAAACTAAAAAAGCTTTCCGGATCACAGCTGGGGCAAGTCCCGTTTGCACTTAAACCTAGAAACTTCGAACCAAAAAACCAAAAACTAAGAGCAAAAACCAGAAACTGAAAACTGACCACTGACAACTGACAACTGAAAACTCATTTCACGCTGGATTGAACTCCCCGCGCCGGATCATCTCCTCGCTGATACCACGGGCCTCGCGAAGCGTGGCCGCCAGCTGGGCGTCATTGCTCTTCCCGCTCTCCCGCAACAGACGGTCGAGTTCCTCGTCAAAAAGATCGCGTATGAGCTCCGGCGTGTGCCGAACGGGCGCGCCTCCTTCATCGAGAACTTCGACTCGGTCCGAGTGCTTCATGCGCTGCGAAATCATCAAGCGATAGATGCGATCGGTCGCCAGATCTTCCATGTAGCCATCGAGAAGACTTGCGCCCTTGCCGTTGAGCACGCCATTGCGGTAGCGCATGACGGTGCGAACCGCGGCGCGCGTTCCCGCCAGCGTGCGTTTGCCAACTCCCGTTGGCAGCGGACGAAGATCGGGATGCGTCGTGGCGTTGGCGGGACGAGCCTGGAGCTGGTTCGGAGCTGGGAACTGGCTCACGGCGATTTCGTTTTGATCCGGATGTCCTGTCCAGGCGCCGTCCATCAGCGAATTGGCTTCGTTCTTCTTGTCTTCCGCAAGGATCTTCAATGCCCGCGCGTTCAGTTGCGCATCTTCGCGGCTGGGGTAAAGAGCGGTCATGCCGCCGATGGCGAGCATTCCGTGTTTGTGGCAAATCTCCGGCAGGAGATTGCGTAAATTCTGAAAGAAGGCCACGTTGTGTGGAATAGTGTTGCGGTCGGGAAGCACCCACTCGGGATTTTCGAGATTGAAATGGATCAGGCTGGCCATGTAGTCCCAGCGGCCGAGATTCAGCCCCACGATATGGTCGCGAAGATTCCACGCAAATTCTTCCATCTGAAAAGCCAGCGGATGCGATTCGACCAGCGCCATGCACTTGATGGCATTCGTTGGCAAGCCCTTGAGGCGGGCAATCATCTGGAAAAGATCGCGCCACCAGAGAGCCTCATCGGCGGATTCGGATTTCGGAATGTAAATGCACAGAGGATGATTCAACGTGCCGAAGTCCACCTGATAAGCCACCATCGCGACGTCGACGAGCGAAGCCGGAAGCAATTCCCCGGGCAGAACGCCGGCCTGGTGTAAATGCAAGCCGCGGGGCCGCGTGAAAATAACCGTGGCACTGGGGTTGATGCCCACCGTCTTGTTGCGCTTGCGATCGAAGTAGGTAAGGCGGCCGGCGAGCGCTTCCAGAATATTTGTTATCCCGCGCGAGTTGTGCTCCCAAGCATTGGCGGTAGAGTCTTCCAAATCGAGCATGACGCCCGGCGCCCCGGAATTCAGCATTTTCACGACAAGATCGGCGTCATCGGCAGGGCCGGTCATCTGGTTCCGCTGATCCGCGCACCAAGCCGGAAGCTCAATGCGCCAGGAATTCGTGGTGGCCACCGAAGGCGGCAGGTAATCGGGAACCTTGCCGGCGTGGGCTTCGGCCAGGGCGTAATCGCGCCGGGCGACCAACGCGCGCTGCCGCAGTGTAAGCGCGGCGTGCAGCGGGGCGAGAAATTCGAGAAAGCCCGCAGGGAGATCGCGAGCAACATCGAAATCCGGTGGAGCGGAATTAACCGGCACGATGCGATTCGAGAAGGGCAAGGGAGCGAGCGCCGGATTCGGCTTGGTGGTAGCGGTAGCCATGGTAGCGGTCAGTCCTTTCCGATGCGAATTCAAACGAAAGCCGGCCGGCGAATAGAGAAGGCAATTCGAAGGCCAACCGGCAAAAACGCGCGATCTCTAAGATCCATTCCCTCAAGGAGATAGGAGGGCCCCTCGCGGAGCGGAAGCAGGCAGTGACGAAAAGCAGACACAGAGTCGAGGAATTTGCACACCGCCGGCGAGTTCTTTCCTTTCCGAATCCGTATGTTCAGCATATTGAACATGTGTTCAACTCTCTTTTCTCCTTCTACCGGAGCCGCCCCGCGGCTGCAAGTTCGTGTTCAGTATTCCGAACACTTATTCTATACTTGGGCGATAACCATTTGTTATGGGAGGCGGCCATGCCAGCCACGGAAACCAGTCCGGCGACGGCGGTGGAGCGGGCACTGAATATTCTCGAAGCGGCCGCGCAACGCCGCGAGGGACTGACCAACGCGGAGATCAGCCGCAAACTCGCAATACCGAAAAGCTCCGCGAGCTACATTTTAAGGACTCTGGAAAAACGCAGCTACTTGCGCCGTGAATCGGAAACGGGGCGGTATCGGCTGGGCTTGAAGATTTTGAGTCTCGGCGGAGACGCGCAGACGAATCTGGATATCGCCCACGTTGCGCTGCCCTTCATGAGATCGCTAGTGGAGAAGATTCGAATGACATCGCACCTCGCCGTGCTGGACCAAGGCGAAGCGGTTTACATCGAAAAGGTTGAGGCGCCTGGATTTTTCAAGGTGAATACCTGGGTGGGGCGGCGGATGTTTTTGCATTCCACCAGCGTCGGGAAATGCCTGCTGGCCTGGCTGCCGAAGCATGAAGTGGAGACAATTGCAAAGCAGCAGGGTCTGAAGAAGAGAACGCCCGAGACGATCACCACCATCGCGAAGTTGCTTGCGGACCTGGAGCGCGTGAAGCAGTCGGGATACGCCGTAGATGACGAGGAAAACAGTTTGGGCGCACGGTGCCTTGCGGCGCCTATCTTCGACACCATGGGAAATGTTACGGCCGCGCTCGGCGCCAGCGGGACGCTGACGGAAACGGATGAGGCCAATATGCCGCGGATCATCGAAGCGTTAAAGGAATCGGCGCGGCGGATATCGCGGCAATTGCAGAAAAGCGGAGCGACGGGGGCCGCGTAGGGAGCGGCCCCGTGCACGCGAAAGATTACTTGATCTAGCTCGCGACGACGAGATTGTTCTTCACCGAAAAAACGTTCGGCACTTGGCTGGCTCGCATATAGGCGAGATTTTTGTCCGTTTCGTTGTCCACCGCACCCTCCAGCGTGACGTTGCCATTCTTCACGATGATATGGATGGAAGGCACGGCCTGAATCGAGTAACGCGAGAGGCCGGAGTCGCCATAAATGGCGCGGTACACGGCGCGGCGGAGCTGGTCATCCATCGGCGAGGGTGGAAGAACCTCGATGTTGTTCACGACCGAAGAGACTCCCTCGATGCTCTTCACGGCGGCCTCCGCGTCGGATTTCAGCGATGGCCGAGTCACCTGGCCGTATAGAATCACCTTGTCGCCCTCCACCTGATAGGCGAGATTGTCGAACACGGAATACCACGGCAACATGACGAGCTGGTGCCGGACTTCTTTGTATAGGGTCTGTCGATTCTTCGGTTCGCCGCGCTGCGGCTTCTCATCCTTTGGCCTCGCCGCCACGGAATATGGCAACGCCACAATGGGAGCGGCGAGCAGCACCGCTACAAACAGGGCCCGGAGTTCCTTTCTCATGATTTCCTCCTAGACGGACGTCCTGCGGTCTTTCGACCCGTTAGATTCAAGATGCAGGGCAAATGGGTGCACGGTTCCGTGCCGCGGGCAGGTGTTAGCATACTCTCTATACGGGCTGCAGGGAGTCTGGAATTATTTCGGAGAGAGAAACTTTGTGAGAGCGACGGTGTTAGCCGCATGTGGTTTGAGACGCGGAGAATAATTTGATGCTCGTCATTGCACATCGCGGGGCATCGGGGAACGCGCCGGAGAATACGCTGGCGGCGTTCAAGAAAGCTGTTGCGCTGGGGGCCACGTTTATCGAAACGGATTTGCAGCTTTCGCGCGATGCACATTTCGTGGCCATCCACGATGCGACGGTGAATCGAACCACGAACGGGCAGGGAGCCGTGCACGACATGAAGCTGGCGGAATTGCGGCGGCTCGATGCCGGGTCGTGGTTCGGGAGCGAGTTCGCCGGAGAACGCATCCCCACGCTGGAAGAAATTTTGGAATTTTCCAAAAAAACTGATGTGGTGTTTTACCTGGAGATGAAGCCGTTCGGCTCGTGGGGCGGGGAACACGCGCTGGTGGGCGCGTTGCGCGAATCGGGAGAGATACCGCGGGCGGTGGTGATTTCCTTTGACGCGGAGATCGTGCTGAATTTGCGGAAAATCGAGCCAACGTTGATGACCGGGTTGCTGTATGACGGGCAGATGGAGAATCCGCTGGAGAAGGCCGTCGCCATCGGGGCGCGGCAGTTGGTCGTACGCGGAGATCTGGTGACGCCGGCGCTGCTCGCCAATGCCCGGAAGAAAGATCTGCAAGTGGTGTGCTGGACGGTAAATCATTCCGCGCACATGCGGATGCTCGCCGCCGCAGGAGTGGACGGAATCATGAGCGATTATCCGGACCGGCTGGCGGCAGCGGTGAAAAAAGAAACCGAGAGCATCTCCTGATAGCGGAAGATCTAGATAGGGAAGTCCCATTGTAAAGATGGAGAGCGATCGAGCGTCCATCACGAACCACCCAGCAGAGACTGAAGCGCGGCGAGTTCGGCAACGGGGAGCTGCTCGGCGCGGGAGTCGGGGCGCAGTTTCAAAGTGGCGAGTGCTTCACGGACCTGATCGGGTTTGGCGAGAGACCGCAGATTATTGACCAGAGTTTTGCGCTTCTGCGAGAAACACAATTTCACAAAATCCAGGAAACGATCTGCGTCGTCAAGAGATGAGTCCGCCGGCGCGCCTGCGGCTGACGGGGCGCTGAAGCCGAGGGCGAGCTTTGCGCGTTCGCCGGGCAGGCGGAGGGTGACGAGGGCGGAGGCGACTTCCGGCGGCGGCTCGAACGCGTCGCGAGGAATTTCGAATACGAATTCGGGACGCGTGTAGAACTGGGTGACGACGGAAAGATAGCCGTAGTCGCGCATGCCCGGTTGGGCCGCGAGGCGATGAGCAACTTCCGTTTGAATGACGATGTGTATTTCGTCGATGAGGCCGGCGAAAGTGAAGAGGTGATGAAGAATCGGCGAGGTGATGTAGTAGGGCAGATTGCCGTAGATGCGCATCCGGCGGCCGGAAGCGATGGCAGCGAGGTCGGCTTTGAGAATGTCGCCGGGAACGACGGTGAGGTTGGGGAATTGCTTTGCGAGGTGGCGGAGGCCCGCGAGGAACGCCGGATCGATTTCGATGGCGTGGACGGGAGCGCCGGCGGCAAGAAGGTGCTGGGTCATTTCACCGTGTCCTGAACCAATTTCGATCCAGCAGTGCTGATCGTCGCGCGGGAGCGGAACGGTGGAATGCGGCGAGACACGAATGGCGCGCGCGATCTCTTCGCGCCAGTGGAGATCGGCAAGGAAGTGTTGGCCGAGGCGTTGGCGAGCCATGGGGGGAACAGTGTAGCAAGAGGCCCGCGAAGCGCGCCGAGAGGGAACGAAGTAAGGAGGTAACGAGGTAAGGAAGAAAATAGCGTTGGACGTACAGTGTGACAATTGGCGTCGAGTGGCGAGATCCAAGATGCGGTGAGAGGGGTACACCCTCCGTCGCGATGAAAAGAGTGCGTAACTGATTGACTGGAAAAGAGTTGCGCCGGTGCCGTTGTGTAGGAGAGTGCGCAAGACTATAAAAAAAAAGGGGGATAGGGGGTAGCGGAAAGGGTGAGTGCCAGCTTGGAGAGACAGCCTCGCTGGAGAGTTGGAGACCCCTCCCTGCCACGTATTTTTGTAAGTGTTGCATCTAAAGGACTTAGTCCTGCCGCAAGTCTTTTGTTTGCAACACTTGCGAGAAAACATATTGGTACCGTATGTCAATGATTACTTGTAAGTGGTTTGGATGCAGCGGGATAGCAGTGTGACTGTTTCCGGCGGGGGAGGAAACTGCAATTGGATGGGCACGGGGAAGTGGGTGAGATCGCGCCATATCTGGCGCAAAGGAACTAAACCCGTACAGGAGCGCTGAATTCTCGCGCAGCACCGATCCATCAAGGCACGCCGCTTACTCAAGTGTTTCATGGCGCAATAAGGTTCGCAGATTTCTTGAGCCGTGCACTACTCGTAGAATCTCAACTCCCTCAGGAAGAGGACGATAGAACACGAGCATTCTTTCGAAACCCGACACCTGGAAAACTCGCAAGGAGTCCAAATTGGGGTGCTTAAGCCGAGGATGCCATCCTATTTGGGGGCTGCGTGGTCAGCAGGACAAACGTCTCATGGGCAGCCAGGAGGAAGCGGTGACCGAGCTCTGGGCCTGCTTGAGTTGCAAGGTAATATGCCTGGTCGTCAAGGTCCTGGTCGGCCTTGGGGCGGACGACGTAGACAGCGCTCACCGTGCGCTGGTCTTCCTCAGGCGTTCGTCGAGCCGGAGATGCTTCTCTTGCCAATAAGCCGGTCCAACTTCGATCGGCGCGCCGGAGTTGAGCCCTTCGAGGGCGAGGGATTCCAGTTCCTCCGTTCCCTGCTGATCAGCACGGACGAGGCGCTCCAAGTAGGTTTCGATGCTGAGTCCCTGGGCCTCCGCTTGGGAGCGGATTTTCGATTCGAGGTCGGGATGAATGGGAATACTCATAAGATCTCCCAATTTGCATGCTTCAGAAGTGATCCTACTCCGAGCGCCGAGCGCTTTTCTAGCGGAAAGGGGCGTTTTCTACGTCCTTCACATCTCTGGTAACCCAACCCGGAGGGACCGTCCGCTGTTGCGGAAGAGGTGTACCATCGGCGACGGGGTTTTGCACGCTTCCAATGATGCACGCAATTCAGTCTGAGCGAGAGCCGGTTCTCACCGACCACAGATTCTTTTTGCTCTTCGTTTTTCTCTTGGCGACACTAATTCTATTTCCCTATGCCGAAGCCAGCCACTCAGGTTCCTACGCATTTCGCGTTATCGGAGGCTTCGCCATTGTAGCCAGCGTTTATGCAGCCAAGATTCACCGGAGCCTGCTCATCTTTGTCATGGTGCTTGCGATTCCGACCTTATTCGAACGCATCGTGCTTCCCAAAGTCAATGCGCACTCATTTTCCATATTCAACAATGTCCTGACCCTTGTTTTTGACGTAGTGATTGTCGTGGTTATTTTCCGCCACGTGCTGGCTGCGGAACAACCAACATCGGAAACCATCTTTGGAGCCCTCTGCATTTATCTGCTGGTGGGCTTCACTTTTGCCAGCGTCTACGGAATGGTAGCCGCGTTCCAGCCAAACGCCTTTTATCTGGATCCGCGCACTAACCTTCATAACGTTCCCGACCGCTTCGATTTCATTTACTACAGTTTCAGCACCATGACTTCGCTCGGCGCTGCTGGGATTACCCCTGTCTCGTCTCAAGCACGTTCCTTTTCTATCCTCGAAGCCATCCTTGGCGTCCTATACCTTGCCGTCCTGATCGCAGGATTGATAGGAGCCTACCGCCCCAAGTCCGGCGCGTGAGGATGGTGTCTGCCGGAATGGGACAAAATCCCTACACGCGAGAATGGAACACGGGGCACCTGCGTGCACAGCCAGGAGTGGCTGTACCACGGGGGCCGGGCCTCAAACTGGTTCGTAGTCACCGGGAGCTAGGGACCAGATTTGGTAATTGCGGCCCAAGAGTCCTGCGGGGTCCGCGCCATAACGATAGTCACGAACATGGACAATCCATGCGCCGGGGTAGGTGCAGCTCGGTGCAACGGAGTCCACGTCAAAGATCATCCACGAGCTTCCCTGAGGAACACGTGCAGCGCCCCACTCGGTGAGTTGGACCATTTCTGGCTTGGCGTGGAATTGTGAGGTCATCGCTGACGCGATTCTAAGAGTGAATGCGCAAGCAGTCAATTCAGCGTGCCTTACTCGGCATCGCCGCGTCTTTCGGGCACAGCCAGGAGTGGGCGCGCGGTCCGTTCAGAAAGTGCGGGTCTAAAGACCCGCCACTACAAAATGCTTTCGCGCGGCGGGCGATCAGAAGTAGCCGGTTCGTTGATGCATCGAGTGCTGAGGAAACGGGAGTACGCCAGGCTCGCCGACTTCTTTGGCGGAAAGGGCGGAGCGTTTCTCGCGGCGGGCGGCCACGCGGCGGGCGTGTTTTCTGTGCTTTTCGCCGTATATCCATTGAAACAGAACATAGAGCAAGAAGTCACATCCGAGGATGCAAAACGCCAGAAACACAGTAAGCGACATATGCACCTCACCCGGACTGGCATGAATGCCTAGCCAGAACAAGGAAAGAATAGGAGCGGAAAAACTAGAAAGTCCTGAGAGGTTTGTCAGGAATTTGTTAGGAGGGTTGTCTGGGAAAGGTCAGGTGCAGGACGCCCTGGCGATGCTTCGGCATTTGAGAGAAAGGGAGAAGTCAAAACCACACCCCCCTGACACTGTCAAAGCATGCGGCCGATGCGTCATGCCGACTCACCAAGGGCCGAACCGCCCGCCAAAAAAAGAGCCGGCTCGGGGGAGCCCGCTCTCTCTTGGAGGGTGCTTACTGAGGAGAGGTCACTGCTGCGACGGGTTGCAAGCTGAGGGAGGTGATCTTGGTACCAATCACTTCGCCCGAGACGATCAACTCGACGCGGCGATTTTGTTGACGGCCAGCGGATGTATCGTTTGACGCGATGGGCCGATTCTTGCCGAAGCCCGTTGCGGTCGTCGAAGATTCCGGAACGGCTTGCTGTGTTAGATAGCTGCGGACGCCTTCGGCGCGCTGCTCCGAGAGCTGCTGATTGAATGATTCGGTGCCGACGCTGTCGGTGTTGCCTTCGACGACCAGCTTGAGCGACGGATAACCGAGAACGATGCCGGATATTTTGGCCAGCTTCTCGCGGGCCAGCGGACGGAGCGTGTATTTGCCGGAGTCAAAGAGCACGTCCGACATATTCACAACGAGGCAGCGGGCGGTGTCGCGAGTTTCCAGGATCAAGTTAAATTGCTGGAGGAGACGTGCGCGAAGATCTTCGCGGTCGCGAAGGGCTTGCTGAAGCTGCGCGTCGGATGAGTCGGCGGCGGCGCGATTCCGGTCGGAATCCGCTTCGGCTACCTGTTGCTTACGCTGTGCGTCGTTGCGGTCTCTTTCGGCATCAGCTTGGGCGCCAGCAGCTTGCTGGGCGGAGGCCTGCGCATCGAGGTTCTTGCGGTCGACTTCATTGCGCTGGCTAACGGCGTCAGCGGTAACGGCTTCGGCGTTGACGCGGCGCTGCGATTCGACATTGGCACGAGCGTTTGAGGAGGCTTCACGGCCGGCTCCGGCGCTGCGTTCGGTTTCGGCGCGTTCTTCGTCGATATGCTTCGCGGCGATTTCACGAGCGTCTTCCGCGGTCTGTACGACTTCGCGCGACTGGGAAATTAGGGATTTCTTGTTTTCGTGCTTTCCGGTGGCGAGCGCATCGGCTTGGTTCATCTGGCGAACGGCCTTTTCGTAGCTTGGGGCGGCGTATCTTTCGGCGCCGGAAGATTGCGCGATGCGCAGGGCATTGCGGGCTTCAAAAAATTCGAGCGGCAATTTGGCGTTCAACTTAACCGGGTCGAACTTGTAGCCCGTGGGGATGTAGCCGCCGCGATCGATCAATTCATACTTGGCGTCCACAGCTTCGCTGGCGCCGACGGTATCCGAGCGAATGGCGTTCTCGAGGACCACGACGTTGCTGGGACGACGCACGGCATAGTAGGGTTCCGCGGTTACGATCATCGCGAAAGCCTGAAGGTCCGTGGTGACGTCCAACTTGCTGCGGTGGTTATCGCCCACCAAAACTTCGCCGATGTTGACTGGGCGGCCTTCGGGCGAAATCGCCCACAAGACATAGGTGAGATACTCGCTGCCAAAACTCGTGGGCTTGTCCAGTCCAGAAAATTCGACTTCGACTTCGACTTCGACTTCAAGTGTTCCGCGCTTGCTCTCGACTTTGG
>WNFP01001443.1_pt1 | contig 18536 bp, 20 predicted proteins | sample 5400201 | NCBI WGS metagenome assembly WNFP01 (sample SAMN13153355, study PRJNA577476) | soil metagenome | isolation source: 115 cm saprolite under Madrone tree | place: USA:California | collected 2016-06-14 | reverse complement strand
GAGGGCAGTGATCACAAAGTTCCGCGACCGCACCGTGCTCTTCGGCGACGCCGGAGGCGCTGTGGTGCTCCGCGCCGTCGAGGGCGACCGCGGGCTGCTCGGCTTCGAAGTCCATTCCTCCGGCGAGCACTTCGAGGACCTGTACGTCCCCGGGATCGGATTCGCCCACCGGCCCTTCGTCGACGTGCCCCAGGTGAAGGAATGGCGTCACGTCCCCGAGATGAACGGCCGCGCCGTCTTCAAGCTGGCGGTGTCCCGGATGCCGCAGGTGGTGCGCGAGCTCTGCGCCAAACAGCACATGGCCGTGGGCGACATCGACCTCTTGATCGCGCACCAGGCGAACCTGCGCATCAACGAGGCAGTGCAGAAGACGCTGGGGCTGCCCGACGCCCGCGTCTACAACAACATCCAGAAGTACGGGAACACCACCGCCGCCACCATCCCCATCGCGCTGGACGAATGCCGCAAGAGCGGCCGCATCCGCCCTGGCTCGCTGGTGTGCTTCGTCGGCCTGGGATCCGGCTTCCACTGGGGCGCCGCGCTGATGCGCGCCTGACCCCCGCTACACCGCGGTGGAGACCGCCGACTGGGCGTAGCCCGCGTCGATCATCTTGCGCAGGTTCGCCGGGCTGAAGTCGAGCGAGTCGAACGGCAGCGGCGCCGACGGCTGGAAGAGGCGGATCCGCACCTTCCGGTACTCCGGCCGGAGCTGCGAGAGATCGTTCTTCAGGCCGGCGATGCGCAGGTCTGCCCGGTTCACCTCGCCGCTCAGGATGTCGATGGAGCGCAGCAGGATCTGCGGGATGGCGTGCGCGTCCCGCACGTCGAAAGGAGTCTGGGCGAAGGGATCAGAGCAGAGCACCACGTCGATGTCGTCCGCCCCGGCGCGGATGGCCTCGCCCAGCGGCGTGACATTCCGCAGCCCGCCGTCGGTCCACAGGTCACCGCCGATGGACGCGGGCGTCAGCATCACCGGGAATGCCGACGACGCGATCACCCACTCGGGCAGATCGGGCGTCTGCTCGTTGGCCACGAAGGACTCGCCGGTGCCGAGCGAGACCGCGACGACGCGCAGCCTTTTCCCGGAGGAGCGCACCGCGTTCACGTCCAGGCCGGCCCGGATCCAGTCGTGGACCGGTTGCGAGTCGTAGACCGAGGGCTTGAAGAACGCCGACACCTTGCCGAAGGGAAACCACGACTTGTGCACCTTGTCGGTGGTGACGGTGTCCCAGAGCGCCCGCAGCTTCGCGACCGCTTCGCGCGGCTTCCCGAGCGGCGTCTGCGCCAGGTAGGCGGCGTTGATCGCCCCCACCGAAGTCCCGCAGAGCAACTCGTACTCGAGCTGCTGGTCTCCCATCAGGCGCTGCAGGACGCCCACCTCGAACGCGCCCTTGCTCCCGCCCCCGGAGAGGACCAGGGCGCGGCGCGGTTTCGGTTCGGGAGCCGGGATGGACATCGGTCAGCGCCGGTCCGCCGGCGCGAGCACCACGAAGTACTGGTGCGGGAGGAAGCCGTGCTCCTCGACCAGCCGCAGCCCGGCCGCCGCCGCGTCGGCGAGAAAGTCCTCGAGGGAGATCTTGTGCTCCGAGTCGGGCCCCACCGGCAGCTCGCGTTTGTGGAAGTCGATGTTGACGATGCGGCCTCCCGGCTTGAGCGCGCCCGAGAGCTTGCGCAGATAGGCGGGTCCGTCGGGAAAGTGATGGTAGGTGTTGGCGACGAGGATCAGATCGCAGCCGCCCGCCGGCAGGAGCGCGTCGTCCCGCAACGAGAGCACGGGAGAGATGTTGCGCAGGCCTGAGTCCCGCACCCGGTCTCGCAACACGGCCAGGATGCGCGGATCGACCTCCGCGGCATGAACGTGCCCTGACTCGCCGACGGCGCGCGCCAGGAGCAGCGAGAAGTATCCCGCACCGGGCCCGACGTCGGCGGCGACCTGCCCTTGACGCAGGCCCAGCGCGCGCACCACCTCGTCAGGCTTCTGCCACTCCGCGCGGGACGGCTCTTCCATCCGCGCGACGTATCCCTCCAGATCGGCCGGATTGCCGTGCCGGTCCTTGTGCTTCTTGTGGTGCGAGTGGCCGCTATGCGCCGGCACGCTGGAAGCGCTTGGCGGAGCGGGCCCGGGCCAGCGCGGCCACTTCCTCGCGGTCGCGCGGCGGAGCGTTGGTGACGAGGGAATCGACCAGCTTCCGGGCGACGGTCGTGACCTCCTTCACGGCCCGTTCGAACGCCTTCTCGTTGGCCTTGGAGGGATGGTGGAACCCGCTCAGCTTGCGGACGAACTGGATCGACGAGGCATGGATCTCCTCGTCGGTGGCGGGCGGCTTGAAGTTGAAGAGCGTCTTGATGTTGCGGCACATGGTCCGGGGATCCTATCGCTCGTCCGCCGGCCTTGCCAGCGTCAGACGACCACCTGCTTCCACTTCCCGCGACGGAAGACCGCTCCGGCCGCGACCGCCAGGGTCGAGAAGGCGATGGCGACGGCGAGAAAGGCGCCGCGAGGTCCCATCCCCAGCGAGACCGCGAGCAACCAGGCCAGGGGGAGCTCCCAGAGCCAGAAGACGATCAGGTTGAGCCACGTCGGCGTGGCGGTGTCGCCGGCGCCGTTGAACGACTGCGAGAGCACCATCCCATAGGCGTAGAAGGGGAAGCCCGCGGCGATGATCCGCAGGCAGTCGGTCCCGTAGTCCAGCACCACGGGATCATTGGTGAACGCGGAGACGATGGGCCGGGCGAAGACGACGAACCCGAGGCCGATGGCCGAGAGGAAGCCGAGGTTGTAGAGGCAGGCGCGCCAGACCGCCCGCTCGGCGCGCCCGGGATCCCGTGCTCCCAGCGCCTGCCCGACCATGGTTGCGGCAGCGTTGCTCATTCCCCAGGAAGGCAGGAGCGCGAAGACGATCATCCGGATGCCGATCGTGTATCCGGCCAGGGCCTCGGAGCCGAAGGTGGAGACGATCCGGACCAGGCCGATCCAGCTCGCCATCCCCACTACGGACTGGAACGCTCCCGACCCCGAGAGCCGCCCCACCGTCCGCATGACCCCGAGATCGATGCGAAGATGGCGCCGGCACACCGGCACGCGTGAGCCGGGCCCGAGCAGACGGCTGATGGCATAGACGGCGCCCACTCCACGGCCGATGGTCGTGGCCACCGCCGCTCCGGTGACTCCCAGCTGCGGAAAGGGGCCGACCCCGAAGATCAGGCAAGGTCCGAGGACGATGTTGATGGCGTTGGCGAGCCAGAGGACCCGCATGGCGATGGCCGCGTCGCCCGCTCCGCGGAAGACCGCGTTGACGACGAAGATGACGACCACCGTCGCCTCGCCGCCCAGCATCACCCGCGTGTAGCCCGAGCCGATTCTGAGGACATCGGGCGACGCTCCCATCAGCGCCAGCAGCCGCGGGGCGAACGCGACCCCGAGCGATCCGAGGACGGCGGCGCCCGCGATGCCGATGACGATGGCCTGGACGGCGGCCGTGGCCGCGCCTTCGCGGTCCTTCTCGCCGATGCGGCGCGCGACCACCGCCGTGGTCCCGATGCCCAGGCCCATGGCCAGCGCGTAGACGATCGTCAGCATCGATTCGGTGAGGCCGACGGTGGCGACGGCATCGGGACCCAGGCGGCCGACGAAGAACACGTCGGTGACGGCGAAGACGCTCTCCAACGCCATCTCCAGCACCATGGGGATGGCGAGGAGGAGGATGGAGCGCCCGATCGAGCCTTGGGTGAAGTCCTGCTCCGACCCGCGCAGGGCTTCGCGCACGTCGGACCAGAACCGCCCGCGCGGCGCGGCAGGCAGGGATGGGGCTGCTGCGTCGCCGGGATCGGGCATCGGCGCATTCTAACGGGGGCCCGGTCCAGTTATTTGCGGCGGCGGCATCCCGGTGCGACGCTTGAGGCATGAGCTTCGGAAAGCTGCTGGTGCTGATCCTCGGCCTCGCGGTCGTCGCTTTCGTGGTGCGGACGGCGCTGACCGGCACGATGGGGCGCGACACGGCCGAGCACAGCGCCCCGCGCCGGCAGCTCGACACCGTCCGCGAGAAGGCGAAGGATCTGGAGCGGCAGCAGCAGAAGGCGGCGGACGACATCGCCCGCCGCGTCGGCGATCAGTAGACCCGGCCTACTTTCCGGACCGGCCCTTCTTCTCCTTCACCAGGGTGTCGACGACCGCCGGGTCCGCGAGCGTGGACGTGTCGCCCAGCGCCTCGAACTCGTCGGCGGCGATCTTCCTCAAGATGCGCCGCATGATCTTCCCCGAGCGCGTCTTGGGCAGGCCCGGCGCCCAGTGGATCACGTCCGGCTGGGCGAGCGGTCCGATCCCTTTGCGCACGTGCTGCACCAGCTCCGTCCGCAGCGTCTCGCTCGGATCCACGCCTTGCTTCAGGGTCACGTAGGCGTAGATCCCCTGCCCCTTGATGTCGTGGGGGAAGCCCACCACCGCCGCCTCGGCGACCGAGTGGTGCGAGACCAGCGCGCTCTCCACCTCGGCGGTGCCCAGCCGGTGCCCGCTGACGTTGATCACGTCGTCGACGCGCCCGGTGATCCAGTAGTAGCCGTCCTCGTCGCGGCGGCAGCCGTCGCCGGTGAAGTACTTGCCGGGGAAGGTGCTGAAGTACGTCTTGCGGAACCGATCGGGATCGCCGAAGACGCCGCGCATGATCCCCGGCCAAGGACGGGAGATGCAGAGGTTCCCGGTGCACGGCCCCTCGAGCACCTTGCCCTGATCGTCCACCACCGCGGGCTCCACGCCGAAGAACGGAAGCGTGGTGGACCCCGGCTTCATCGGCGTCGCGCCCGGGAGCGGACTGATGAGGATGCCGCCCGTCTCGGTCTGCCACCAGGTGTCGACCACCGGGCAGCGCCCATCGCCCACCACGTTGTAGTACCAGAGCCACACTTCGGGATTGATGGGCTCGCCCACCGTCCCCAGCAGGCGCAGGCTCTTGCGGCTGCGCGACTTCACCGGCCCTTCGCCTTCGCGCGCGATGGCGCGGATGGCGGTAGGCGCCGTGTAGAGGATGCTGACGCCGTACTTGTCGACGACGTCCCAGAAGCGGCCCCAGTCCGGGTACTGCGGGACGCCTTCGAACATCAGGCTGGTGGCGCCGTTCGAGAGCGGTCCGTAGACGACGTAGCTGTGCCCGGTGACCCAGCCGCAGTCCGCCGTGCACCAGAACGTGTCCTCCTCGCGGATGTCGAAGATCAGCTCGTGCGTGAGCGAGGTGTAGACCAGGTACCCGCCGGTGGTGTGCATCACGCCCTTGGGCTTTCCCGTGGACCCCGAGGTGTAGAGGATGAAGAGCGGATCCTCGGCATCCATCTCCTCCGCCGCGGCCTCCAGCGGGACGCCGCGCACCACATCGTGCCACCACTTGTCGCGGCCCGGAGTGAACGGCACTTCCTTGCCGGTGCGCTTGAGGACCACGACGGTCTTCACGCCCGGGGTCTCCTTGAGCGCGTCGTCGGTGGTCTGCTTGAGCGGGACGATCTTGCCGCCGCGGTAGCCGCCGTCGGCGGTGATCACCAATTCGCTGCCGCAATCCTGGATGCGGTTCTTCAAGGACTCGGCGGAAAAGCCGCCGAACACCACGCTGTGGATGGCGCCGATGCGGGCGCAGGCGAGCATGGCGATGGGCAGCTCGGGGACCATGGGGAGGTAGATGGTGACGCGGTCGCCCTTCTTGACCCCCAGCCTGCGCAGCGCGTTGGCGAACTTGCAGGTCTCCCGGTAGACGTCGGCGTACGTGAGCGTGCGCGACTCGTCCGGCGAGTCGCCTTCCCAGATCAGCGCGGCCTTGTTCCTGCGCGCCGTGGTGAGATGGCGGTCCAGGCAATTCACCGAGGCGTTGAGCTTGCCGCCGATGAACCACTCGATCTTCGCCGTGTGGAAGTCCCATTTGGAAACGGTCTTCCACTTATGCGCCCAGGTGATCCGTTCCGCCTGCTCCGCCCAGAATCCGTCGGGATTGGAGACGGACCGGTCATGGAGCGCGCGGTACTGATCCATGCTCTTGATCCGCGCCTTCTTCGAGAACTCCGCCGGAGGAAGAATCACGCGCTCGCCGCTGCTGTTGGGCATTGGGGGGGCCTCCTGCTGCGAGGGGAAGTTACTTTATCGATCCGGACGGAAAGGAGCCAGATCGACCGGGGGCGCTTCGTCCAGAGCCAACGCGGCCACCACCCGCGCGCTGATGGGCGTGAGCAGTACGCCATTGCGGAAATGTCCGGTCGCCACCAGCGCCCCGCTAGGGAGCGCTCCGAAGAGCGGCAGCCCGTCGTCCGTTGCCGGCCGCAATCCCGCCCAGTGATCGAGGACTTCGGGGTTCCGCAGGCCGTGGCGCGCCGCCACGTCGAGGAGCCAGGCGCGCCCCTGGCTCGTGGGCGTCGGGTCGAAACCCGCCTCCTCTGAGGTGGCGCCGACCAGCGTGCGGCCCTCGCGGGGCACGAGGTATCCCCCGCCCCCGAACACCACGCAATCGGGCGGGGGGACGGCCAGCGACAGCATCTGTCCGCGGACGGGGTACACCGGAAGACGCGCCAGGCCGCCGGACCAGCTTCCGCCACAGAGGACGGTACGGCGGGCGCGGATCTCGCCGCCGGAAGCGAGCTCGATCCGGTCGCGATCGAGCGACGCGCAGGAGTCCTGCACGAAGGCGACGCCGCCGCGCGCGCACGCATCGCGCAGGGCGGCCAGCAGCTTGCGATTGTCGACCTGTCCCTCGTCGGGCAGGAAGACGGCGAGCTTCGCGCCGGGATGGCGGCGCTCCTGGACGCGCAGGCCCGCCTCGCGCTGCCATCCCGCCTGCGCCTCCAACGCGGCCGCTTCGGTCTCGGTGAAGGCGAGATGGAGCGCGCCGCAGGCGCGGAACCCGACGTCCTTCCCCAGCCTGCGCACCAGCTCGGGGTAGAGCGCGTAGCTCTTGCGGCACAGGTCGAGCAGCGGAGATGGCGCGTGGACTTCCGACTGCGGACCCAGGATGCCCGCCGCCGCCCAGGACGCTTGCCCGCGATCGCCGCGGTCCACCACGCACACCTTCGCGCCGCGCTGCGCGAGCTCGAGCGCGCTGGCGAGCCCGATCAGGCCCCCGCCGGCGATGGCGACGTCCATGTCTGAATCAAGGCACGTTCGCGGCCGGCTGCGAAGCGAGTACAGTTGCGCGCATCCCATGGCCGTCCGAATCGACGTGATGCGCGTCTCGCCCGCCCGCGGCGATCCCCTTCCCCTCCCAGCCCACGCCACCGAAGGCTCCGCCGGAGTGGATCTGCGCGCGGACGCCGCGGTGGCCTTGGCGCCGGGGGAGCGCGCGCTGGTGCCGACGGGCCTCATCGTCGCCATCCCCGAAGGATTCGAGGGACAGATCCGCCCGCGCTCGGGTCTCGCATTGCGAGAGGGCATCACCTGCCTGAACAGCCCCGGCACCCTCGATTCAGACTTCCGCGGGGAGGTGGGCGTCATCCTCGCCAACCTGGGGCAGAAGCCGGTGACCCTCCAGCGCGGAGAGCGCATCGCGCAGCTGGTGATCGCGCCGGTCGCGCGCGCCGAGCTGCGCGAGACCTCTTCGCTGCCTGCGAGCGGGCGCGGCTCGGGCGGCTTCGGCCACACCGGACGCCGGTAGCGCGGATGCTCTCGCTAGCGAGCTTCCTCGACCGCGGCGCGCGAAACAAGGCCCCGGGACCGCGCGGCCACCCGCTGCTCGGGAGCCTGCCGCGGGCGCGGCGCGACCCGTTGACCCTCTTCGTCGAGTCGTTCCGCGAGTACGGCGACGTGGTGCGGTTCCATTTCGGCCCGATGATCGCGCACCTGATCAGCTCGCCCGCGGGCGTGAACCACGTGCTGGTGGAGAACAACCGCAACTACGGCAAGCAGACGCGCGGCTACCGCAACCTCCGGTACGTCCTCGGCAACGGGCTGCTCACCAGCGAGGGCGAGTTCTGGAAGCGGCAGCGCCGCATCGCGCAGCCGGCCTTCCATCGCCAGCGGATCGCCGGATTCGCGCGGACGATGGTGCGCGCGGCGGAGGACCTGGCGGAGCAGCTCTCCGCGCGCCGCGGCCAGATCGTCGACGCTCACCACGAGATGATGCGGCTGACGCTGCGCATCGTCGGGGAGACGCTGCTCGGATACGACCCGACGGAGGCCGCCAGCGAGGTCGGCGCGGCGTTGACCTGGCTGCTCACGCTCGCGAACGACCGGAGCAGCCGTACCCTGGATCTCTCGCCGCGGCTCCCCACCCGCGAGAACCGGAAGTTCCGCCGCGAGCTCGCTTTCCTGGACGGGATCGTGCTGCGGATGATCGCCGACCGGCGCAAGGACCCGGGAGGGCGCGACGACCTGCTCTCGATGCTGATGGAAGCGCGCGACGCGGAGACGGGCCAGGCGATGGACGACCGGCAGCTCCGCGACGAAGTGATGACGATCTTCCTCGCCGGGCACGAGACCACGGCCAACGCGCTCACGTACACGTGCATGCTGCTCTCCCGCTTCCCGGCGGCGCTGCGCGAGCTGCGCGCCGAGCTTTCGCGGGTGCTGGGCGGGCGCAGTCCCACCGTGGAGGACTTGCCGGCGCTGGCGCTCACGCGGCGGACGCTGCAGGAGTCGATGCGGCTCTATCCTCCCGCCTGGATCATCGCGCGGTCGGCCAACGGGCCCGACGAGGTGGACGGCTACGAGATCCCTGGCCGTTCGCTCGTCTTCATCAGCCCGTACGTCGTCCACAGGCACCCGCGCTTCTGGGAGGATCCGGAAGGATTCGATCCCGCGCGCTTTGCCAAGGAGCCGGCACGCGGAACGTACCTGCCGTTCGGCGCCGGCCCGCGCATGTGCATCGGCAACGCCTTCGCGACGGTCGAAGCCGAGCTGGTGCTCGCCACCCTGGTGCAGCGCGTGGCGTTCGAGCTCTTGCCCGGTCAGCGAGTCGAGCTGCAGCCGAGCATCACGCTCCGTCCCCTCGGGGGACTGCGGATGACCGTCCGCTGAGTCGCTGATCCCCGTACATTTGAGCACCCGGTTGCTACCCCCTCAGGGAAGAGGCGGGTGGCCCCCTTGGTTCACTTGCAGGCAATTCGAGCCTCAGGCAACCAAGGAGCCGGACGTTGAAGAACCTCATCCTGGCAATCGCATCAGTGCTCGTCCCTGCCATTTCCGCATCGGCGCAGACCGACCCGGACGTCATCTGGCGAGGAGGATTCGAGAACGGCACCGCGTCGCTGAACGGGAATTGCAGCGCGGGGCAGGACGAATGGTGCGCCACGCAGACCATCCGCGCGCAGCAGATCCAGATCGTCCCCGACCCGGTCGCGCAGGGAAAGACAGCGGCGCGCTTCGAGGTGAAGTTCGGCGACGCCTACAGCTACTACTCCGATGCGCGGACGCTGATCACCGGGCCGGAGACGCTCTGGGAGAACGAGGGCGACGAGAAGTGGTACCGCTGGCAGGCGCTCTGGCCGCAGGACTGGGTGGGCTCCTATCCGAAGTGGGACGAGCTCTCGAATCCTTCAGCGCGGTCGAGCGCCGGCTCCATCGTCGAGTGGCACCACGACGCCAACGGCGGAGTGGAGACGGGCTCCGCGCCCATCTACATCGGCGCCAACGACACCGACATCTCCATCTGCATCGTGGACCAGACGACGAGCAGCTGCCGGGAGAACCTCACGCTGGCGAAGCTCCAGCGGTCGCACTGGCACGACTTCATCCTGCACGCCAAGTGGTCGTCGAATCCCAGCATCGGGTATCTGGAGATCTGGATCGACGGCGTGAACGTGCTGCCCAAGCACTTCGGGTCGAACAAGTATCCGAACATGCGGAACTACATGGTGGTCGGGCTCTACCGGAACGGGCACATCGGCGACCCGAACCTGCTCTGGCCGGACGGGTCGCATGTGTACGGGTCGAACGGAACGCCGGGCGTGGTGTACTTGGACGGCTTCATCATCGGGAAGACGATGGCGTCGGTCCTGGCGGAGCGGCAGTGGGGAGATCCACCGCCGCCGCCTCCTCCTCCTCCTCCGGCGGATGCCGGTACACCGGCGGACAACCCCGGGACTCCGGACGCAGGTACGGCGACGGCGGACCCGCCGCCGCAGCAGCAGCTCTCCAGCGTCGCGGGACCGGGCGGCGGATGCACCAGCACCGGCGCGCAGCTGGCCTGGGTCGCGTTGCCGCTCCTGGCGTTGCTTGCGCTGCGGAAGCGACGGCGCGCTTAACGAGCGCGCATGCCGCGCCGCAGGCCCTTCTTGCGGCGCGCGCGCTTCCGCTTCAGGGCCTTCTGCTTCTCCTTGCTGCGGTTCTTGATGGACTTTTTCGTGCGGGGCATGGCGCGGTGTCTAGCACATCGCGCCTGCTCACTTGCAAGCGGGCGAGCCGTGCTGCTACATCCGTTCAGTGCGCCTGTGCGTGCTCTCGAGCGGCAGCGGCGGCAACTCCGTCTGGGTGGATGCGGGCCCGAGCCGGATCCTGATCGACGCCGGCCTTCCCCTGCGGGAGACGGCGAAGCGGTGCCGGAGCGCGGGGCTCGACGTTCGCGACCTGACCGATGTGTTCCTCACACACGAGCACGCCGACCACTCGCACGCGGCCGGCGTGCTCGGGCGCAAGCTCCGCGTCCGGGTGCATGCCACGCGGGGGACGATGCGGGAGCTGCGCGACCCGCCGCCCGAAGAGCTGCGCTGCGCCGTCCGCTCCGGCGTGCAGGTGCGGCTCCCCGGGCTGACGGTCACGCCGGTGGGGCTGCCGCACGACGCCTGCGAGCCCGTGGCGTACGTGGTCGAGAACGAGACGGCGAAGGCGGCCGTGGTCACCGACCTGGGCAGCGTCACCGCCGGGCTTCTGCGGGCGCTGAAGGACCTCGATGCGCTCGTGCTGGAGATGAACCACGACCTCCGCTTGCTCGACGAGGGCCCCTACCCCTGGTCCCTGAAGCGGCGGATTCGCAGCGATGTGGGCCATCTCTCCAACGAGCAGGGAGCGAAGCTCCTCCAGCGGGTGCTGCACGGCGGATTGCGGCACTTGGTGCTCGCGCATCTCTCCGAGCACAACAACACCGTGACCCATGCACGCCGGGCGGCGGAGGGCGTGCTGGAGAAGCACGGCGGGTCGGTCCAGGTCCGCATCGCCTCGCAGGCCAAGGCGCTGGATCCGGTGCAGCTGGAGGCGGGGCGCGCGACCGGTGCGCGGAAAGCGCGGCAGCTCGCGCTCTTCGCCTAGAACATGTCGCTGCGCCGACGGCGAAATGATCAACCTCAATCGCAGCCGCCAAGCCGCCTTCGGCGGCCGCGGCTGATGTTATAGAGGCGCGATGATCCCGCGGTACAGCCGGCCCGAGATGGTGGCGCTCTGGACGCCCGAGCACCGGTACCAGACCTGGCTAGAGGTGGAGCTCGCCGCCGGACGGGCCATGGCGGAGGCGGGGCTGGTCCCGCGCGAGGCCATCGAGGAGGCGGCGGCGAAGGGCGGGACGTTCACGCCCGCCGACGCGGCGCGGATCGACGAGATCGAGAAGACCACCCGGCACGACGTCATCGCGTTCCTGACTTTCCTCGAGGAACGGATCGGGCCGTCGGCGCGGCACCTGCACTTCGGGATGACCTCGTCGGACGTGCTCGACACTTCGCTGGCCATCCTGCTCCGGGACGCGGCCGATCTCCTCCTCGCCGGCGTGGACAAGGCGCGCGAGGCGGTGACGAAGCGCGCGCTCGAGCACAAGCGCACGGTCTGCATCGGGCGCTCGCACGGCATCCACGCCGAGCCGACCACCTTCGGCTGGAAGCTCGCGGTCTGGGTCGACGAACTGGGGCGGACCAAGGCGCGCATCCAGCGGGCGCGGGAGACGATCGCGGTCGGCAAGCTCTCCGGAGCGGTGGGCACCTTCGCGCACCTCTCGCCCGCCATCGAGGAGAAGGCGATGTCGGCGCTGGGGTTGCGCGCCGCCCCGGCGTCGACCCAGATCGTGCAGCGCGACCGGCACGCGGAGTACTTCGGCGCCCTGGCGCTGGCGGGAGCATCGATCGAGAAGTTCGCGGTGGAGATCCGCCACCTCCAGCGGACCGAGGTGCGCGAGGTCGAGGAGGCCTTCGGCAAGGGGCAGAAGGGCTCTTCGGCGATGCCCCACAAGCGCAATCCGATCCTCTCCGAGAACCTGAGCGGCCTGGCGCGGGTGCTGCGCGGGTACGCCCTCTCCGCCCTGGAAGACGTTCCCCTCTGGCACGAGCGGGACATCAGCCACTCCAGCGTGGAGCGGGTGATCGGCCCCGACGCGACCGTCACGCTGGACTTCATGCTCCACCGCTTCGCCGGCCTGATGGACGGCCTGCGCGTCTACCCTGAGCGGATGCGGCAGAACCTCGAGCTGACCCGCGGCCTGGTCTTCTCCCAGCCCGTGCTCCTTCAACTCATCGCGAACGGCATGGAGCGCCAGGCGGCCTACGCCGTGGTGCAGCGCAACGCCATGAAGGTCTGGGAAGAGGACCGCGACTTCCGCGAGCTACTGGCAGCCGATCCCGACGTGAAGAAGCTCCTCAAGTCCAAAGAGCTGTCCGACTGCTTCGACCTGGACCGCCAACTCCGCCACGTCGACACCATCTTCTCCCGCATCCTCACCCGACCTTAGTCGGAATTTCGGGACACAATACGCAATTACCCATGCCAACAGAGTTGGCACGGAGGGTTGCGTATTGTGTCCCGGATCTCCGACTCGAGTCTTAGGAGGGTTTGGGGGGGAGGCGGAGCTCGATTCGGGCGCCGCCGTCTTCGTTGTTTGCGGCTCGGGCGGAGCCGCCGTGGGCTTCGGCGACGCGGCGGGCGAGGGCGAGGCCGAGGCCGAAACCGGGGGCGCGGCCGGGGGCGCCTTCGCCGCGGAAGAAGGGATCGAAGACCCGGGGGAGGTCTTCCTCGGCAATGCCGGGGCCGCGGTCGCGGACGGAGAGGACGACTTCTCCGTTCTCGCGATGGGCCTCGAGCTGGACCGGGCTGCGCACGCCGTACTTGCGGGCGTTGTCGAGCAAGTTGTCCAGGGCGCGGGAGAGGAGCGCCTCGTCGGCTTCCACCGTCAGCCGCGGCTCCACCTGCGCGTCGACCCGCAGCGAGGGATCGAGCGCGAGCACGCGCTGGCGGGCCTTCTCCACCAGCGTTTGCACGTCGACCGGGACCTTGCGCAAGGGCAGAGAGGCGAGATCGAGGCGGCTCGCGGTCAAGACGTCCGCCACCAGGCGGTCCAGCTCGTCGACTTCCTCCTCGATGGTGAGGAGCCTGCGGCGGACCGTTTCGTCCTGCGCGTCGATCAGCTCCAGCGCCACCTTGATCCGGGCCAGCGGAGTGCGCAGCTCGTGCGACACGTTGGCCAGCAGCTCCTTCTCGGCCTTCCGCGCCGCCTGGATGCGGTCGGCCATCTCGTCGAAGCTGCGGGCGAGGCGCCCCACCTCGTCGTGGACGTTTCCCATGCCGCTGCGTCGGGAGAGATCGCCGCGGCCGTACGCCTCGACCACCGAAGTGAGCTGCTCGAGGGGTCGGGTGATGGAGCGGGAGAGCGGATAGACCAGCGCCAGCGAGACGGCGAGCGTCCCCAACAGGAGCAGCGCCGCCCGGATCGCCGCGCGCCGCACGGCTCCTTCCGCCAGGGGATAGCGGAGCAGGACGACGGAACCGCCGCGCGCTGGCGCTCCCACGATGCCGCGCGCGATCCAGCTCGCGCCGAACGGGATTCGCGCGAGCGTCGCCTCGTCGGGAATCGGTATGGGGTTTCCCGCCGAGGCGAGCACGGTGCCCTCCGGCCCGATCACCACGCTGTCGATCCCCAGCTCGTCATGGATGTCGTCGGCGGACCTCTGCAGCCCTTCCGGGTCCGACGGCGGCGGCAGGATGCGCCCGAGATGCTCGGCGAAGCGCGGCCCTCCCCGGCCTTCGCGGAAGAACGGCCTGCCGGTGAGAAATCCAATGATGAGCACCACCGCGCCGACCGCGAGCAGGACGCCCAGGAAGGCGAGGTACAGGCGCACGTAGAGGCGCCGCGGACGCACTCAGGACTCCCGCGCCAGGAGATACCCGGCCCCGCGCACCGTCTTCACGTAGCGCGGGCGCCGCGGATCCAGCTCGATCTTCTGCCGCAACCGGGAGACGTGCACGTCGATGCTGCGGTCGAACGCCTCGTCGGCGTGATCGCCCTTCATCTCCTCCAGCAGCTGATCGCGGGTGAGCACCCGGCCGGAGTTGCGCGCCAGCGCGCAGAGCAGCTCGTATTCGTGCGCGGTGAGCGTCTGCCGGATCCCGTCCACCGTCACTTCGCGCGACCCGAAGTCGATCACCAGGCCGCCGGTCTGGAAGCGGGGCGCGTCGGCGGGCTCGGTCCTGCGCAACACGGCCCGGATGCGGGCCAAAAGCTCGCGGGGGTTGAACGGCTTCGCCAGGTAGTCGTCGGCGCCCAGCTCCAGCCCGACGATCTTGTCGGCGTCGTCTCCCCGCGCGGTGACCATGATGATGGGAGTGTTCCAGCGCTCGCGGACCTTACGGGCCAGGGACAGCCCGTCCATGCCCGGCAGCATCAGATCGAGGAGCAGGATGTCGAAGCGCGTCGAGCCCAGGTGCTGGAGCGCCTGGGTCGCATCCCCCGCGACCGTCGCTTGCACGCCATGCTGGCCGAGGAACTCGACCAGCAGGGCGGCAAGCTTCCGATCATCCTCGATCAACAGCGCCTGGACCATTACTCTCCGGGGCCGCCAAAGCCTCCCTTGGGATGCTGGTGACGCTCGTGCAGTTTCTTGAAGTTGTCCGACAGCGTCTTCCGCTGCTCGGGCGTCAGCACGGCGTGCACCTGCACCACCTCGCGCACGATGGCCTTGGCCGTCATCTGCATCGACTGCGACCGCTGGTTGACGATGGCGTTCAGGGCGTCCTCGGTCAGGTTGTCGCTGTTCCAGAGCTGGACCAGCTGATCGTGCAAGGCCTTGCGGTCCGCGTGCGCCGACTGCAAGGCGGCGATCACGTTGTCCCGGGACTGCTCGATCTGCGTCCGCTGCTGCGGCGTGGCCTGGATCAGGTCCTCGGCCTGCGCCACCTTGGCGGTGATCATCTGCTTCATCATCATGCGCCGGGCGCCTTGCGCCCAGGCGGCGCCGGCCGCAACCACCACGACCAGGGCGCCCAATCCAATCAGAATCTTCTTTAGCATCGCTTTCCTCCTTGCCGATGGAGTACGCGAGAGCCGTTGCGGCGCCATTGCGGCGATGTTTCGTTTCGTTGCTCCTACAAGTACTTGCCCGTCTTCAGGGCCTTTTCGATACGCGCCCGGGTATCGCCTACAGAAAGCTTGGGCGCCGATCCGGTGAGCGTAGCGACCAGCTCCACATACTTCCCGGCCAGCTCGGCGCGCACTTCGTCGGGGATCTGGGGCAGCGACCCCTCCCCCTTGTAGTTGCGCTCGCGGATCAGCCACTGCCGGAAGAACTCCTTGTCCAGCATCTTCTGGTCCTCGCCCCGCTCGAAGCGCCGCTCGCTGCCCTCGGAGATCCAGTACCGGCTCGAGTCGGCGGTGTGGATCTCGTCGATCACCCAGAGCTTGCCCGCCTTGTCCAGGCCGAACTCGTACTTGGTATCGACCAGGATCAGCCCGCGCTGCTTCGCCCAGGCCTGGCCCGCCGCGAACAGGTCCAGCGTCATGCGCGCCATCTCGTCCCACTGCTTCTGGGTCAGCGTGCCGCGGGCCACCAGCTCGGCGGGGGAGATGGGCTCGTCGTGCTTGCCGACCTCCTCCTTGGTGCTGGGCGTCAGGATCGGCTTTTCGAACTTCTGATCCTTGCGCATGTCCTTGGGCAGCTCGATGCCGTACCCCTTGGCGCCCTTCCCCGCCTGGTAGTCGCGCCAGAGCGAGCCGGTCAGGTATCCGCGCACCACCATCTCCACCGCCAGCGGCGAAAGCCTGCGCACCACCAGGACGCTGGGATCGGGCACGTCGAGGATGTGGTTCGGGGCAACGTCCTTGGTCTTCTCGAACCAGAAAGTGGTCAGCCGGTTCAAGAGCTCGCCCTTGAACGGCACGGTGGTCAGCACGCGGTCGAACGCGCTCAACCGATCTGTCGTGATCATCACGATGCGGTCGCCGTTCGAGTAATTATCGCGGACCTTGCCCCGGTAGAGCTGGCCGAGCCGGGGGAAGTCCGCCTCCCGGAGCGTGTACGGGATCTGTGCCTTCAGGGTCTCGTCCATTGCTGGCCCTCGGAAAGGGGGCAAGATAGCGCATGTGGAGCTGCGATTCGTCCTCAACCGTCCGCGCAACTCGCAGAACATCGGGGCGGCTGCCCGAGCGCTGGCAAACACCGGGGCTGGTTCGCTCTACGTGGTGGAGCCGCTGGCCTTCGATCGGGCGCAGGCGGCGAAGCTCGCGGCCGGAGCCGACGAAGTGCTGGAGCGGATGCGGGTCGTCCGCACGCTCGACGAGGCGCTGGCCGACTGCGTGGAGGTGGTGATGACGACGGGCCGCCCGGTCGCCGGCGCGCTGACCCCGGAGGAGACCGCGGCGCGCCTCGTCGCTTCCGCCGGCACCGCCGCGCTGGTTTTCGGCGACGAAGTGCGTGGATTGACCAATCGCGATCTCCGCCGGGCAGGCGCGGTCGCGACCATCCCGACCGCGGGAAAGTCGTCGCTCAACCTGGCGCAGGCCGTGCTCGTCTTCGGCTACGAGATCCTCAAGGCGCGAGGACGAGCGGCGCTGCCGGCGAAGAGCGAAGAGCCGCTCGCGGACGAACGGCTTCTGTCGCTCTTGCGCGAGCGGGCCCGCGCGCTCCTCCTCGCCGCGGGCTTCCTCAACCCGCAGCAGCCCGACGTGGTTCTCGACGAGCTGGTGGGCCTCGCGCGCCGGGCGCGGCCGTCGCGCCGGGAAGCGGAGCTGCTGCTCGCCGCCGTCGCGCAGCTCGACCGGACTCGCGCCCGTTGATGCTAGGCCGCGGGAGGAGGCGGCGTCGCGGGCGCCGCGGGAGCCGACGCGGCGGCCTCGCCGGTCTTCTTCTGGTGCTCCGCGCAGACGCCGTGCGCGGTCACCTTCTTCAGGCAGCCTTCCTTGCTGCAGGTCTTGTACCGGGCCTTCGGCAGCTCACCGTCCTTCCACTTGTCGTAGTGGAAGAAGCAGTAGCCCTTCGCCTGGTAGGCGCGCTTGCAGCCCTCGATGCCGCACTTCAGGCCTTCCTTGCCTTTCGGCTGGGGAGCGCGGCTCTTCTGGGGCTGCGCGGTCGTCTTTTTCTCTGCCATCTTTGCAATGCTCCTGGGCACTCGTTCCGGGAAAGGAGCGGCTTTCTAGCGCATCGGCCCGCTGGCGACAAATGGCACGGCCAGTGCAGTTCGCCGGCACGGGAGTGCGGGAGCGCCTGCCCGCTTGGGCTTGGGGAGACGGCGATGGAGGGCACGGGACCCGTCGGGCTGGTGGTGGTGGGCTTGGGCGGGGTGGGGAGCTCGCTGATCACGGGGCTGCTCGCGTCCAAGGCCCACCTGGTCCATCCCTTCGGCAGCCTCATCGAAGCGGGCGGGACCGGCCCGGCCCCTGGGAACGGCGCCTCGCCGCTGCGCCCGCACGCGCCGATCGCCGAGTTGAATGACCTCGTGCTCGGCGCTTTCGAGCTGCGCGACGACGACGCCTACCGCGCCGCGTTGCGAGCGCGCTTGATCGACCGTTCTCTAGTCGACGAATTGCGGCCGGAGCTCCGCCAGGTGCGCGCCATGCTTGGAGGCCGGCAGGCTCCGACGCGCCGTCACCTGGCCGATGCCCTCGCCGAGGACCTGCGCGGCTTCCTCGCGCACCACCGCTGCTCGCGAGGCGTGGTGGTCTGCACGCTCGCGGGGCTCGCACGGGCTCCGGCGGCGCGCGCGTTCACGGCCGCGGAGGTGCACGCCGCGCTGGAGGAGAGCGCCGACTGGATCACGCCGGGTGTGGTCTACGCTTCCGCCGCCGCGGAAGCGGGCTGCGCATTCGTGGCTGCCGGACGGGATGCGACATTGGCGGCGCCGGGGATCGTTGCTCTGTTCGAGGAGAAGTCGTTGCCCGTAGCGGGCGTGGGGCTCTTGGGGCCCGACACCCTGTTGCGCGAGACGGTGGCGCAGTTGCTGGCGCTGGAAGGGATGCAGTTGGACGGCGCCACATCGCTCTCAACGCGCGCCGAGGAACGCGGCGCCGCGCTCTGGGGTGGGCCGGACCGGACTTCGGAGATGGGGCTTGGGCGCGGTTGGGCGGGGGCTGAGTTCGAGCTGTCGGTCGAGCTGCGGGGGCAGGTCGCGCTTCACCTGGCGGCGCGCGCGCTCGATGCGGCGCTTCTGGTGGAGCTGGCGGCGCGCGCGGGACGCGCAGGGGCGCAGACGTGGATGGATGCGCTGTTCACGCTGGCGATGGGGAGTGCGACGCCACAGGCTGCCACTGTGTCAGCACTGATGCAGAGGCGGGCGAGGCTCGTGGCGGAGCTCCCAGTCCTCGCGCAGAGCTTGGGGCGTGAGGCGGCGTAGGGTGGCGTTCGCGGCCACGTCGACGATCCTGTGAGATTTCGGTTTTTTTCCCCGGCGGAGA
>WNFP01007471.1_pt1 | contig 18552 bp, 14 predicted proteins | sample 5400201 | NCBI WGS metagenome assembly WNFP01 (sample SAMN13153355, study PRJNA577476) | soil metagenome | isolation source: 115 cm saprolite under Madrone tree | place: USA:California | collected 2016-06-14 | reverse complement strand
GCCTACCCGATCCGGCACGTGCTGGTCCGGCACGAGCAGGGCGCGGCCCACATGGCCGACGGGTACGCGCGGGCCTCCGGCAAGGTCGGCGTGGCCATCGCCACCTCGGGCCCCGGCGCGACGAACCTGGTCACCGGGATCGCCACGGCGATGATGGACTCGACGCCCATGGTCTGCATCACCGGCCAGGTCCCCTCCAGCGCCCTGGGCAGCGACGCGTTCCAGGAGACGGACATCACCGGCATCACGCTGCCGATCACCAAGCACAACTACCTGGTCACCCGCGCCGAAGACGTGGCGCCCGCGCTCCATGAAGCCTTCTTCATCGCCCGGTCCGGCAGGCCGGGGCCGGTGCTGGTGGACATCACCAAGGACGCGCAGCAAGGCCTGGCCCGGCTCGAGAGCCGCCCGCCGCCGCGCTCCATGCGGCGCCACCCGATCCCGGTCGCCTCGTCGGAAGCGATCGCCCGGGCGGCCCTGCTCATCGACGCCGCCGAGCGGCCGCTGATCTTCGCCGGACAAGGCGTGATCGCCTCCGGCTCCAGCCAGCTGCTGCGCGAGCTGGCCGAGAAGACGGGGATCCCGGTCACCTCCACGCTGCTGGGCCTGGGCGGCTTTCCCGCCTCGCACCCGCTCAGCCTGGGAATGATGGGGATGCACGGCGAGGCCTGGGTGAACGCCTCCATCCAGGAGGCCGATCTGCTCATCGCGCTGGGGATGCGTTTCGACGACCGCGTCACCGGCAAGCTGCAGACGTACGCGGTCAATGCCCGGAAGATCCACGCGGAGATCGACCCGACCGAGATCAACAAGAACGTGCGGGTGGACGTGGCGCTGCCCGGAGATGTGGGCCGCACGCTGTCGGCCCTGATCCCCGCGGTGCAGGCGAAGACCCGGCAGCCCTGGCTCGACCGCATCTCCGCCCGGCGCAGCGAGGCGGCGCCCCGCGACGTCCAGACGATCCCCTGCGGCGGCAAGCTGTACGCCGCGCACGTGCTGCACGATCTCTGGCGGCTCACCGAAGGCAAGGCGTTGGTGGTCACCGACGTGGGCCAGCACCAGATGTGGGAAGCGCAGTACTACAAGCACGACCGGCCGCGCTCGCTGATCACCTCCGGCGGCCTGGGGACGATGGGCTTCGCGCTGCCCGCCGCGATGGGCGCGCGCTTCGCCCGGCCGCAGGACGAGATCTGGGTGGTGGCCGGCGACGGCGGCTTCCAGATGACCGCCTGCGAGATGGTCACCTGCGCCCAGGAAGGGCTCAAGCTGAACATCGCCATCATCAACAACGGCTACCTGGGGATGGTCCGGCAGTGGCAGGAGTTCTTCTACAACCGCCGCTACGTCGCCACGCCGCTGCGCAGCCCCGACTTCGTCAAGCTGGCGGAGGCGCACGGACTCGCCGCCATCCGGGTCACGAAACGGGAGGAGATCCCCGAGGCGGTGGCCCGGGCGCGCGCCGAGCCGGGCTCGGTGGTGGTCGAGTTCCGGGTCGAGCAGGAAGACTCGGTCTACCCGATGGTGCCGGCCAACACCGACCTGCGCGACATGATCCGGCGCCCCGCCAACGCCTTCGAGGAGGAGTGATGCCGCACGAGTCCGCCTTTGCCCTCCCCGCCGGGCCCAAGACGGCCCAGACGCTGATCGCCTACGTCGAGGACCGGCCCGGGACCTTGAACCGGATCGTGTCGCTGTTCCGCAGGCGGGGCTTCAACATCGAGTCGCTCACCGTGGGGCGCACCGAGCGCGAAGGCATCTCCCGCATCACGGTGGTGGTCCGCGCCGACGACGAGACGGCGCGCCGGCTGGAAGCGAATCTCTACAAGCTCTTCAACGTGCTCTCGGTCGAGGACGTCACGCACGCGCCCTCGGTCACCCGGGAGATGGCGTTCGTCAAGGTGCGGGCCGCCCAGGAGCGGCGGGCCGAGCTGCTCCAGCTGGTGCAGACGTTCCGCGCCCGCGTGGTCGACCTCGGCCCGGAGTCGGTGATCGTGGAGACCACCGGCACGCAGGAGAAGCTCGACGGGCTGGTCGAGGTGCTGCGGCCCTTCGGGATCATCGAGCTGGTGCGCACCGGCGCGGTGGCGATGCTGCGCGGGCCGGGAGCGGGCGGGCAGAACGGCGCCGCGCGGGCCGAAGACGGAGTCGCGGCATGACTTTCAACCCAGACGCAGGAGCACGACGGATGGATGCGGACGGAAGCGGCAACGGAGTCGAGGACCGGGTGATCGTGTTCGACACCACGCTGCGGGACGGCGAGCAAGCCCCGGGCGCGAGCATGAACCTCTCGCAGAAGCTGCAGGTGGCGCGGGCGCTCGCATCGCTCGGCGTGGACGTGATGGAGGCCGGGTTCCCGGTGGCGTCTCCCGGCGATTTCCAGGCGGTGGAGACGATCGCGCGCCAGGTGGACGGACCCGTGATCGCCGCCCTGGCCCGGGCGAACCGGCCGGACATCGACGCGGCGCTGAAGGCGCTCGCGCCGGCGCCGCGGCGCAGGCTGCACGTCTTCCTCGCCACCAGCCCCATCCACCGCGAATACAAGCTGCGGATGACGCCGGAGGAAGTGGTGCGGGTGGCCACCTCTGCCATCGAGTACGGGCGCGAGCGGTGCGACGACGTCGAGTTCTCCGCCGAGGACGCGGCCCGCACCGAGCCGGACTTCCTCGTCGAGGTGGTGGAGCGCGCCATCGAGGCCGGCGCCACCACCATCAACATCCCCGACACGGTGGGCTACGCGGTGCCCTCGCACTTCGCCGCCATCATCGAGAACCTGCGCGCCAAGGTCCGGGGGATCGAGCGGGTGGTGCTCAGCGTCCACTGCCACGACGACCTGGGCATGGCGGTGGCCAACAGCCTCGCCGCGCTGCAGGCGGGCGCGCGGCAGGTGGAGTGCACCGTCAACGGCATCGGCGAGCGCGCCGGCAACTGCTCGCTGGAAGAGGTGGTGATGGCGCTGCGCACCCGCCACGACTTCTTCGGGCTGCGCACCGGCATCCGCACCCAGCAGCTCTGCTCCGCGAGCCGGGTGGTGGCGGGAGCGACCGGCTTCCACGTGGCCCGCAACAAGGCCGTGGTGGGGCAGAACGCCTTCGCCCACGAGTCGGGCATCCACCAGCACGGGATGATCACGCACCAGCAGACGTACGAGGTGATGCGCCCCGAGGACGTCGGCTTCAAGAGCACGAATCTGGTGCTGGGCAAGCACAGCGGCCGGCACGCGCTGACGGCGCGGCTGAAGGAGCTCGGCTACCAGCTGGAGCCGGAGCAGATCGACCGCGTCTTCGAGGAGCTGAAGAAGCTCGCCGACAAGAAGAAGGAGATCTACGACGGCGACCTCGACGCGCTGCTGGTCAGCCTCTTCCAGAATGGGACCGCCCGCCGCTGGCAGCTGGCCAGCCTGAACGCGGTCAGCGGGACGGGCACGCCTCCCACCGCCGCCGTCTCGCTCCTCTCGCGCGACGGCCGCAAGCTCGACGAGGCGGCCACCGGCGACGGGCCGGTCGACGCCGTGTTCAAGTGCATCGAGCGGATCACCGGGATCAAGGCGCGCCTCAAGGACTTCAACATCGTCAGCGTGAGCGCCGGGGAGGACGCCCAGGGCGAAGTGGTGGTGGTGGTGGAGCACGAAGGCCGCACGTACCGCGGGCGCGGCCTCAACACCGACATCGTGATGGCCAGCGCGGAAGCGTACCTGGAGGTGGTGAACCGCATCGCGGCGGGCCGGATGCAGCGCAAGCCGCCGCCGGAGCCGGAGGTCGTCTGTGGCGCAGTCTGAGCCACGCACGCTGTTCGCGAAGATCTGGGACGCGCACCTGGTCGCGCCGGAGACGGCGGAGACGCCGGCGGTGCTGTACGTCGACCTGCACCTGGTGCACGAGGTGACGTCCCCGCAGGCCTTCGCGCAGCTGCGCGAGGCCGGTCTTCGCGTCCGGCGGCCTGGGCGCACGCTCGCCACCATGGACCATTCCACGCCGACCACTCCCCGCAAGCCGGGGATGCCGCTGGTGATCGAGGACCGGGAGTGCGCGGCGCAGCTCTCCGCGCTGGAAGCGAACTGCGCCGAGTTCGGCATCGAGCTGCATGGGCTCTCCAGCGAGCAGCAGGGCATCGTGCACGTGATCGGGCCCGAGCTCGGCCTCACCTTGCCCGGGAGCACGGTGGTGTGCGGCGACAGCCACACCAGCACGCACGGCGCGTTCGGCGCCTTTGCCTTCGGCATCGGCACCAGCGAGGTGGCGCACGTGCTCGCCACCCAGTGCCTGCTGCAGCGCCGCCCGCGCACCCTGCAAGTGCGCGTCGAGGGCCGGCTCCGGCCGGGAGTCTCGGCGAAGGACTTGATCCTCGCGGTCATCGCCCGCATCGGCATCGCCGGCGGCACGGGTCAGGTGATCGAGTACACCGGCAACGCCGTGCGCGCGCTCTCGATGGAAGAGCGCATGACGATCTGCAACATGTCCATCGAGGCGGGGGCGCGCGCCGGCATGATCGCGCCCGACGACACCACCTTCGAGTACCTGGCGGACCGTCCCCGCGCGCCCAAGGGCGCCGCATGGGACCGAGCGCTTCTGGCCTGGCGCGCGCTGCGGACCGACGCGGGCGCCGGCTACGACCGGACGGTGGAGATCGACGGCAGCGCGCTCGAGCCGAGGATCACGTTCGGAACCAACCCTTCCATGTCCGCGCCGATCCGCGGCGAGGTGCCGGATCCGGGGTCCGTCACTGACGCCGCGGATCGGGCGGCATTGGATCGGGCCCTGCGCTACATGGGCCTGCGCCCCGGGCAGCCGCTGCTCGGTCATCCGGTCGACGTCGTCTTCATCGGGAGCTGTACCAACTCCCGCATCGAGGACCTGCGCGCCGCCGCCTCTGTCTTGCGGGGGCGCAAGGTGGCTGCGGGCGTCCGCACGCTGGTGGTCCCCGGCTCGCGGCAGGTAAAGCGGGCCGCGGAGGCCGAGGGGCTGGACCGCGTCTTCCGGGAGGCCGGCGCCGAGTGGCGCGAGCCGGGTTGCTCGATGTGCATCGCCATGAACGGCGATCAGCTGCGGCCCGGCCAGTCCGCCGTGAGCACCAGCAACCGGAACTTCGAGGGCCGCCAAGGCGCCGGAGGCCGCACCTTCCTGGCCAGCCCGCTGACCGCCGCCGCCTCGGCGCTGGCCGGCGCCATCGCCGACCCGCGGGAGATCCTGCGATGACCCGGACGCCCTTTCGCCGGCTGGAGTCGCGCACCGCCGTCCTCGCCTGGCCGGACATCGACACCGACCAGATCATCCCGGCGCGCTTTCTCAAGGGCACCACCCGCACCGGGTTGGGCAAGCACCTCTTCGCGGGCTGGCGCTACGACGAGAGCGGGCGTCCCAGGCCGGACTTCCCGCTCTCGCGCCCCGAATTCCGCGGGGCGCAGGTGCTGGTGGCTGGCGCGAACTTCGGCTGCGGATCGTCGCGCGAGCACGCCCCCTGGGCGCTGCTCGACTACGGCTTCCGGGCGGTGATCAGCTCCTCCATCGCCGACATCTTCCGGGCCAACGCGCTGAAGAACGGGCTCTTGCCCGTCCTGGTGGACCCGACCACGCACGAGGTCCTGCTCGGCTCGCCGGGGATGCGGGTGCGGATCGACCTGGAGGCGTGCACCCTCGGCTTCGACGACGCGCGGGTCTCGTTCCAGGTGGACCCCTTCGCCCGCCGCTGCCTGCTCGACGGAGTGGACGAGCTGGGGTTCCTGGTCTCGCAGGAGAGCGCCATCGCCGGCTACGAGGCCAAGGAGGAGGCATGAAAGCCTTGATCGCGCTCCTGCCCGGCGACGGCATCGGCCCCGAGGTGACGGCCCAGGCCGCCCGCGTGCTCGCCGAGGTGGCCAGGCTCCACGGCCACGACTTCGAGCTGCGCGAGGCGCTGGTCGGGGGCGTCGCCATCGATCGGACCGGCGTTCCTCTCCCGGCGGAGACCATCGCGCTCTGCAGGGACGCGGACGCGGTGCTCCTCGGCGCGGTGGGCGGCCCGCGCTGGGGACCGGCCGAGCCGGTCCGCCCCGAGCAGGGCCTGCTCGCGCTCCGCCGCACGCTGGGCGTCTTCGCCAACCTCCGCCCCGCGGCCATGCATCCGCGGCTCATGGGCGCCTCGCCGCTGAAACCGGCGGTGCTGCGCGGCGTGGACGTGCTGGTGGTGCGCGAGCTGACCGGAGGGATCTACTTCGGCGAGAAGCGCCGCGAGCCCGACTGGGCCGAGGACCTCTGCGCCTACAGCGCCGACGAGATCGCGCGCGTCGTACGGGTCGCGGCCACGCTGGCGAAGTCGCGCAAGGGCCGCCTCACTTCGGTGGACAAGGCGAACGTGCTGGAGACGTCGCGGCTCTGGCGCGAGGTGGCCACCCGGGTGGTGCACGAGGACTTCCCCGGCGTCCAGCTCGACCACCAGCTGGTCGACTCCTGCGCGCTGCGGTTGCTGCAGAAGCCGTCCGAGTACGACGTCATCGTCACCGAGAACCTCTTCGGCGACATCCTCACCGATCTCGCGGCGGTGCTGGGCGGCTCCATCGGGATGCTGCCCTCGGCGTCGCTGGGGCTCGGCGGGCCTGGCCTTTACGAGCCGGTGCACGGCTCCGCGCCGGACATCGCCGGCAAAGGCGTCGCCAACCCATACGGCGCCATCGGCAGCGTCGCCCTGCTGCTGCGGCACTCGCTGCGCCTGGAACCGGAGGCGCGCGAGGTGGAGGCGGCCATCGCCGCCGCGCTGGAGGCTGGCGCCTTGCCGCCGGACGTGGCCACCGGGGGCGAGCGCCCCTGCTCGACTTCCGAGGCGGCCGATGCGGTGCTCCGCGCCCTCGCCTTGCGGAAGGAGACGCGCTGATGCCGGACGATCCTCGCTCGCGCAGCCGCGCCATCACCGAAGGGCCGGACCGGGCGCCTGCCCGGGCCATGCTGAAGGCGGTCGGCTTCACCGATGCCGATCTCTCCCGGCCCATCGTCGGCGTGGCCTCGACCTGGACGGAGACCATGCCTTGCAACTTCCACCTGCGCCGGCTGGCCGAGCGGGCGAAGGAAGGAATCCGCGCGGCGGGCGCGACGCCGATGGAGTTCAACACCATCGCCATCAGCGACGGCGTGACGATGGGGACGGAGGGGATGAAGGCGTCCTTGGTGAGCCGCGAGGTGATCGCGGACTCCATCGAGCTGGTCGGCCGCGGCCACCTCTTCGACGCGATGGTGGTGCTGGTCGCTTGCGACAAGACCATCCCGGCGGGCGCGATGGCGCTGCTCAGGCTCGACATCCCCGGGCTGCTGCTCTACGGCGGGTCCATCGCTCCCGGCCGCTTCGAGGGGCGCGACGTCACCATCCAGGACGTCTTCGAGGCGGTGGGCGCGCATGCGGCCGGCAAGCTGCCGCTGCAGAGCCTCAAGCAGCTCGAGGACGTCGCTTGTCCGGGGAGCGGCGCCTGCGGGGGCCAGTACACGGCGAACACGATGGCGCTGGCCATGGAGGTGCTGGGGCTCTCGCCTCCCGGGTACGCGACGATCCCGGCCGAGGATCCGCGCAAGGACGACGCGACGCGCTCGGCCGGAGCGACGGTGGTGCGGCTCTTGAACGAAGACCGCCGTCCACGGCAGGCGGTGGAGAGGAAATCGTTCGACAACGCCATCGCCGCCGTGGCCGCCACCGGCGGGTCCACGAACGCCGTGCTCCATCTGTTGGCGCTGGCGCGGGAGTGCGGCGTTCCGCTGGCGATCGACGACTTCGACGCAGTCAGCCGCCGGACGCCGCTGATCGCGGACCTGAAGCCGGGCGGCCAGTACACGGCGGTGGATCTCGATCGCGCCGGCGGAATGGGGCTCATCGTCAGGCGGCTGCTCGAGGAGAAGAAGCTGGACGGCACCGCGCGCACCGCCGACGGCAAGACCTGGAACGATCACGCCGCCGACGCGGTGGAGACGCCGGGTCAAAAGGTCATCCGCCCCCGGGGCCAGCCCATCCGGCCCACCGGAGGCCTGGTCATCTTGCGCGGCAACCTCGCCCCCGACGGATGCGTGTTGAAGATGGCGGGGCACGAGCGGTTCTTCCACCGGGGGCCGGCGCGCGTCTTCGATCGCGAGGAGGATGCCTTTGCCGCCGTCCGCGACCGGCGCATCCGTCCGGGAGACGTGGTGGTGATCCGGTACGAGGGGCCGCGCGGCGGTCCGGGGATGCGCGAGATGCTCGGGGTGACGGCCGCGCTGGTGGGCGAGGGGCTGGGCGAGTCCGTGGCGCTCCTCACCGACGGGCGGTTCAGCGGCGCGACCCGCGGGCTGATGGTCGGCCACGTCGCGCCGGAGGCGGCGGTCGGCGGACCGATCGCGGCGCTGCGCGAAGGAGACTCCGTCGTCTTCGACGTCGAGCGGCGGAAGCTCGAGGTGGAGCTCCCCGCGGCCGAGCTGGAAGCGCGCTTGCGCAGTTGGAAGGCGCCCCGGCCCCGGTACACCGCCGGCCGCCCCGGCCCCGGTACACCGCCGGCGTCTTCGCCAAGTACGTCGCGCTCGTCTCTTCGGCCGCCGAAGGCGCGGTCACCCAGGTTCCCGCAAGCAGCAGTCCCACCCAGTAAGGAAGGAAGCAAACGATGGCGATCATCTACACCGACAAGGACGCAACCCTGGACCTCGTGCGTGGTCGCAAGGTCGCCGTGATCGGGTACGGCAGCCAGGGGCACGCGCACGCGCTGAACCTCAAGGACTCCGGCGTCGACGTCCGCGTCGGGCTGCACGAAGAGAGCAAGTCGCGCCAGAAGGCGCAGGCCGCGGGCTTGCGCGTCCTCACGGTCTCCGAGGCCGCGCGCGAGGCCGACCTGATCATGGTGCTCACGCCGGACGAGAAGCAGCGCAAGATCTACCAGGAGGACATCGAGCCGCATCTGTCCGCCGGAAAGGCGCTGTTCTTCGCCCACGGGTTCAACATCCATTACGGCCAGGTGAAGCCGCCGGAGGACGTCGACGTCGTGCTCATCGCGCCCAAGGCGCCCGGGCACATGGTGCGCAGGCTGTTCGAGCAGGGGCAGGGGACGCCGGCGCTGATCGCGGTCCAGCAGGACGCGAGCGGTCAGGCGAAGGCGCTGGGCCTGTCGTACGCGCGCGGGATCGGCGCCACCCGGGCGGCCGTGCTGGAGACCACCTTCAAGGAGGAGACGGAGACCGATCTCTTCGGCGAGCAGACGGTGCTCTGCGGCGGGATCACCTCGCTGGTGCTGGCGGGGTACGACACGCTGGTGGACGCGGGGTACCAGCCGGAGAGCGCGTACTTCGAGTGCCTGCACGAGCTGAAGCTGATCGTCGACATGATGTACGAGGGCGGCCTGGGGTGGATGCGGCACTCGATCAGCGACACCGCCGAGTACGGCGACTACTCCCGCGGGCCGCGCATCGTCACCGAGGAGACGCGCGCGGAGATGAAGCGGATCCTGCGCGAGATCCAGAGCGGGCAGTTCGCGCGCGAGTGGATCCTGGAGAACCAGGCCGGGCGGCCTTCGTTCGAGAAGCTGCGGACCGAGGCGAAGAGCCATCCCATCGAGGAAGTGGGCCGCCGCGTGCGCGAGCTGATGAGCTGGCTGCGCGACGCGAAGAAGGACTCCAGCGAGGCGCCGCGCAAGCCCCGGCCGGCGGCGCAGGCATGAGGACCCTCCAGTCCCAGAGCACGGGGCCCAAGCCTTCGGCCTCGGGATCCGAAGACGCGGAGGGCGCCGCCGGGAATCCCGCGCCCCCGCGCATGTGGCTGAACGGCAAGATCGTTCCGCCCTCCGAGGCGCGGCTGGATTTCCTCACGCCGGCGCTCCACTACGGGGTGGCCGCGTTCGAGGGCATCCGCTGCTACCGGACCGCGCGGGGGCCGGCCATCTTCCGCCTCCAGGACCACCTGGAGCGGCTCCTCCATTCCGCCCGCGTGCTGGGGTGGCGCGAGCTGCCCTTCGGCATCGAGGAGCTCGCGCGCGGGTGCAACGACGTGGTGAAGGCGAGCGGATTCGAGGAGTGCTACATCCGCCCGCTCATCTGGCTCGCCGAGGGCGGCTGGAATCTCACCGTCGATGCCGGCAAGGCGCACGCCGGCATCGCCGTCTGGGAGTGGAAGGCATATCTCGGCCCCCAGGCGCTGGAGCAGGGCGTGCGCGCGAACGTCTCCACCTTCACGCGGCACCACCCCAACGTGATGATGACCAAGGCGAAGATCAGCGGGAACTACCCGAACTCGGTGCTGGCGAAGACCGAGTCGCTGCGCCTGGGATTCGACGAGGCGATCATGCTGGACACGCAGGGCATGGTGGCCGAGTGCACCGGCGAGAACATCTTCCTGGTGCGCAAGGGCCGCCTGTACACGCCTCCGCCCGGCGCGATCCTCGAGGGCATCACCCGCGACTCCGTGATGACGCTCGCGCGCGACCTCGGGTACGAGGTGGTGGAGCAGCCCATCTCGCGCGACCAGCTCTACATCGCGGACGAGGTGTTCGTGACCGGCACCGCCGCCGAGGTGATCGGACTGCGCGAGATCGACTTCCGCGCCATCGGTCCCGGGCGCGGAGCGCCGGTCACCGGCGCGCTGCAGCAGGCGTACCATGCCGCGGTCCGCGGAGAGCATCGCCGGTCAGTCGAGTGGCTAGCGCCGGTGACCTGAGTCCGTCGACAACCGGCGCCGATTTGCTAAGGTCCGGCGCCCGTTCTCGGAGGTGGCTCATGCGTGCGTTCCTGGTCGCTGTTCTTGCGGTTGCCTGCGCCACTCCGTCGTCGTCCACCGGGCCCTCAGCAACTGCAACTTCAGACGCAGCGGATGCCGGCAGCTCCGCGGCGCAGAGCACCGCGGGCGCTGGTGTAGCCCTGGCCACCGCGACGCTCGAGCCCCGCAGCGGCAGCACGATGACCGGCAACGCGCGCATCACTCCATCCGCGAGCGGCGTGGTGGTGCTGGTCGAGGTGCAGAACGCCACTCCGCACATCCACGAGAAGGGCGACTGCAGCGACCCCGCCGCCCAGACCGCCGGCCCGCACTACAACCCGAAGTCCTCCCACCACGGCGGCGTGAGCACGCCGGTCCGCCACGCCGGCGACCTGGGCAACATCCAGGTCGACTCCACCGGCAGAGGCCTCCTGGTCGTCTCCATCTCCGACCTCTCCCTCAATGACCTGATCGGCCGCTCCGTCATCGTTCACGAGAAGAAGGACGATCTCCAGACCGACCCATCCGGCAACTCCGGCGCCCGCTTCTCCTGCGGCACCATCCAACCCTCCCAATAGCGCCTCCGAGGGACACCATACGAGACTTCCGTCGGAGATCCGGGACACAATACGCAACTCTCCGTGCCAATGTGTTTGGCATGGGCAATTGCGTATTGTGTCCCGAATCTCCGACTTGAATCGGAGCTAGGTGATGTCTGGGGCGGGTGGGGTTTCGGTGCAGCAGACGCGGCCGGGGCCGCAGCGGTCGGCGTGGGCCAGGCCGTCGTCCGGGCCCGCGGGAGACATCGTCAAGAGGCACCAGAAGATCGCGGTGGAGTCGGTGGCCAGGGCGAGCAGGGCTCGCTTGTCGTTGTGGGGCCCGGCCATGACCTTCGCGCGAAGGTAATCGCAGAGATGGGGAGCGTCGCTCACGTCAGCCCTCCCGCGGCGAGAACCGCCCGCCGCACGGCCACCGCGAGCAGCTGTACCTTGTAGCCGTTCTGCCCCAGCGGCGTGGCTCCTTGGACGGCTGCGTCGGCCGCCGCCTGGGCCAGCGCCGGATCGAGCTTCTGGGTGGCCAGCATCTTCTCCGCCCCCGCTGCGCGCCAGGGCACCGGCGCGGCCGCCCCCATCCACACGCGGGCGCCGCGATCGCCCAGCGCCACCGCCGCCTCGGCGAGAGGCCAGTCGAAGGACTGCTTCTCCATCAGCTTGACGTAAGCGGAACGCGGCGCCGGGTCGACCTGGACCTCGACGATGAGCTCGCCGGGACCAAGCACGTTCTCGCGCGTCACGTCCTTCTCGGGCCGGACGAAGAAATCCTCGATGGCGATGGTGCGCTCGCCCTTGGGCCCGCGCAGCCGCAGCCTCGCCCCGATCGCGCACAGGGCAGTCGCGGTCGCCGAGGGGTGCACGATGGCGCAGGTCCGGTTGTCGAAGACCGCGTGCATCTCGTTCTGCCCGTCGAGGGCGAAGCACTCCTCGCCGCCCTTGCGCCTGCAGCGGAACTCCTCCCTGCGGAAGTACCAACAGCGGGGCCGCTGGGCGAGGTTGCCTCCCAAGGTCGCGAGATTCCGGACCTGCGGCGTGGCGGCGGCCTCGGCCGCCTGCGCCAGCGCGGGCGCGGCCTTGCGCACGGCGGGGTCGCCGGCGAGCCGGCCCAGCGTGACGAGCGGCCCGATGCGCAATCCGCCGTTCTCCTCGCGGAGGAAGTCCAGCTCCTTGAGGCGCCGCAGATTCACCAGCTGGCGAGGCTCGTCGATGTGCTCCTTGAGCCGGTCCTGCACGTCGACGCCCCCCGCCTTGAACAGCGCGCCGGGCTGGGCGCCGGCCGCCACGGCGGCCCGCAGATCCTCGGGCTCGATCCAGGCGAACGCCTTCATGACCGCGCTCCTTTCAATGCCGCGAGCACGCGCGCAGGCGTCATCGGAAGCGTGCGCAGCCGTACGCCGGTGGCATGGGCGACGGCATTCGCCACCGCGGCGCAGGTCGGCACCGTGGCCGGCTCGCCGATGCCGCTCACGTCGGTGTTGCTCCGCCCCAGGAAGTGCTCGACGAGGATCGGCTCGATCCGCGGCACGTCCTTGCTGCCCGCGATCCGGTAGTGCTCGAGGTCGGCGTTCACCATCCGGCCGGTGGCGAGATCGAGGATGCGCCGCTCGTGCAACGCATAGCTGATGCCCTGGATCACGCCGCCGTTGATCTGCGACTCCAGCGCCAGCCGGTTCACCGGCCTCCCGCAGTCGTGTACGGCGACGACCCGGAGCACCCGCACGATGCCCGTCTCGGTGTCCACTTCCACCTCGGCGAACTGGGCGCCGCCGATGGTCGCGCTGAAGCGGTCGCCGTCGTTCCAGTTCCCGTAGTCCTTGGCCCGCTCGCCGTACCCGCGGACCGTGCGTCCCAGCTTCTTCGCCGCCGCGCGCACGTCCTGCGCTCCGCCCAGCAGCTCCTTGGCGCGCTCGGCCGCGAGCCTGACCGCCGGCGTGAGCAGCTGCGTGGTCATGCTGCCGCCCGAGGGCGGTCCCTGGGGAAACGCCGTATCCCCGACCCGAACCCGCACTTCCTCGGGCCGGATGCCGAGCACTTCCGCGACCACCTGGGCGCAAGCGGTGCGGATGCCCCCGCCGATGTCCGCCACGCCGGAGCGGCACTCGACGCTCCCGTCGTCGTGGATCAGCACCTCCGCCGAGCTGGGCGCGCCGTCGAAGTTGTACCAGAGGCCCTGGGCGAACCCGACGCCGCGCTTCAGCGGCCCCTTGTCCTTGCGGCCGCGCAGATCCTTCCAGCCGATCCGCTCGGCGCCGATCCGGCGCTCTTCCCGCCGCGCCGGATGCGGGTCGTTCTTGTCGCGAAGGGCGAGCGGATCGAGTCCGAGCTTCTCGGCCAGCTCGTCCATCGCGCCCTCCAGCCCGAAGGCGCCTTGGGGGTGGCCCGGCGCGCGGAAGGCCGCGGCGGGACCGGCGTGGAGGAACACGTCCGATTCCTCCGTCCGCAGCACCTTCGCTGGATAGAGATTCTTGGCCGGCCCCGCGCAGCCCGCTCCCGCCGCGCAGCCCGCGCTGCCCAGCGCCTTCAGGCTGATCGCCAGCAGCTCGCCGTCCTTGCTCGCGCCGAGCCGCAATCGCTGGATCGAGCTGGGCCGGTTGCCGACCGAGACGTGCTCCGAGCGCCGATCGAGGAAGAGGCGCACCGGGCGCTTCGCCTTGCGCGAGAGGTGCAGCGCCACCACGCCGTGGTTTCCGGCGCCGAACTTCGCCCCGAAACCGCCGCCGGTGAACTCGCAGACCACGTGGACCTTGCTCTTGGGGAGATCGAACAGCGTGGCGATCTCGTCCTGCACGCTGTGGATCCCCTGCGTGCTCTCGTAGAGGGTGACGCCGTCGTCGCGCCAGTCCGCCACCACGCCGTGCGTCTCGATGGCGGAGTGCGTCTGCACCTCGGTCCGGTAGATCGCCTCGTGCACCACGGCGCTGCCCGCCAGCGCCTGCTCGACGTCGCCGCCACGCTCGCTCACGTTGGGTCCGCGGACGTTGCCCTTCTGCGGAAGCCCCTTGGTCGCGCCGCCGCCCCCGGCCGTGGAGGGCTGCTCGGTGGGACCTTCGAAGACCAGCGGCGCGCCGTCCTTCTGCGCCTCGTCGATGTCCGCGGCATGCGGCAGCACCTGGTACGCGACGCGCACCGCTCGCGCGGCGTCCTCGGCCTGCGCCAACGTCAGGGCGGCGATCGCGGCGACGGGTTGGCCCTCGTACCGGACCCGCGGGTACTTCTCCTCGCTCTTCGGCTTCAGGCGCAGCTCCGCGGGGCCGAGGATGCGCTCGAGGACGTACGAGGCCATCACTCCCGGCATCTTCTCCGCCTGACTGACGTCGACGCTCCGGATCCGTGCGTGCGCGTGCGGGGAGCGGACCAGCACGGCGTGCAGCATGCGGGGGAGCTGCACGTCGAAACAGTAGCGGGCGCGCCCGGTCACCTTGTCGGGCCCCTCGAGGCGCGGCACCTTTTGCCCGACTACCCGCAGCTGCGCCGAGCCGTCCCACGGTTGCGGCTCGCCCTCGGGCACCTTGCGCTCTTTCGCCACCAGCGCGCCGGCGACGCCGACCTGGAGCTTGCGGTCCCCTCCTGCCGCAACTCCTTCCGGAGACTTGCCCGTGTCGCGGGCCGGCAGATCTCCCTGCGCGGGCGGAATCGGGGTGGCCCCCGTGCTCGCCACGGAGAGCGCCGCCTCGAAGACCTTGGGGTAAGTGCCGCAGCGGCAAAGATTCCCCGAGACCGCCTGGCGCACCTCCTGCTCCGTCGGGCGGGCGTTCTTCTGCAACAGGGCGTGGCAGGACATCACCATCCCCGGCGTGCAGAAGCCGCACTGGAGCGCATCGTGGGCGACGAAGGCCGCCTGGATGGGCGCCAGCCGGTCGCCCTGCGCGAGCCCCTCGATGGTGGTGATGCGCTGCCCCACCGCGTCGAGCACGAAGGTTGCGCACGAGGGCACCGGCAGGTCGCCGAGCATCACCGTGCAGGCCCCGCAGGCCGCGCGGTCGCACCCGATCTTGGTGCCGGTGAGGCCGAGTTGATCGCGCAGCACCGAGACCAGCGTGGCGCGCGGCTCCACCGCGACCCGGCGGCTCTCGCCGTTCACCTCGAGGGTCACCTCGACGGGTCCGGGCCCCTGCTTTTGATCCTTCGCCGCCGCGGCGCCTTCGGCGACGCCTTCGATCAACATCGCCGCCGAGGCGGCGAGCCCGGCTCCCTTCACGAATCCACGCCTGCTGAGCTTCGTCTCGTCGGACATCGCGCGCGTCCTCCGGAAGGCCGAAGCCATAACACCGCCGCGCTCGAAGGGCAGCACGCTTCGAGCACCGGAGCTGATTATTGCGGCTGGTTCTGCCCGCGGATCTCGCCGTTCACGGACCCGCTCGTGGTGATGTTCGTGTACGTGTTGCCGGCACGCATCGCGGCGAGCAGGTCGTCCATGCTGCCGGCCCCGACGTTGACGCCGCCGCCGGACGCCGCCTGGATGTTCGCCGCCGAGAACGTTCCGGTGATCGTCCCCGACGTCCCCGCCGGAGCCGGAGGAGTGAGCGAGATCGCCGCCGTGCCGTTCGTCCCGGCGGCACCCACCTGGATCTGCGCCGCACTGGCGGGCGTCGTGAGCCCATTGAACGTGATCGCGTAACTGATGTTCGCGCCGGTGTTCGTGTATCCGACCGAGCCGATCACGGTATAGGAGGCAGTTGCCGTTCCGGACGACGTCGTCGCGGGCGACTCGTTCGCCGCGCTCAGCGTGGAGGCGAAGTGCGTGGCCGGCGCCGACGAGCTCCCTCCGCAGGCAGCGAGAGCGACGATCACGGCGACGATTCCAATCCTCCTCATGGCGGCTCCCTTCGAAGACAGATCCAACGTCAGACCCTTGGAGTGCGCGCCCGCCGGAAAAATGTCCGCCTGACACAAGTCGAAATACTCCGGGTCCAGCGGCGCGCGGATCTTCATCCGGACTCCTTGACACTGCCAGCTGAACAACGGCCACTTTTTTTGCTGTGACGTTCGCTTGACGCAGCAGGACGTTTAGTGCAGTGCGGCAGGACCCGCCGCGCCCGCCTTCTGCGCCGCGATCCAGCCGGTCACTCGCTTGTCCAGCACGTCCAGCGGCATCGCGCCCCCGCCCAGCACTTCGTCGTGGAAGCCGCGGACGTCGAATCGCGTCCCCAGCTCCTTCTTCGACCGCTCCCGGAGCTCGAGGATCTTCAGCTGTCCGATCTTGTATCCCAGCGCCTGCGCCGGCCAGGCCATGTACCGGTCGGTCTCGCTCTGCACCGACGGCTCGTCGATGCCCGAGTTGGCGTGGAAGTAGTCGACCACCTGCTGCCGGGTCCAGTGCTTGGAGTGGAACCCGGTGTCCGCGACCAGGCGGATGGCGCGCAACAGATCGTCCTGCAGATGCCCGTACATGCTGTACGGATCCTGGTAGAACCCCGCCTCCTCGCCCAGCCGCTCCGAGTACAGCGCCCAGCCTTCGATGAACCCGATGTAGAACGCGTGCTGCCGGAACTTGGGCAGGGCGGGCAACTCCTGTGCCACCGAGATCTGCATGTGATGGCCCGGCACGCCCTCGTGGTAGGCGGTGGTCTCGATGTCCAGCGTCGTGCGGTTCGCGAAGTCGCCGGTGTTCACCATCACGTGCCCGGGCCGCTTTCCGTCGGGCGTGCCGTTCACGTACTGCGCTCCCGACGCTTCCTTCTCGCGATAGGCCTCGACGGGCATCACCTCCACCTTCGCCTTGGGCAGCCGGCCGAAGTACTGGGGAAGCTTCGCCCACATGCGGTCGATGTGCTTGCGGTACAGCTCGAGCATCTCTTCCCGCGACTTCGGGTGCAGCTTCGGATCCTTGGCGATCGCCGCGTCGAACGATTTGAGGTCCTTGTACCCGAGCTTGCGAGCGATCTTCAGCATCAGCGCCCGATCCCGCGCCACCTCCCGCCGCCCCAGCTGGTGGATCTCTTCCGGGGACATCCGGGTGGTGGTCGCCTGCTCGATCGCGTACGCATAGCGCGCCTGACCGTCGGGCAGCGCCCAGATCCCCGGCTCCGCACGCCCCTGCGGCGCGTACTCTTCCTGCACGAACTTCGTGAACCGCTGGTAGGCGGGACGAACGCCGTCGCGGATGGCGACCAGCATCTCCTCCCGGATGCGCGCCTTGTCGGCGTCCGCGAAGGCGGCCGGAATCTTCTTGGCAGGCTCGTAGAACGGGTTCTCCTCAGGCGAGGGGTCGCCGATCTTCGCCGACTGCCGGGCCACCTGCTCCAGCAGGATGCGCGGCGGCATCAGCTTGTCGGCCATGCCTTTGCGCATCAGATCCATCGTCTGATCGAAGACGGTGGGAAGCTGCCGGAGCCGGGCGATGTAGTCGTCGTAGTCCTTGACCGTCTCGAACGAGAGCAGGGAGACGAGCTGCGGCGCGTTGATGTGGATCCCGCTGAACTGCGAGACCGGCATCTCCCAATCCTTGAACGGCGTCCCCCGCAAGGTCATCTCGATCTGCCGGACCATCAGCGCGTGGTTGAGCGCTTCCTGCTCGGGAAATCCGGCCACGTCGATGGCCTCGAAGCGCGCCAGGAACCCGCGCTGGACTTCGAGGTCGGCCAGCACCGCCTTCTCCGAGACGTCCGAGAGCTTGTCGTTGTACCGCTTGTCGCCCAGGATCGATGCGTACTCCGGGTTGGTCCGCATCGTGTATTCCCAGTGCTCGTCGAGCAGGTCGACGAGCTGCTTGCGGCGGGCGTCGAGTCCTTGCGGCGCCGCCGGCGCGGAAGCCTGGGGGACCGCCTGCGCGACGAGCAGGGCGAGCAACAGCGGAAGCTGGGTCATGGTCCGCGCCATACGGGCCGGAGCTGGAGAAATTTCAAGTGACCGCGGTCACGGATCCCGAGCCGAAAATGTGAACTCTGGGTGAAGCTGGTCTATGCATGACGCGTCAGGGCGCGATCTCGCGCCGAAAGAGAGGGGCGAATGACCTGGAAGTTCGTTTTAGCGCTCTCGCTGGGGGCGGCGCTGCTCGCCAGCGCTCCGGCCGAAGCTGTTTCTTGCAAGAGGGATGCGGACTGCCCCGCGGGCCAGGTCTGCTCTTCCGGGACCTGCAGGCGCAGGTCGGCGACGGACGAGTCGACGCTGGGGACCAAGCGCACGCCGTACATGGCCTGGGGAGGCTTGGGCCTCTACGACGTTGGCGTCTCGGTGGACATCCCCGGCTTCGGGTCGGTGTCCGACAGCAAGGCGTACTTCGGGATCCACGGCGGCGGCGCGGCCAACCTCCTCCAGCTCACCAATGACCTGCCCCTGGTCGGCTGGGGCGACGTCGCTTTCGCGTTCGGGAGCGATGTCTTCGTCCCCCTCGCGG
>WNFP01001440.1_pt1 | contig 18553 bp, 16 predicted proteins | sample 5400201 | NCBI WGS metagenome assembly WNFP01 (sample SAMN13153355, study PRJNA577476) | soil metagenome | isolation source: 115 cm saprolite under Madrone tree | place: USA:California | collected 2016-06-14 | reverse complement strand
AAGCACCATAGTTACGCCCTGCGCATTGATCCGCCGGATCAACGCGACAAGCGCTTCTGCCTCGGCCGGATTGAGGCCGGCGGCCGGTTCGTCGAGCAGGAGAAGCGTCGGGCGTGCGACGATCGCGCGGGCGATCTCCAGCAGGCGCCGATGGCCGTAGGCGAGCGCGGAGCCTGGACGGTCGGCTTGGTCGACGAGACCGACGGTTTCAAGCGCCGTCAGGCTATCCCGATGCATCATCTCCTCCTCGCGGCGCTGCTTGCCGGTCGCGAGGATTGCTTCGAACACGCCGCTCTTTCCGTTCGTGTGGAGGCCGATCATGACGTTCTGCAGCACCGTCAGTTCGGTGAATAGCTTTAGGTTCTGGAAGGTGCGGCGGACCCCGCGCGCTGCCAGGCGATGCGCCGGCTCGCCGGTTACATCCTGTTCCACGAACGTCATCCGTCCCGATGTCGGCGCCGTCAGGCCGCTGATGAGATTGAGCGTCGTGGTCTTGCCGGCGCCGTTCGGTCCGATCAGACCGCGGATCTCCCCCCTTTCAACATTCATCGAAACTGAGTCGACAGCCGTGACGCCGCCGAATCGGCGGGTGAGCCGGTCGAGGGAGAGGAGCGCCCTCATCGGCGGCTCCAGCGCGGGGCGGCTACCGCATCCGTCTGCGGGGTCGGACTGCTCGCCATGTCCGATTGCGGCCGCAACCGCAACAGGCGCATCGCGACCGCGGCCGACAGCCCGGCCAGTCCCCTGTGGCCGAGCCCCATGAAGGCGATCAGCAACGCGCCGAAAATGACCATGCGGTACTCGTCGAGAACGCGCAGATATTCAGGCAGCAGCGTAATGATGAAAGCCCCGACGATGGCTCCGGCAAGGCTGCCGATGCCGCCGACAGCGACCATCAGCAGAACTTCGATCGACTTCCAGAAGGTGAAGTCGTTCGGATTCAGGTAATGCGCGTGATGGGCGAAGAGGGAGCCAGCAAATCCGGTGATGACGGCGGCGACGACAAACGCCTGGCTCTTGTAGTAGGTGAGATTGATACCGCTTGCGCGCGCTGCGTCCTCGTCCAGCATGATCGCCTGCAGCGCACGGCCGAACCGGCTCGGGAGCAGCCGATGGAGCGTGATGAAAGTCGCGACCAGAACGGCGAGGCAAAAAAGGTAATTAGCGGTCTCGCTTTTGAGCGTCCAGGGGCCCAGACTCGGCGATGGGATGTTGAGTAGGCCGAACGAGCCGCCGGTGAGCCATTCCTCGTTAAGAAAGACAAGGTGGACGATGATCGAAAAGCCGAGCGTGGCAACCCCAAGATAGACCCCGCGCAAGCGCGTGATGGGCACGAGCGTGAGGCTCGCAATTCCCGCCAACAGTCCGGCCGTGATGAACGCGATCTCGAACGGCAGCTTGTAGGTCGTGGTGACAATGGCCGAGGTATAGGCGCCGATCCCGAGAAAAGCCGCCTGTCCGATCGACAGCAGACCCGTGAAACCGAGCAGCAGCTGCAACGCTAGCGCCGCGATGGCGAATATCATCGCCAGGTTCACGATGTGCACCACATACTTCTGCGGATAGACGAATGGCAGGACGATGAAGATCGCCAGAACCACGATCCGGGCTGTCCACAGATAGGCGGAAGGAAATTCTGACTTGAACACCGCCGCGTTATCTCCCTTGCCGGAACAGACCCGCCAAGCCCTCGGGCCAGGCAAGAAGGATCAGAATGAGCAGGATCATTCCGACGGCGTCCTTGTAGGACGTAGAAATGGAGATGGCCGCGAAAGTCTCGATCAATCCGAACAGGATGCCGCCGGCCATCGCGCCGCCGATGCTGCCGAGCCCGCCCAGCGTTGCAGCCACAAACGCCTTGATCGCCGGCAGGAAACCCATGCTGAAGGATGCGTAGAAAAGCGATCCGAGCAACACCCCGGCGCCGCCGCCGAGCACGCCGCCGATCCCGTAGGTGTAGGCTGTGATGCGCGTGAGATTGATGCCCATCAATTGGGCCGTTTCCGGACTCTGTGCGGCCGCCTGCATGGCGCGGCCTGTGCGCGTGAAGGCGAGGAAGAGCTGCAGCAACACCATGACGAGAATGCCAAGAACAATGATCCATACGAGCTGCGGCGCAACTCGGGCCGGGCCGATTGAATAGGCGTCCGTCGCGAACAGCTTCGGATAGGCGATCGGCTCGGACCCCCATATCAGTTGACCCGTATTCTGCAGCAGGATGGACATGCCGACGGTCGCGATGATGATGTTAATCAGCGGAACACGGCGCACGCGCAGCGTCCGGTAGACGCCGAGCTCGATCGCCACGGCCGCGAGGCCGCCGAACACCATTCCGACCACCAGCAGCGCGATGAACGGGAGCGGCAACAGGTGGTGCGCCGTGACGCCAAACATCGCGCCCAGCATGACGACCTCGCCCTGCGCGAAATGCAGCACGCCGGTCGCCCGGATGATCATCGTGAAGCCGAGCGCGATGAGGCTATAGATGCAGCCGATCGCGAGGCCACCGACAAAGAGCTCGATGAATTGCGAGCCGCTCATCGCATGCTCCGTTCTGTCATGGCCATCGCCCAGTGACTGTAGGCATCCTGCCCATCGAGCTAAAGACGGCGACTATCAGGAGGCAGTGAAGATGGGCGGACTTGGTCGCCCGGTTACGCCATTTTCGCGGCGACGCATTGCGCCCTGAAAGCTATTCACCTCCACGAGTTCGTCGATAGACATCACAAAAGGCTGGTCATCTCGCTCTCTGATCACATACTGCGGGTTCCGACGAAGCCGGCCATGCATTTCAACCTGAAGCAAACCACCTGTTCCGATCCGAAGCCAGCCGGGATTCCAATGTCACATAGGAAAATCTCCGCCGGCCCGCTGAGTTTGCAATCCGGCTGACGAACACGACTCGCCGGATCTCGTGCCGATTTATGAGGTCTGCGCGTCGGCCTCTTCGGGACCAAGAAAGGCTGCGATCACCTTTGGCATTTGGCGCACCACCTCCGGCGTACCATCCGCAATCACCTCTCCGTCATCGAGCACCACGATGCGGTCGGCAAGATCGGTCACCATTTGCATGTCGTGCTCGACCCACAGTATGGCGATACGCAGCTCGTGCCGTATGCGCAGTAGGAAGCGCGCCAGATTTTCTCTCTCTTCGCGCATCAGACCGGTCGATGGCTCGTCGAGCAGGAGGAGCTTGGGGTCAAGCGCGAGCGCGCGCGCGACCCCGACCAGTTTCTGCACGCCGTAGGGCAGATTCGCTGCCAGCACGTCGCGATACCGATAGAGTTCGAAAAAATCGATGATGCCCTCAATCGCCTTGCGCTCTCTCTTTTCTTCGTCGCGTGCGCAACCGAAATAGACGCTCCCCGAGAGAACCCCGGTACGCATCAGAATGTGCCGGCCGAGCAGCAAATTTTCGGTCACCGTCATATGCGGGAACAGCTCGGCGTGCTGGAATGCGCGGCCGACGCGCGCGCGCGCGATCCGGTCGGCCGGGATCGCGGTGATGTCCCGTCCGTCGAGTAGGATGCGGCCGGCCAGCGGTCGATAAACGCCGTTGATGCAGTTCAACAGCGCGGTCTTGCCGGCGCCGTTTGGGCCGACGATGGCTACGAGTTCCCGGTCGTCCGCCTTGAGGCCGATACGGTTGAGCGCCGTGAGGCCGCCGAACTTAAGCGTCAGATCCTGAATTTCCAGCGACATCAGCCCCACCAGCGGCGCTTGCGGCGATATTGCTTAATGTCGCGGTAGCTCCTGCTCTCGATCTGCCCGGCTCCACCGAGATAGAACTCGCGCACGTCGGGGTGCGTCATTAACTGCGCAGCCTTGCCGTAGAACACAACGCGTCCGCTCTCCATGACATAGCCGTAATCGGCGATTGCGAGCGCGGCTTTGGCGTTCTGCTCGACAAGCAGGACGGTTAGGCCGAGCTCGCGGCAGATCAGGCGCAACAGCTCCATCAGCTCCTTGATCACGATCGGCGCAAGGCCGAGCGACAACTCGTCGATCAGGAGCAATGTCGGTCGGCACAACAGCGCTACACCGATCGCGAGCATCTGCTTTTCGCCGCCGCTAAGGTAGCCGGCGAGCTGCGTCTGCCGCTCGGCGAGGCGGGGGAAATAGCTCAGCACGCGCTCGCGCGTGATGCTGCCCGCCTCTCTTGCGGCGAACGCGAGGTTCTCCTGCACGCTTAGTGTCGCAAAGACCTTCTCGCGTTGCGGAACGAGAATAACACCGGCCCGCGCGAGCTGGTGTGGTAGCTCGCCGTCGATGCGCCGGCCGGCAAGCATGATCTCGCCGTCGGTGATCTCGGCGTCCTCGAAGGGCAGGAAGCCGGAGATGGCACGCAATGTCGTAGTCTTGCCCGCCCCGTTGGTCCCTACCAGCGCGACGATGGAGCCGTTTGGAACTTCGAGCGAGACGCCCTGGATCGCCGTCGCGACGCGGTTATAGACAACTTCGAGCTGACGGACTTCAAGGAGATTGTCAGCCATCGGTCAGCGCCGTACGGTATCGAGTGGCCGATAGCGGAAGGGCCAGCGATCGAAATAGGTCTCGATGCGCCGCCAGATTTCGGCGAGCCCTTTCGGCTCGAACAGTAGGAACAGGATGATGCAGGCGCCGACCGCGCCGACTTGGACGCCGAACACCGTCGACCCGAAGCGCCACGAGCGCGGAAGAAACTCGAAAGCCGTGTCGATTCCGTAGGGCAGAAGCGTGATGAAGACCGCGCCCATTAGTGCCCCGAGGATTGATCCCATTCCGCCGACGATGATCATCGCGACATAGATCACGGCGAGTTCCAGCGTGAACGCTTCGACCGTCACCACATTGCTGTAATACGCCATGAGGCTTCCCGACATCGAGGCGAGCGTTGAGCTCACCATGAACGCGAGCAGTTTATAGCGGGCGAGATTGATCCCGAGCGCTTCGGCCGCGATTTCCCGATCGCGGATGGCCATCCAGGCGCGCCCTGGCTGCGTGCGCATCAGGTTGACACAGGCAATCGTGACAAGCGTCACGACGACGAGCAAAAAATAATACCATTTGAGATCGCCTTTGAGCACGAAGGGACCGATCGAGGGATCTGGGATCGTGATGCCGGCGCTGGCGCTGCGGGTAAAATTAGATTGATAGGTCGTGGCAGCGAAAATGATGGCGTAATGCATCGCAAGCGTGCTGATCGCGAGATAAACGCCGCGAAAGCGCAAAGACGGCAGCCCGACAATAAATCCGACGATCGCGCCCGAAATCGCCGCTGTAGGCACAACGACAATGAATGGCGCATTCAGATGCAGCGTGAGGATGACGGTGGTGTAGGCGCCAATCGCTAGGAATGCTGCGTGGCCGAGCGAGATCTGACCACAATAGCCGGTGAGAATCATCAGGCCGAGCGCGCCGATCGCGGCAAGAAAACACAAATTCATGAGGTGCACGAAAAAATTCGACGATCCGGCCGGCAACAACAGCGCAGCTGCGAGGACGAGCGCCAAGAGCACCTTCTGGTAGGGACGCCGAAGCACCTCGTTCGATTCGAGGTAGCTGATGCGGAGATTGTAGCCGGTACGCGCCATTGCCTAGACGCGGTCCAGTTCTTCGAGAGTGCCAAACAAGCCCCATGGCCGGATGCTCATCACGAGCAGCAAAATCAGGAACGGCAGCGCCTCGCTCAGCACGGGGTCGATGAGACGCACTGTGACGTATTGCGCGAGTGCGACGATGAAGGCCCCGACTACAGCGCCGCGCAGGCTGTCGAGGCCGCCAACGAGGGCGGCCGTCAGACCAGCAAGGCCGATGCTGGCGCTTTCCGTGCTGAGAAAAGCGCGGCCGCCATAGAATATACCGGAGAGGGAGGCAGCGAGGGTCGCGATCACCCAGGCGAGCGAGAGCACGAAATTGACGTTGACGCCGCGCTGGCTGGCGAGCAGCGGATTTTCCGCGGTGCCGCGAAACTGCACGCCGAGCCGGGTGAAGCGAAAGAACAGATAGAGACCGACGAAGAAAGCGATCGTCAGGAGCACGCTCGCGACGTCCATGTAGGAGAGCGTCGCGCCGCCCGCGAGCCGGATCGCGGGCGCGACGCCGACGTCGATCGTCACCCGCGGCGCGCGCCAGATGACAATGATGGCAGACTTGAGCACGATGGCGAGGCCGATCGTGACGAGAATGGCGACATAGAAGGGTTCGCCTACCAGCCGGCGCATCATCGCCATGTAGATTGCGCTGCCCATGACGACGGAGAATACGACCGCTCCGAGGATCGCCAGCACGAGCGAATTGTCCTCGACCATCAAGCCCGTGCTGTAGAAGACGAAGCCGCCGACGATCGCGAGCTCGCCATGGGCGAAATTCACCACGCGGCCCGCCTTGTAAAGGATGACGATCCCTGCCGCGAGCAGCGCATAGGTACAGGTCAAGATCAGAACAGTCGCGGCAAATTCCACAGCGCAAGACTCTCATAGAGCGGGCGCAGGACGATCGCCGCCCACGCCGTTCGCCCCGACACGAGCCTTATTGATAGCCCTTGGCGTCCTTTTTGACCCAATTGCTCTTGGGTTCCATGGAATTCGAGGCTGCGTTCCAGACGTAGAGCCGCCAGTATGACGGGCCATAGCCGTCGCCGACGGACATTTCGATCGGACCGCCGGTCAGTCCACCCATGTCGACCTTCAGCGTCTGGATTACCTGGTCGAGTTTCTCGCGTGTGCAAGGCCAGCCGCAGCCCTTGAGCGCTGCTTCGGCAAACTTTCCGAGCGCCCAGCCGGTGACATGCATGCTGGAGAAAGGCTTTGATGTCTTGTACTTTTTTTGCGCGGCGGCGACTTCCGCAACGGACGGATTGTTGTCGAACGCGGAGCTGTAGCGCGAAACGTAATAGATGTTTTCTCCGCTGCCGGCGCGCTGCGCCGCCTGGCGGACGATGTCCTCCGTCACGCCGTAGGACGCGACCACATACGGGCCGCTATAGCCGGACCTGCGCAACGCCGGGATAATGCCAAGATTTTGTCCGCCGCCATAGTGACCGACTACGATGTCGGGCTTCTTTTCGACCGCGGCTTGCGCGAACGGCGTGAAGTCGGTTGTTGTCACCGGGAAACGAACTTCGTCCCATTTATAACCGGCCGCTTCCACCACTTTCTTGTTATTCGCGAGCGCTGCGCGCCCGCCGACGCTGTCGATCGTTAACCCGACCACCGTTCCGCCAGGTCTAATGTTGCGAAGGAGCTCGCCAATAGCAGCGCCGGCGACCTCGAACACTACGCCGGTACTGTACGAAAATGGCTTGGCGGGCGGCAAAGCGTCCAGAATGCCGCTGAATGTCGTCACGACCGGCACGCCGACCTTGCGCATTTCCGTATAGACCGGCCCTTGCGTGCTCGAAAGGCTCAGACCGAAGATTGCAAGCACATTGTCGCGCTCGACCTGCTTTTTGGCGTTGGCCACAGCGCGGTCCGCTTTCAATCCGTCATCGTCCAGAGCGACGTCGACCTTCTTGCCGTTAATGCCCCCCCGGTCATTGAGCGCCTTAATGTAGAGCTCGAAACCCTCCCATGTAGGCGTATAGGATTCCGCCAGTGGCCCGGAAAGATCGGTGATATAGCCAATCACGTAACTGTTCTGGGCATGCGCTGTGCCGAGGCCGCCGATAGTGAACGTGATGGCCACTGCCGTAATCAGGCGGTGCCAGGCATCTCTTGTCATGTTTTTCCTCCCTGGTGTCAGCTGAAAGCGAGCTTGCGCTGATTGTTGTTCGGCGTTTCCACTTCGATCCGGATTTGTTGATCGTCCCGGTACATGTCTTCCACCAGTTCCTTGAACAGCTCATACATGTGTCGACGTTTTACCTTGCGCGTCGGTGTCGTGTCGCCCTCTTCGGGATCGAGTTCTTTCGGAATGATCCGGAATTTCTTCACCTGCTCCACGCGCGCGAGTTGCGCGTTCACGTTATCGATTTCGCGCGAAATCATATCGACGACACGCGGATGCCATGCGAGCGAGGTGAAGCTCGCATAGATGATTCCGTGCTGGCGCGCCCAATCGGAGACGGTGTCGAAATCGATCTCAATTAGCGCGCTCGGGAACTTGCGACCGTCGGCGAAGAGAATGGCTTCGCTGATGAATGAACTCGTCTTCAGCAGATTCTCGATTTCACTCGGCGCGATGTTCTTTCCGCCAGCCGTCACCATGATGTCCTTCTTGCGATCGATAATACGGAAATGGCCAGCGCGAGTCAGCTCGGCAACATCGCCGGTGTAAAACCAGCCGTCGCGAATAACCTCGTTGGTCGCCGCTTCGTTTTTCCAGTAGCCGGCGAACATGCCGGGGCCGCGCACCAGGATTTCGCCGTCGATCCCAAGCCGGACTTCCTTTGGATAAAGTGGAAGACCGGCATCACCGGGTTCCGGGAATGGACCGCTTTGGCACAGCACCAGCGTGTGCTCTGTGATGCCGTAGAGGTTACGCAGATTTACCCCCCAGATCTGCCATAGCGCCTGAATGGGATGCGGGATCGGAGCGCCGGCGGTCAGTGCGGAGTGAAGCTTTTGCAGGCCGACCTTCATTAGCATCGGCTTGAATACGAGAGCACGGGCGAGCGCATAGCCTGCGGCGAGCCATAAAGGATGGCGCCGCTTCTGCCAGCACATTCTCGCATGATGCTGGCCCACTGACATGGCGGCCTTGTACGCAAGCCGTTTCAGCAGGGTGCTGCGATCGATATTGACGAGGATCTGCGAGGCGAGCTTTTCCCACACGCGCGGCACCGCATGGAAAAATGTTGGCTCGACCTCGACCAGCGTTTCCCGCAGATTTTCCGTTTCTTCGCCGATATGCGGAATGACGTCTGCGATCAGCATCAGGCACATGCTCATCGACCGTTCGACCAGATGCGCCAGCGGCAGATGCGAAATGATGCGATGCTCTCCGATCTCGAGCTCGGGATAGCCTTGCAGGTAGGTGTTGACCATTCCAACCATGAGATCGCGATGCGTGATCATGGCCGCTTTAGGCGCGCCCGTGGTGCCGGAGGTGTAGACGAACACCGCGATGTCTTCAGGCTTGATCGCCTTGATGCACGCTTCAAAGAGCCGCGGCTCCTTTGCGCGCAGCTCACGACCTAATTCCTGCACGCGCGCGAAGCTGACGATGCGCTCGTCGCGATAGAGAAACATTGCCCGCATATCGGCGACAATGATGTGACGTAGCTGGGTCGCGAGATTTTGCAGCTCGAGCACCTTGTCGACGTATTCCTGGTTCTCGGCGATGAAGATCTTGGCTTCGGCGTTTTCCAGCTGATGGCGGACTTCGCTCGCCGAACATGTGGTGTATATGCCGTAGGTGACCGCCCCGGCCGCAAGTCCAGCCATATCGGCGACGAAATATTCGAAGCAGGGATCGCCCATAATTGCGATGCGATCGCGCGGCGCGACCCCGAGCGAGATCAGGCCGAGCGCAAACACTTCGACGTCCTCGCGGTATTTGCGCCAGGTCACTTCCTGATAGAGGCCGACATCCTTGTAGCGCAGCGCGACGGATTCGGGCCGGGCGGCGGCGCGTTCAAGCAAGAGCTGCGGCACGCTCTTTCCATAGATCGCCCAGGTCCGCTCCTGGTGATGTTTTGGAACCTCGTGCCGATTTGGGTCCATGGCCCGGTGCGAGCCCATTCTAGTATAACAGTGTTCTAGCAAATCACAGCCGGTTTGAGAGGGCAAGTCGCCGCGATCAAACGCCGCGCTTGCGTGCGGTGCCGCCAGGCCTACAGCGGGCTGCGCGCCAAGCGTGCGGACGCGCAAGGCGCTGTCGCCAATATCGACTGAGTCAACTGCAGTTATCCGGCGGCACTCAATGCCGTAGGACGCGTGCCGCGTTTGCGCTTCTGGCGGGAAGTTCCTTCGCGCGCGAGTAAACCCCGCAAAAGAAGCTTGATCTGCATGTCGAAGAAGACGTCGATGTTGAGAGTGATGCTGCGAAGCGCACGCGCATGGAGCGACCAAAGATGACAGAGGAAGAGGGCATTTAGCGCGACGAGTTTGGGCTCGACATCGGCAAACACACCTTTGCTGATGCCCTTTCGCACGATGCGCTCGAAAACGCCTGTCACTGTCGAGAGCGAAGCCATCACAATCTCCCGCCGCTCCGGCGACAGCACATCGAGCTCACGGTACAGCAGGCGGATGTGCGGACGATAATTGTTGACGATTCGGCAATATGATCTCAGCGCCGTGCGGAACGAGGTCTCAGGGTCGTCGTCGAGTATTTCGACCTCGGCCATCGCCTTGGCCTTTTCCTCGATCAGCTGCTGAGCCACCAGAAACAGAATGTCTTCTTTCGAGCTTACATACATGTACAGACTGGCGAGGTTGAAAGGACAAGCCCGGGCGATGTCGCGAATCGACGTGTTGTGGAAGCCGCGCTCGAGAAAAAGGCGCGTCGCAACATCGACGATTTCGCCACGCCGCTGCGCGACCAGCTCCTGGTCCTTCACCGTCGTGGGGATTTTCTTGCCCATTAATGCGTCCGTGCTGGTGCCGTTAATTTGGTGATGGTGAGATTAAATCCGCGGTGACGCCACATGAGGGGCGTTAGCGAGGGCGCCGAGTTCAGAATTCTACGCATGCATCATGTTCTCCAATCTTGAGAGCCGGTCGGCGCTCAGCTTCGCAAGGTAGTCGCGGTGACTCGGAACGCCGGTGATCCAGCGATCGAGATAGGTCTTCCAGCTGCTCATGTCGCGTTTGCGGTAGGCGACCGAAGCTGAGACGTATTCCAGAATTGCTTCCTCGTCCTCGACGTAAAAGCCGTGGCTTGCGAAGGGGTGCGAGCCGTAGGGAGCTTCGACGACGGCGTCGGCATAGGCTACCGAAGTCGCCCAGGGATTCTTGCGGATCTCGCTGTTGGGCACGATGCGCTCAGCCGTGAGCATGACGCGTTCGGCGGCGCGCGAGAGAAGACGATCGCCGAACCGGGCCCCCCCGTGCTGGCCGTTGCCGTAGACGTCGGCTTGGCCGACATGAATGATTGCCCAATCGGCATGCAACGCCGGTACGGCGAGATAGGGCTCGCCGTGGATCGGATCGTTGAACGGGACGTAATCGGGATTGAGCGCCGGGATCGAGGTGCCGACGCCACCGCGCCAGGGGAGAAAGCCAAGGCCGCGCGCGGCCGCATCGAGCTGCGAATAAAGGAGATATTCGGTCGTTTCGTAGACCTCGATTTCCTCGTTCTCGGCGGCGTGGCGGAAACAATGTCCGATCGGCGCGTAGACTTCGGCACCGATGTAGGGCGCAATGACTTTCTTCACGCAGCCGGCACCGATGAGGAGGTCGATTTCGAGGCCGGCGGTCGCCGCCCCGATCACGGTGAGATTTTTAGCCTCGCGGCGGATGAGTGCGCGGATGATTGGCATCGGATGGTTCACGGTGCCGAAGCCCCCGACGATCACCACGTCGCCGTCCTTGATGAGAGCGACCGCTTCGTCCTCTCCGACAAGCACCTCTTTGCGAGAAGGCCGATTGGCGCGGGTGATCGGATCGAGCTTCATCATCTTTCCTCAAGTCTTTTGAACCACGGCGGCGCGCAGCAGGCCATCGGGATCGATTTCCGATCGTAAGACTTCGAGTTCTTCCACCGTCGGCTCGGGCAGTTCAGCGAAGTCGGGATCGAGGTCGAAAACGAATCCGGTATTCTCTCGCACCCAGGCCACGCTCGTGCCGGCGAAGGTGCCGGAAAGTTGTGCGCAGCCGCCGCTGTCGAAGGTAAAGATCGTGTGCGGGGTAATGATCCATTTCGGTCCATGGCCGGGATAGTTGTTAGCGCGCCAGCCATTCGGACCGGGCATGGAAATGTAGTCGACCTTGGGCACGAGCGTGCGTCGGTCGTGATGGGTGACGAAAATGTAGGGTGTCGCCACGGTCACGATATCGGTGATGCCGATTGAGCCGGGACCGCGAAAAGCGAAGCGGCGGCCGCCCTCGCCCCTGAGGCCGATCATGTTGGCGTTGCCGTCGCCATCGACCTGGATTCCGCCGGCGAAGAATTTGTCGCCGACGAAGTATTTGTTCGTCGGCGGGCGCTTGCCGGCGTAATAGGCGCGTCCTCCCGGAGCGCCGAAATACATGAACGTCTCCATGTGATCGTAGGCGATCTCCGCCCAGCGCAGCATGCGATAGTCGGTCGATGTTTTGGGCAGCCGGACCGGCAGGTCGACCACGTTGACGAGAAAGCAGGTGCCGCCGAGCTGAAGCTTGACGTTCGGCGCGTGCATCTTCTGCGCCAGCATCGCCGCGGCGAAGGAGATTTCGGTATGCGCGCCGGAGATGATGCGCTCGCCGTCGATGATGTCGCGCGCGAGCGCGATCGCCATTCGCTCCTTCCAGCTCGGTGCGTCGGAGGATATCGCGGAAATTGAAATTTGCGTGTGCATTCTGGATTCCACCCAATCCACGAAACGCGTTGCTTGACATACTGGAACATCGTTATACCATCGGCAGCCAACCGCGCAATTGCCCTCTTCGTCTCGCGCGATGCGCATCAGGAATCGCGATGCCGAAAGTTCATGTCAGCACGGTCATCAATGCGCCGATCGAGCGCGTGTGGCGGACCGTAAGCGATTTCAATGGTCTCCCCGCCTGGTTACCGGGAATGAAGGACAGCACGATCGAGGGCGGAAAATCGCCGACTGCGGTTGGAGCGGTGCGTTGCCTCTCGATGGCGGGGACGAGCGAGAAGCTGCGCGAGCGGCTCGAGGTATTCTCGCCTGAGAACTACCAGGTCACCTATGCGGTGCTCGAAGGTCCGCTACCGGTGAAGAACGTCGTCACCACCATGCGTCTGCGTCCGATCACAGACATGTACGGCACGCTCGGCGAGTGGTCCTCGCAATTCGAAACCAATGCGGGCAAGGAAGAGGAAGGCGTACAATTCCTCTCTCGCGTTTTCACCAGCGGGTTTCGGGGATTGAAAAGACATCTCGGCGTGTGACGTCTATCATCGACGGTGTGTTGCGTGAAGATTCTGGATCCTGACAGTCTTCGCATTCCAACCCAGCCGGGCGCGACGCCGTGCCTGGTCGGTAACCGGTGCCGCGAATGCAGGACCGTCGTGTTTCCGAAAATGCCGGTCTGCCCGTCGTGCCGGCGCAACGGCGTGATGGAAGAAGTCGAACTTGGCCGCACCGGCAAACTCTACAGTCACACGATCGCGTATGTGGCGCCCAACGGCTTCACGGCACCGTATTTCCAGGCGTTCGTCGAGCTGCCCGAAGGTCCGCGCGTTTTCTCCCTGATCGGTTCCGAATGTCCCGTCGAGCGCGGCGTGCTTCAAGACGGCATCGAGATGCGGCTGATCGTTGAGCGCGTGGCCGACACGCCGGAACGCCGCGATCAACTGACCTACAAATACGTTCCGGCACATCGCACGAATGGAGGGCGCCGCTGATGCGCGAGGTCGCGATTATCGGCGTCGGTGCCCATCCCACGGGCCGTTTTCTGGAGAAGCCGCTCAAGGCACTCGCCTATCCGGCGATATGGAATGCGCTCGACGATGCCGGCGTGAGCGTCGCCGATGTCAATGTCGCCTATATCGGCAATTCGCTCGGCGGCCTCTTGACTGGCCAGGAGGGCGTGCGCGGCCAGGTCGTGCTGCAACATTCGGGTCTGACCGGCATTCCGGTCGTCAATGTCGAGAATGCCTGTGCGAGCGCGATGACGGCGCTGCGCGGCGCCTGGCTCGAAGTCGCCTCGGGCCTAGCCGACGTCGCGCTCGCGGTCGGCGTCGAGAAGATGAATGTCGGCGACTCTGCGCGCAGCATCGGCGCGCTGAGCGCCGATTCGGAACTCGATCTCGCCGAGATGGGGATGCAGTTCACGGCGACCTACGCCATCCATCCGAAAATCAATGTCAAATCGCGCATGCAGGAATACGGATGGACAGCGTCGGATTTGGCCAAGCCGGCGGTGAAGAACTCATATAACGGTTCTCTCAATCCTTTGGCGCAGCATCAGCGGCGCCTGACGATCGAAGAGATCGTGCAATCGCGCGTCATCGCCGACCCGCTGACATTACTGATGTGCTCGTCGATCTCGGACGGCGCGGCGGCGGCGGTTCTCTGTTCGACGGATTTAGCGGCCCGATTCACCGGCAAGACGCCGGTCAGGATCGCAAGCTGCATGCTGCGATCTGGCATTTACCGACTGCCAGGCGACGATCGTCCAGATTCGGCGACGATGTGCGCCTTCGCGGCCTACGAGAAGGCCGGCATCGGGCCTGAGGATCTCGACGCGGTCGAATTGCACGATGCGATGGCGCCGGCGGAGCTCATCCTCTACGAACGCCTCGGCCTTTGCGCGCCGGGCGAAGGTCCGCGCCTCATCGACGAGCATGTCACGACGCTCGACGGGCGCGTACCGGTCAATCCGAGCGGCGGGCTATGTTCTCGCGGCCATCCGGTCGGCGCGACTGGCCTGCTGCAAGTCTGCGAATTGGTTTGGCAGATGCGGGGCGAGGCGGGACCGCGACAGATCAAACCGCGTCCGAAGATCACAATGGCGCAAAATCAGGGAGGGCTGCTGCTGGGCCAGGACTCGGCGGCTTACGGAGTAACCATCTTGAAATGTTGAGCGTCAGCTGGCGGGTGAAATCCGCGGCGCTCTGGCGCAGAAAAGGTTCCGGCCCGGGTGAATTCCTGTCGAACGTGAGGGCAACTTGAGCAAGAAACGCACGGAAGTGGTGACGTCGATCGACGACGCGGCTTCCAAGATCAAGGATGGCATGACGATCGCGATCGGCGGATTCGGCGCGGACAATCATCCGATGGCGCTCATTCGCGAGTTCATTCGCAACAAAACGAAGAATCTTACGGTGATCGCCTCCGCGACCGCGGGCCTTGAGATCGATCTCTTGATCGGCGCGGGCTGCGTGAAAAAGCTGATCGCCCCCTATGTGGGGCAGGAGATGTACTGCCCCATCGGCCACAACTACCGCAAATACGCCGAGTCCGGGCAGATCGAGGTCTGGGAATGCAGCGAATACATCCTCTATGCCGGCCTGTTCGCTGCGGCGTCAGGGCAAGAATTCTTCGCCTGGCGTGGCGGCGTCGGCACGAGCATTCCGCAAGTCAATCCTGATCTCATCGAATTCACCGATCCGATCGGCAAGACCAAGAAAATTCTCGCGGTCCCGCCGCTGCGCCCCGACTGGGCCATCATTCACGTCGGCTGGTCGGATGGGTACGGGAACGGGCAGCACCTTGGTGCCCGCTTTGGCGACCGCTGGCTTGCGCGCGCCGCCAACCGCATCATGACGCAGGCCGAGCGGATCGTGCCTAACTCGGTGATCCGCAAGAATCCGTTCATGACCACGATCGCCTATGCCGATTGCGTGGTCGAAGCTCCCTATGGCGGGCACCCTTACGCGGCGCACGGCTTCTACAAGGAGGACGTGGACTTCATCAAGGATTACGTTCGCTGCAGCGAAGCCAATCGCAAAGGCGACGAGGCGACCTGGAAGGAGTACTTGCAGCGCCACGTCTTTGGGCCGGCTGATCATTATGCCTATCTCGAGACGGTCGGCATCCGAAAGCTGCTAGCTCTCTACACACACCCGATCGTCAGCTGGTAGTTCTGCAACAGGCTATCAAAGACACATCCGAGGTTTTGAGACATGGCCGACTATTCTTGGAAAGAGCTGATGGCGGTGGTCTTCTCGCGCGAGATCAAGGATACCGACAAGGTCACGTCCGGCGCCCACACCGAGATTTTCTTCGCTGCCACGATGCTAGCGCAGAAAACTCACGCACCCAACATGAAGTTGCAGCTTGGCGGCAGCGTGACATTGTGCAACGTGGTTGGTGTCGAGGTGAGCGACTTGCCCAAGACGTCAACGGGCTACGAGCTGCTCCGTTATGCGGAATCCGTGCACGATCACCCTGATACCTATCTTTTCTACGGGGCGCCGGGTGGCCGCGACTACTACAAGGAAGGAAGCGAGTTCCGTAACGTGAACCACTTCTGGTTCGCCGATAAATTTTTCGTCGGCGGCATCCAAGCCGACAAGTGGGGCAATACCAACATGATCGGGCTCGGGAAGCCGGGAAAGATGACATTTCGCGGCCCAGGCACGATCGGGATCAACGACATCGCGGTGGGAGTACGGGATACTTATGCGTTTCTCACTGCCCACGACAAGCGCCGCCTCGTGGAGAAGGTCGATTTCATCTCTCATCCGGGCAAGAAGATCTGCCGTGAGAACGAGTTCTATGGCGACGGCCCCAAATGGATTGTGACGCCGAAATGTATCTTCGATTTCGATCCGGAAACGCTGGAAGCACGGCTTACAATGCTTTTTCCCGGCATCACCATCGATGACGTCCGCGCCAATACCGGTTTCGCGGTTAAGACCGCAAAGAAGGTTGAAACAGTCGAGCCACCGACGCGAGCAGAACTGGAGGTCCTTCGCAACGAGGTGGACCGAACTGGCGTGCTGCGCCAGTGAGTGGATCAAGGGAAGGATCAGCGCATGAGCGAGGCTCAATTGCAGTCAAGCGCCAAACCGAATGTCGATACGTGGGGCGCTTTCATCAACGGTGACTTCCGCCCGGCCGCGAGCGGAAAGACGTTTCCCACGTTCAACCCGGGCAATGGCGAGATCATCGCCTATCTCGCCGAATCTGACGAGGAAGACATCGAGGCGGCCGTGCGCGCAGCGCTCGCTGCCTTCCCGGCTTGGAAAAGACGGACTGGGGCAGCCCGTGCCAAGCTTCTCATAAAGCTCGCTCAACTCGTCGAAGCGAACGCGGCCAAACTGGCCGAGCTCGAATCCCTCGATGCGGGTAAGCCGATTCGTGACTCAAAAGCCATTGACGCAATCACAGCCGTCGATGCGTTGGAATACTTCGCTGGCATGGCGACAAAGATTCAAGGTGACACGATTCCCGTTCCAGGACCCTACGTGAGCATGACATTGCGCGAGCCCCTGGGCGTCGTCGGCGGAATTATTCCATGGAACTACCCCCTGCTGCAGGCGGTGTGGAAGATCGTGCCGGCGATTGCGGCCGGCAATACCGTCGTACTGAAACCGGCGGAGCAGGCGTGTCTCTCGGTCATGTATCTCGGTAGGCTCATCGCGGAGGCTGGGATTCCTGCGGGCGTGGTCAATATCGTGCCGGGGTACGGCGCGGTGGCAGGTGCGGCGCTCGTCGCACACCACATGGTCGCCAAGGTCATGTTCACTGGGAGCACAGTCACCGGAAAGCGTATCGCCGCCGACGCGGCCAATACGCTCAAACCCGTCGGTCTCGAACTCGGTGGAAAGAGCGCAGTCATCGTCTATGAGGACGCGCCGATCGACCAAGCGGCGCAGATCGCGACGACAGCGATCTTCAGCAATCAAGGCCAAATTTGCACGGCGGGATCGCGCCTGTTCCTGCACGAAAAGATGCATGACAAGGTTCTCGAAAAGGTGATCGAGATCGCAAAGCGTGTAAAGATCGGAGATCAGATGGATCCGACGACGACTATGGGTCCGCTAATCTCAGCGCGGCAGAAGGAACGCGTTCAGGGCTATATCGAGAGCGGCAAGCGCGACGCCAAGCTCACCTATAGTGGCGAAGTGCCAAAAGGCCTGGAAAAAGGCTTCTTCGTCGGACCGACGATCTTCGATGGCGTGCAGAACTCGATGACGATTGCGCGCGAGGAAATCTTCGGGCCGGTTCTCTCGGTATTGACGTTCAAAGATGAAGGTGAAGCTCTGGTACTCGCTAATGACTGCTCGTATGGCCTCGCGGCGTCGGTGATCACCCGCGACGTCGGTCGCGCCATGCGCGCAGCACAAGCCTTCGAGGCTGGCAACGTCTGGATCAACTCCTGGGGCGCGGTCAGCTCGATGGCGCCATATGGCGGCTACAAGCAGAGCGGATACGGACGCGAGATGGGATTCTCGGTAATGCGGGAGTTGACCCAAGAAAAGAGCGTGTGGGTGAACGTGAGATAAGCGGATAGCCGCGCAGCTCAGCAATTCCGCCGATCAAGGTGCTTCCACCGCCGCCGCCGCCCGTGGGAATTTTCGTGGCAAGTCGACGCGGACCTGCGCGCGCTGATCCGACGGATGAGCACTGACAATCCACTGTGGGGCGCCCCCCGTATCCATGGCGAGCTGCTCAAACTCGGCCTTGAAATCGCTCAGTCCAGTGTCGCGAAGTACATGGTCAAGCGATCCTGGCCGCCCTCCCAAGGATGGCGCACCTTCCTGCGTAACCATTCATCCACGCAGAGCGCGCTCGGTGTCGGATGCCCGCATCGCAATAACGGGCATTCGGATAATCGAGCTCGCCCGGGGGATTGACCCGATGATTACTCTTGGGTCGGACCGAGAATTCGGCGCAGCCTCGCTCGCAAAGGCCAAGGGCTGGAGTACCAATAGCGACGATTCCACGGTGATTGAGAAGGTCGCGTGACGATAGGGTAAGCTTTCTGTCTTCCAAGAGAGCCTGGAAAGCGCTAATCTTGACGCCAGTTCGGGGGTCCGGGGAGAAATCCCGGCTTTTCACAGGAAGAGGAGT
>WNFP01001438.1_pt1 | contig 18557 bp, 13 predicted proteins | sample 5400201 | NCBI WGS metagenome assembly WNFP01 (sample SAMN13153355, study PRJNA577476) | soil metagenome | isolation source: 115 cm saprolite under Madrone tree | place: USA:California | collected 2016-06-14 | reverse complement strand
TGCCGCAGGGAGTGGAGATGGTGATGCCGGGGGACAACGTGAGCTGCGAAGTGCAGCTGATCACGCCGGTGGCGTTGGAGAAGGGCTTGCGCTTTGCGATACGCGAAGGCGGCCACACCGTCGGCGCCGGCGCCGTCACCGAGATCCTCGAGTAACAGCTTCTCCTGGGCCAAGCCCGGGACGCCGGGCGCAAGAAAAGGATTAAGAAATGCGCGAAACGATTACATTGCAGTGCGGTGAGTGCAAGAATCGCAACTACACAACGACGAAGAACAAGAAGAAACACTCCGAACGGCTGGAGACGAAAAAGTTTTGCAACTCGTGTCGCAAGCATACGGCTCATAAGGAAGTGAAATAGTTTCTTTGGTAGATGCGGGGGACGGGCCGGTTTTGAATTTAGGGGAGTCGTCCAACGGTTAGGACTGCGGCTTGCCCTGAGTCCCGCAGTACGGGACGAAGGGTCGACAAAGTCGGGAGGCCTTGTGGCAGAGGCGAGCGATTCGTGGTTCTGCTACATGGTGCGATGTAAAGACGGCTCGTTCTACGTCGGAATCGCAAACGACGTGGCAGAGAGGATCAAGCGACACAATTGGGGCGTAGGTCCCAGTTACACCGCGAAGCGGAGACCGATCGAGTTGATTTGGTACGAGTGCTGTGGGGACAGTGAGGCAGCGCGGAGGCGGGAGAAGGAAGTCAAGAGTTGGAGCCGGAAAAAGAAGTTAGAGCTTGTGAAGATGTGGCGGGGGAAGCCGCCCGGACCGATGATCTCCGGGTAAACCCCTCGCCCGCTTTGCAGGCTCGGGGTAAAGGGGAGTCGTCCAACGGTTAGGACTCCGGTCTCCAAAACCGGGTATGGGGGTTCGAATCCCTCCTCCCCTGCCAGAGATTCGCGGGACACGGCTTCGTGCCTGTCCCGGCTACGAAGAAGAGGAAGAATGACCACGCAGTCGGTCAAAGTGAAGAACGGAGAATCGCAGGGCAACGCAATCACCGGAGTAGCCGCCGGTGTCGGCGAGAAGCTCTCCGGCACGATCGGGAACGCGCGCGAATTTCTGCATGATGTCCGCGTGGAGATGAAGCAGGTTACTTGGCCGAGCCGCGAAGACGTCATCTCGACGACCGGCGTTGTGGTGGCCACGGTCTTTTTCTTCGGCGTGTTCCTCACCGTGGTGGATTGGCTGGTTCAGAAGGGCGTCACGTACATTTTGCGGGTTTTCGGCGTCTGAAGGGGCTTACAGATCGATGGGCATGCAGTGGTACATCATTCATACCTACTCGGGCTTTGAGAAGAAAGTCAAAGAAAGCCTGGAGAGCCGCGTGGCCGCGTTCAATCTGCAAGACAAGATTGGCCGTGTGCTCATCCCGATGGAAGACGTCATGGAAGTCCGCGGCGGCAAGAAAGTGGTTTCTTCGCGGATGTCGTATCCCGGTTACGTTTTGGTGGAAATGGACTTGGACGAAAACACCTGGCATATCGTGCGCTCCACGCCGCGCGTCACCGGCTTTGTCGGCTCGGCCACTTCGCCGTCACCTCTTTCTGACGCCGAAGTGGACGCCATCATCAACCGCGTGCACGTCCCGGCCGATCGCCCGAAACCAAAGGTGATCTTCGAGCGCAACGAACAGGTGCGCATCGTGGACGGCCCATTCGCGAATTTCAATGGCAACGTCGAAGATATCGACAACGACCACAGCCGACTGAAGGTTTCTGTCACGATTTTCGGCCGTTCGACTCCGGTCGAGCTCGATTTCGCCAGCGTCGAGAAACTTGGCTGAACAGGAGGTTGTAGGGGTCGGGGCTTGCCCCGCCCGCTTGAGTTGCGAATAAGAACAGAAGGGATTTGAGGCAGGAACATGGCTAAGAAGATTCAAACCACCATCAAGCTGCAGTTGCCTGCGGGCAAGGCTACTCCCGCGCCGCCTGTCGGCACCGCGCTTGGCCCCCACGGGTTGAACATCATGGATTTCTGCAAGCAGTTCAACGCCAAGACGGCCAAGGAGCCCGACGGGATGATCTTCCCCGTGCTCGTGACGGTTTACACCGACCGCACCTTCACCTTCATTCTCAAGACCCCGCCGGCCTCCATTTTGCTGCTTCGCGCCGCGGGCATCGTCAAGGGCTCCGCTGAGCCGAATCGCAACAAAGTTGGCAAGGTCACGAAAAAGCAGGTGGCGGAGATCGCCAAGATCAAGCTCGTGGATCTCAACACCACGAACATTGATGCCGCGGTTCGCACCGTGATGGGCACGGCCCGCAACATGGGCCTGGAAGTCGTCGAGGCATAGGTCGGCTGCCCAGGAAAGAGTTTCAAAGGGAGTTTGTGGCAATGGCAAAGAAATCCGGCAAATACGTGGAAAACGCGCGCAAGAAAGTCGAGCCACGTCCGTACAAGCTCAGCGAAGCCGCCGAGCTTTTGAAGAAGACGCACCACACCAAGTTCAACGAGACCGTTGAGCTGGCCATCAATCTCGGCGTCGATCCCAAGCACTCCGACCAGGTCGTACGCGGCACCGTTGTTCTGCCCAATGGCCTCGGCAAATCCGTCCGCATTCTGGTTATCGCGAGCGGAGAAAAAGTTCGTGAAGCGCAAGATGCCGGCGCGGATTTCGTCGGTGGCGATGACATGGTGCAGAAGATCATGGAAGGCTGGACGGATTACGACGCCGTGATCGCTACGCCGGACATGATGAAGTCCGCCGGAAAGCTGGGCAAAGTGCTCGGGCCACGCGGTCTCATGCCCAATCCCAAGACCGGCACGGTCACTTTCGACGTCGCTAAGGCGATCAAGGAGACTAAGGCGGGCAAAGTCGAGTTTCGTGTGGACAAAGCAGGTATCGTGCACTGCCCGATCGGCAAGATTCAGTTTGACGCCACAAAGCTGGCGGAAAACGCCCACGCGGTCATTGACGCGGTGGTGAAAGCGAAGCCTGCTGCCGCCAAGGGTAAGTACGTCAAGAAAATCACCCTGACTTCGACCATGGGTCCGGGCATTCTCGTCGACTTGCTCGAGTTGGAAGCACTCGCGGCGGCCGCGTAACAGCGAGCTCAGGTAGCGGAGCGATTTTATGAAAAAGCGCAGTGAAAAACAGCAAGACCTCGACAAACTGAAGATGGAACTGGCCAAGGTCTCGACGGTGATTCTAACCACTTTCCAGGGCATTACGGTCCAGGACGACACCAAGCTCCGCCGCGCAGTGCAGGCTGCCGGCGGCAAGTACAAAGTCGTTAAAAATACCCTGGCGCAGCGCGCCGGGGCCGGCACCCCTGCCGAAAACCTGCTCAAGAACCTCAGCGGCACGAACTCCATCGCGTACACGGCGGACGACCCGGTCGCGCTGGCCAGGGCGCTTACGAAGATAGCGAAAGACGTTCCGTCATTTCAGTTCAAGTCCGGCGTGGTGGAAGGCCGCGTCATCTCCATCACCGAGATTCAGCGGCTTGCGAATCTGCCGTCGAAGGAAGAGCTGATCAGCAAAATCATGTTCCTGCTGAATGCTCCAGCTCAGCGCATCGCCTTGGCTCTGAACGCGCTTCCGCGCAACCTCGCGGTGACCGTCAGCGAAGCCATCAAGGCCAACAAGTTTGGGTCCGGCGGGGCCAATTCTGAACCGGCATCCGCGCCAAGCCCCGAAGCGGCCCAGTAAGTTCATTTTAAGTTTGAGAGGAGAAGAAAAGGTCATGGCGAAAGTGGATACGATCCTGGAAGAAATCAAGGGCCTGACGCTGCTTGAGGCGTCAGAGCTCGTGAAGAAAATGGAAGAAGCCTTCGGTGTTTCTGCGGCTGCGGCCACGGTTGTGGCGGCGGGCGGCGGCGCAGCGGCGGGCGGCGCAGCCCCGGTGGAAGAGAAGACGGAATTCTCCGTCGTGCTCACCGACGTGGGCGGTAACAAGATCAACGTCATCAAGGCGGTTCGCGAAGTCACGAGCCTGGGCTTGAAAGAAGCCAAGGACCTCGTCGACGGCGCGCCCAAGACCGTCAAAGAGGGCGTCAACAAAGACGAGGCCGCGGCCATCAAGAAGAAGTTCGAAGACGCCGGCGCCAAGGTCGAGATCAAGTAGTTACTGGGGCCGGCGTGGCCTATCGGGCGGACGGGCCGCGCCAAAGGATCTCATTGACGCAAGTCAAGGCTGGGCACCATCGCACTTCTGAGGGTCCCACGGGGACCGCCAGCAGCTGTGTGCACGCTGACTACGGGCAGGCAGTGTTGCGCAACCGCTGTGCACCTTTTCTTTCTTTTCCTGCATTTTGCCCGAAAGGGATGAGGTAGATCACGCAATGTCCAATAGCAATCAGCACGCCAGGGAACGCCAGCGGCTGGATTTCGCAAAAATCCAGGGCTCGATTCAGATTCCCAACTTGATTGAAGTCCAGATGAAGTCCTATCAGCGTTTCCTGCAGATGGACCTTCTGCCGAGCGAGCGCGAGGACGCCGGACTCCAGTCTGTGTTCACCTCCGTCTTTCCGATCAGGGACTTCCGCGAAATGTCCCAGCTCGAATTCGTGGACTACTCGATCGGCAACTGGGAGTGTAAGTGCGGCAACCTGAAGGGCCTGCATCACCTGCGCGCCACCTGCCGCAATTGCGGAGCGTCCGTCGTCACCAATCCGTACCAGACCGGCGACGTCATCTGTCACAAGTGCGGCACGTTCAACAAGAACACGCCCACGTTTTGCAACAAGTGCGGCGATCCCGTGGCCATGCAGCTGAAGTACGACGTGAATGAATGCCAGGAGCGCGGAATGACTTACTCCGCGCCCCTCAAAGTCACCATCAGGCTCACCATCTATGACAAAGACCCTGATAGCGGCGCCAAGACCATCCGCGACATCAAGGAGCAGGAAGTTTTCTACGGCGATATTCCCCTGATGACGGAGAACGGCACGTTCGTCATCAACGGCACCGAGCGCGTCATTGTCAGCCAGTTGCACCGTTCCCCGGGCGTTTTCTTTGAAAGCGCCAACAACCGCACCTACTTCCTCGGCAAAATCATTCCTTACCGCGGGTCGTGGGTTGAATTCGAATACGACACCAAAAATATTCTCTATGTCCGCATCGACCGCAAGCGCAAGTTCCTTGGCTCCATCTTCCTTCGCGCCCTTGGGATGAAGTCGAATGAAGACGTCCTGCGCACTTTCTACCAGGTCGAGCGTATCTCGCTGCGCGATAAGGACCTGTTCTGGAACGTTTCGCCCGGCCTTGTCGACCGCAAGCTGGCCCACGAGATCCGCAATCCCAAGTCCGATGACCTGATCGTCGGAGCGCATAAGCGCATTACCGAGAATCTTTTCAAAGAACTCATCAGGGCCAAGATCTCGCAAGTGCGCGCTTCTCTCGCCGACCTCGAAGGGGCTTTCAGTGTCGCGGACGTCGTCAACCGCCAGACCGGCGAAGTCCTGCTCGAGGCCAATAAGCCGCTTACCGCAGACCTCTGGCAGGCCTTTGCCGAAGCCGGCATCACCGAAGTCGACGTCTTCTTCCCGGAGCGCGACGACATCGGCGTGGTGCTCTCGCGCACCCTCGACAAGGACGCGATTCGCTCTTCGAAAGAAGCGCTCATCGAAATCTATCGCAAGCTGCGTCCCGGCGATCCGCCGACGCTCGAAACCGCCACCAATCTTTTCCGCGGCATGTTCTTCGATCCGCGCAAGTACGATTTCAGCCGCGTGGGCCGCCTCAAGTTCAACATCAAGATGGGCTTGGACACGCCGCTTGATAATCGCACGCTCGATACGCCGGATTTCGTCTCGGCCATCAAGTACCTTTTCAAGCTGCGCAAGAACATCGGCGTCGTCGACGACATCGATCATCTTGGCAACCGCCGCGTCCGCGCGGTTGGTGAGCTGCTCGAAAACCAATTCCGCATCGGCCTTGTCCGCATGGAGCGCGCCATCAAGGAAAAGATGAGCGTGTACCAGGAAATGTCCACAGCCATGCCCCACGACCTGGTCAACGCCAAGCCGGTCATGGCGGCCATCCGCGAATTCTTTGGATCCTCGCAGCTCAGCCAGTTCATGGACCAGACTAACCCGCTTAGCGAAATCACGCATAAGCGGCGTCTGTCGGCCCTTGGACCGGGAGGTCTCTCCCGCGAGCGCGCCGGATTCGAAGTCCGCGACGTTCACCCGACGCATTACGGCCGCATCTGCCCTATCGAGACCCCCGAAGGTCCGAACATCGGTCTGATCAGCTCGCTGTCCTGCTTCGCCAGGATTAACGATTACGGCTTCATCGAATCGCCCTACCGCAAAGTCAAGGGCGGGCGGATCATCGACTACGTCCAGATCGTCAACGCTGGCGATAGCGAATTCAAAGCCGGAGAAATCGTCGAGAAGGACAAAGTCGAGGAGTTGAACGAAGAGCTGAAGCGCCGCAAAGTCGTCTACGAACCATACTGCTTCTATCTCTCCGCTTGGGAAGAAGACAAGTACGTTGTGGCGCAGGCCAACGTTTCGCTCGACGACCGCTTGAAGATCACCACCGAGCTCGTCAATTGCCGCCAGGCCGGCAACTTCGTGCTCAAGAGCCGCGATGAAGTGGATTACGTCGACGTTTCCCCGAAGCAGCTCGTCTCCGTGGCCGCCAGCTTGATCCCGTTCCTCGAGAACGACGACGCCAACCGCGCCCTGATGGGTTCGAACATGCAGCGCCAGGCCGTGCCGCTCATCCGCGGCGAGGCTCCGCTCGTCGGCACCGGCATGGAGCGTGTCACCGCGCGCGATTCCGGCGCAGTCGTCCTTTGCCGGCGCGAAGGCATCGTTGATCAAGTCGATTCCGAGCGCATCATTGTGCGCGTGGAGTCCGACCACTCCGGCGTCCTCAGCCGCGAAGTGGGCGCGGACATCTACCAGCTCATCAAATTCAAGCGCTCCAACCAGAACACCTGCATCAGCCAGAAGCCGCTGGTTCGCGTTGGCGACCGCGTCAAGAAGGGCCAGGTCCTCGCGGACGGTCCTTGCACCGACCGTGGCGAGCTGGCGCTTGGGCGCAACGTCTTGGTCGCCTTCCTGCCCTGGCGCGGATACAACTTCGAGGACGCCATCTTGGTCAGCGAGAAGCTGGTCAAGGACGACTACTACACGTCCATCCACATCGAGGAATACGAAATCGAGGCTCGCGATACCAAGCTTGGCCCCGAGGAAGTTACTCGCGACATTCCTAACATCAGCGAGTCGTTCCTCCGCAATCTTGACGAAAGCGGCGTTATTCGCATCGGCGCGGTGGTGAAGCCGGGCGATATCCTCGTCGGCAAGGTTACTCCCAAGGGCGAAACCACGCTTACGCCCGAAGAAAAGCTTCTGCGCGCCATCTTCGGTGAAAAGGCCGGTGATGTTCGCGACGCTTCCCTCTACTGTCCGCCGGGGATCGAGGGCACCATCGTTGACGTCAAGATCTTCACTCGTAAGGGCGGAGAAAAGGACGAGCGTCACAAAGCCATCGAAGCCACGCAGGTTTTCAAGCTGGAGAAGAACCTCGCGGACGAAATCCGCATCCTCACGGATGAGCGCCTCAAGCGCCTCACGGATCTTCTCGGCGGAAAGGTTCTCCAGGCCGACCTGCACGATGAGAAGACGAACAAGCGCCTGCTGACCAAGGGCACCGAGCTGACGCGCGAGCTGATCGAAAAGATCTCCACGCGCAACCTCAAGCGCCTCAAGCTCAACGAAAAAGACCCGCTGCTCATCGAGAAGATCGAAGAAGTCGAGGAGATGACCTCGCGCCAGATCGATGTGCTCCGCAAGATCACCGAGGAGCGCAAGGAAAAACTCAAGAAGGGCGACGAGCTGCCTCCAGGCGTCATCAAGCTGGTCAAAGCCTACATCGCCATGAAGCGCAAGCTCTCCATCGGCGACAAGATGGCCGGCCGCCACGGCAACAAGGGCGTCATCGCACGCATCGTCCCGCAGGAAGACATGCCCTATATGCCCGATGGCACTCCCGTCGAGATCGTTCTCAATCCGCTTGGCGTTCCCTCGCGCATGAACGTCGGCCAGGTTCTTGAGACGCACCTCGGCTGGGCCTCCAAGGCGCTCGGAAACAGCCTCAAGCGCCTGCTAAGCAAAGAAGTTCGCGCGGAGGCCTTGCGCCGGTGGTTCCGCGAAGTCTTCGCGGACACGGCTATCTGGAAAACGCTCTCCAAGCTCAGTGACGACGACTTGCTCGAAGTCTCCGAGGGTTTCCGCGATGGCATTCCATTCGCCACGCCGGTTTTCGATGGCGCGCGCGAAGCCGAAATCCGGCATCTGCTCGAAGTCGCCGGCCTGCCTCACGCCGGCAAGATCAACCTCTACGATGGCATGTCCGGCGACCTATTCGACCAGCCTGTCACCGTCGGCTACATCTACATGCTCAAGCTTTCGCATCTCGTCGACGATAAAATTCACGCGCGCTCCATCGGCCCCTACTCGCTCATCACCCAGCAGCCGCTCGGTGGCAAGGCGCAGTTCGGTGGCCAGCGCTTCGGCGAAATGGAAGTTTGGGCGCTCGAGGCTTATGGAGCCGCTCACATTTTGCAGGAGTTGCTCACAGCGAAGTCTGACGACGTATATGGCCGCGCAAAAATTTACGAGGCCATCGTCAAGGGAGAACCAGGCATCGAACCGGGCGTGCCCGAGTCGTTCAACGTGCTCGTGCGCGAGTTGCAGTCGCTTTGCCTCGATGTCGAGTTGATGAAGCGGCAAAAGCCGCCCACGGAGAAAGCCGCGGATTAGTCAGGCATCTTACTTGTAGGGGCGCAGCATGCTGCGCCCCTGCTTGGCGGCAGAGTTTGATTTAGAAGTTTTCGCAGTTGGGTTCTCAGCCGGCCCGGTGCAAAACATCGGATCGCGTCCTCGGCGAAAGCCGGGGAGGGAGGAAACAACCTTGTATCGCAGCAGCCCGTATGATCGCGCTAGTCTGATCGCTGATTTCGATTCCATCCGCATCAGCCTGGCGAGTCCGGAAAAAATCCGTTCGTGGTCCCATGGCGAAGTCACCAAGCCCGAGACCATTAATTACCGCACCTTCAAGCCCGAGCGCGACGGCCTCTTCTGCGCCAAGATCTTTGGCCCCGTCACCGACTGGGAGTGCTTGTGCGGCAAATACAAGCGGATGAAGCATCGCGGTGTTATCTGTGACAAGTGCGGCGTCGAAGTCACGCTCAGCAAAGTCCGTCGCGAGCGCCTCGGCCACATTGAACTGGCTTCGCCGTGCTCGCACGTCTGGTTCTTCAAGGGCCTGCCCAGCCGCATTGGCTACCTGCTGGACATTTCCATGCGCGATCTCGAGCGCATCCTGTACTTTGAGGCTTTCGTCGTTGTCGATCCCGGTGAAGTGGCCATTCTTCGCGAGCGCGAAGTCCTGCCGGAAGACAAGTACCGCGAGCTGCAAAAAGAATATCCCGGCCAATTCACCGCCAAAATGGGCGCGGAGGCCATCAAGGAACTTCTCCGCCGCGTCGAAGTGGACAAGCTGGCCGACGACCTTCGCGAGAAGATGAAGGCCGATCCGTCGCTCCAGAAGCGCATCAAGTACGCCAAGCGCCTGAAAGTGCTTGAAGCCTTCCGCAAGAGCGGCAACAAGCCGGAGTGGATGATTCTCGACGTGATTCCGGTCCTTCCGCCGGAACTCCGCCCGCTCGTTCCTCTGGACGGCGGACGCTTCGCCACTTCCGATTTGAACGATCTCTACCGCCGCGTCATCAACCGCAACAACCGGTTGAAGAAGCTCATGGAGCTGCGCGCGCCGGATGTCATCGTGCGCAATGAAAAGCGCATGCTCCAGGAAGCCGTTGACGCCCTCTTCGACAATGGCCGCCGCGGCCGCGTCCTCCGGGGCACCAACAACCGCCCGCTCAAGTCCCTGAGCGATACGCTCAAGGGCAAGCAGGGCCGTTTCCGGCAAAACCTCCTCGGCAAGCGCGTGGACTACTCCGGCCGTTCCGTCATCGTCGTCGGCCCTGAGCTCAAGCTCAATCAGTGCGGTCTCCCGAAGACAATGGCGCTCGAGCTTTTCAAGCCCTTCATCTATCACAAGCTCGAAGCCCAGGGGCACTGCACCACCATCAAGCAAGCCAAGGAAATGGTCGAGCAGAAGGAACCGGTAGTGTGGGACATTCTCGAGGATGTGATTCACGAGCATCCGGTGTTGCTCAACCGCGCCCCCACGCTTCACCGTCTTGGCATTCAGGCTTTCGACCCCGTACTCGTCGAAGGCAAAGCCATCCGCATCCATCCGCTCGTCTGTACTGCGTTCAACGCGGACTTTGACGGCGACCAGATGGCCGTGCACATCCCGCTTTCGCCTGAATCTCAGGTGGAAGCCACCGTGCTCATGCTCAGTTCGCGCAACATCCTCTCGCCCGCGCACGGTCTGCCGCTCGCCGTGCCGTCGCAGGACATGGTCCTCGGCATCTACTATCTGACCAAGTCCAAGCCCGGCGCCAAGGGGGAAGGCCGCGTTTTCGGCTCTCCTGAAGACGTCGTCCTGGCTCTCGAAGCCGGCGAAGTCGAGCTCCTCACGCCCGTTCGCCTGCGCTACACCGGTGAAGTCATCGACCTCACCACCGCCTACGACGATCAAGACGTGACGCACACCGAGCCCGTCAAGATGGAGCGCCAGTTCATCCAGACCACGGTCGGCCGCGTGATCTTCAATTCGCACTTGCCCGCGAAATTTCCTTACGTGAACGGCCTCTTGAAGAAGAAGGGCGTCCAGCAGCTCGTCTACTACGCTTATCTGCGTTTCGGCCTCGAGGGCACCGTTGCGCTGCTCGATCAGTTGAAGGATTTGGGCTTCACCTATGCCACCAAGTCGGGCATCTCCATCGGCATTGATGACATGCTCATTCCCAGCGACAAATACAAGCTCGTCGAAAACGCCGACAAGGAAGTCGTCAAGATTCAGCAGCAATACCTCGACGGCGCCATCACCAACGGCGAACGCTACAACAAGGTCATCGCCATCTGGGGCGACGTCACCGAAAAAGTCGCCGACGAGATGTTCAAGGCCCTCGAGAACCAGGACAAACAGGGCAGCATCAACCCCGTCTACGTCATGGCCGACTCCGGCGCTCGCGGTTCGAAACAGCAGATCCGTCAGCTTTCCGGCATGCGCGGTCTGATGGCCAAGCCCTCCGGCGAGGTCATCGAATCGCCCATCACTTCCAACTTTCGTGAAGGCCTCACCGTGTTGGAGTACTTCATCTCTACCCACGGCGCGCGCAAAGGGTTGGCGGACACAGCGCTCAAGACCGCCGACTCCGGCTACCTCACTCGCCGCTTGGTCGACGTCGCTCAGGACGTTATCATCAACGAGCAGGATTGCGGCACCACTGACGGCATCTACGTCGAGCCCATCATCGAAGCCGGCGTCGAAGTTGAGCCGCTGCGCGATCGCATCGTCGGCCGCGTTTCCCTCGACAAGATCAAGGACTTTGAGGGCAATGTCATCGTCGAAGTCAGTCAGGAGATCAACGAAGAACTCGCCAACGCCGTTCAAGCCGCGGGCATTGAGCGCGTCCGCATCCGCTCCGTGCTCACCTGCGAGTCGCGCCGCGGCGTCTGCGCGCTATGTTATGGCCGCAATCTCGCCTCCGGACGCATGGTCGAACTTGGCGAAGCCGTCGGCGTCATCGCCGCGCAATCCATCGGCGAGCCCGGCACCCAGCTCACCATGCGCACCTTCCACATCGGCGGAACCGCTACTCGCGTTTCCGAGCGTTCCACGCTCGAAGCGCGCAACAACGGTGTCGTCAAGTTCATTGACCTTCGTTACGTCGAGGGCCGCAAGATCAAGGGCGACACCTCCTCCACTGGCGGCGCGCTCATCGCCATGAATCGCTCTGGCCTGATTGCCATCGTGGATGAGAAGGGACGCGAGAAGGAACGCTACCATGTCGTTTACGGCGCGCGCCTCCGCGTTGCGGATGGCGAGCATGTCACGCGTGGCCAGATCCTTGCCGAATGGGATCCCTTCACTTTCTCTATCCTCACGGAGACTTCTGGCTCCGTGAAGTTTGACGACCTGCGCCCCGGTCTGACGATTGACGAGCAGGTGGACGATGTCACCGGGCTCTCGCAGCTTGTTGTCACGTTGCCGCCGGGCGATGAAAAGCACCAGCCGGCCATTCTCGTTCGCGATTCCGCCGGAAAGGTGCGCAAGAAGTACCTCATGCCTTCCCGCGCCCACTTGATGGTGCAGGACGGTGACGAAGTCCAGGCAGGCGACGTGCTCGCGAAGATCCCGCGAGAAACCACCAAAACGAAGGACATCACCGGCGGTCTCCCGCGCGTCGTCGAGTTGTTCGAAACCCGCAAGCCCAAGGACCCCGCCGTCATCAGCGAAATCGATGGCGTGGTCAAATATGGCGATATCGCCAAGGGCATGCGCAAGATTCTCGTGGAAAGCGAGGATGGCAAGACCACCAAGGAATACTCCATTCCCCGAGGCGTCCACATCAACGTTCAGGAAGGCGACCACGTCAAGGCGGGCGAGGCCCTCATTGACGGCCCGCTCAACTTGCACGATTTGCTCGCCGTCCTCGGCGAGAAGTTCACGCAATCCTACTTGGTCAACGCCATTCAGGAGGTTTACCGCCTCCAGGGCGTCAACATCAACGACAAGCACATCGAGACCATCTCCCGCCAGATGATGCGCTGGGTCAAGGTCGAGGACGTCGGCGACACTACCTTCATCCTCGAAGAGCAGGTGGACAAGTTCCGTTTCCGCGAGGAGAACGACCGCGTTATCGCCGATGGTGGCCGCCCTGCAACGGGTCGTCCGCTTCTCTTGGGCATCACCAAGGCGTCGCTTTCGACGGACTCGTTTATCTCTGCCGCCAGCTTCCAGGAAACCACCCGCGTGCTCACCGAAGCGGCCGTCGCCGGCAAGGTGGATTACCTGCGCGGCCTCAAGGAAAACGTCATCATGGGACGTCTCATCCCCGCCGGCACGGGTCTTGAGCACTACCGCAGCATTCAATTGCTGACGGAAATGCCTATTCCCGCTCCTGTCGAGGAAATTCCGGAAGCCGCTGAGCTCACTGCCGAAGAAGCGGCGGCCCTCGATTTCCTCCAGAAGGACACCGAAGCCGACGCCGCCACAGAAGGTTAGAAATAGCTCGACGCGCGGCGCGACGTGTCCTGACTCCAGTCGGGACCTCGCGGCCGGTAGCTAAATCGCTCTGAACAATCCATTCCGCGGCGTCCCTGGCACATCGGGGGCGCCGCTTCGTTTTTGTTCTCAATACAGACAGGTATCCCTCAGGAACGTTTTGCCGTCTCTTACCTTGCTGTCACGCAAGAGCGCTTCTTACAATGGCTTGTAAAGAAAGCGTTCATTCCTTCGTGCGGTTCGCCGGGAGCCACGGGATTTCATGGTCGATCCAGAGCAGGGAAAATCGAACTCCGCGGACCGTTCTTCACCGGGCGGTGACGCGCGCCCTGGCGTCTCTACCCGATTTGAACAATTCGAAAAGCGCCAGAAGGAATTATGGAAGCTGACCTTCTTTCTGCTTCTCGTTCTCGCCGTTGTTTTTGCCTTCGTTTCTTGGGATTCCATTCGTTCTCTGTCCAAACATTTTGAAGCCTTGCCCATCGGCCTGGTCGTCCTCGTCGTGCTTTTCATCGCTTACATGTGGAAGAAGGCCCAGGAGATTTCCGAGCTCCGCGGCCTCATGCACGGCATCGAACAGCGTGACGCCGCTCTACCTAGTGAAAAGCAGATTGATCAGCTCTTTGCGACTATTACCCGTTCCCAGCAGGGTTTTCGCGATCTCATCGATTCCTTCGATGATGTTCTCATCGCCCTCTCGCTTGAAGGTGAAATTCGCGCCGTGAATCGCAGCTTCAGCGATTTAGTCGGCGTCCCGTTCCAGCAAATTATCGGCAAGCACATCACCGAATTTGTTGAGGAAGGCAGCGGTGACGGACAGGAACAGGTTCGCCGAAACTTGCCGCACTTCCTGGAGCGCCGCAGTTGGTCCGGTCTTGTTCAGGCCCGGCTGAAGAGCCAACAATCGGTGCATTACTTCGATTGCGTCGCGCACGCCATGGTCCGCGACGACAAAGTGCACGGTCTCACCGTTCTTGCACGCGATATCACCGCCTCGCGCAAGAACGAAGCCCGCTTCACCGAGCTCTTCGAAACTCTTCAGGAAGGCATCTACATCACTACCCCCGACGGCCAAATCTTGGATGCCAATCCCGCGCTGGTTCGTATGCTTGGCTTCGACACGAAAGAAGAGCTTCTCGCGAAAAAAGTCCCGGAAGTCTTTACCAGCAGAGAAGAACGAAAGCTCCTAATAGAGGAAGTCGAGCGGCAATCCACCGTTCAAAGCCGCGAGATTACTCTCCAGCGCAAAGACGGCCATCCCATCGTCTGTTTGAATACGGCCGCCGCGGTCCGCGACAGCGCCGGCGCCGTAATCCGGTATCAAGGCGCGGTCATGGACATCACTGCGCGCCGCGAGATGGAGCACCGTCTCCATCAGCAGCAGGAATTCGCTCGACGCTTGGTCGACAGCTTTCCCGATCTCATTCTCGTCCTGGACATCGACTCCCGCTTCACCTTCGTGAGCCCGCGCTCCAAGGAAATTCTTGGCTACGAGGTCGAGGAAGCCCGTGAGATGAAGCTGGGAGGCCGCACCCACCCCGAAGATTCGCCCGCCTTACTCTCGCTATTCGGTGACATCGTGGCTGGCAGGCAGACCTTCGCTTCGCTCGAAGTGCGTGTCCGCCACAAGCTTGGAGAGTGGCGCCTCATTCGTTTCAATTTCAGCCCCCTCTTCGACGAAGCCGGCAAGATTGATGGTGTGGTCATGTCCGGTCGTGACGTTACCGAGATCAAGCGCCTCGAGGAGCAGTTGATCCAAGCTGAGAAGCTCGCCGCCATGGGCCAGATGCTCGCCGGTGTGGCCCACGAGCTCAACAATCCGCTCACCGCTATCCTCGGTGCCACCGAACTCTTACGCGAAAGTCGGGGCGCCGAAGAGGCTACCAAGCGTCAGCTAGACCTGATTCATCGCCAGGCCCGGCGCTCTGCCCGCATCGTCCAGAATCTGCTCGAGTTTTCCCGCCCCGCCGCGCCGCAGAAGAAACCCCTCGACGTGAATAGTCTCATCGAGCGCACTGTTCAGCTCCACGAGCATTCGCTCCGTCGCAACAACATCGCGGTGGACTTTCATCCGCTGCCCGGTCTCCCCGGCGTCGTTGGCGATGCCAACCAGCTCATGCAGGTATTTCTTAACTTGATCACCAACGCCGAACACGCCATCCGCGAAGTCCGCGAGTCAGGCCGTCTCCAGATTCGCCTTGTCCGCGATTCTTCTCGGATTGCAGCCACATTCCAGGATGATGGCGTGGGCATTCAGCCCGACGCGGTTCCACGGCTCTTCGATCCCTTCTATACCACCAAGCGGCCCGGCGGCGGCACCGGCCTTGGTTTGAGCATTTGCATGGCTATCATTCGCGAACACGGCGGCACTATTGAAGCGGAATCGCTCCCCGGCGGCGGCTCCGCCTTCACGGTTTACCTCCCAGTCCTCGGTGAGCCTGTCCCGAGCACCGTGGCGAAGGATGCCGATTCCACCTCCACGCAAGCGATTTCTTCCACATCGGCTGCGCTGAAGGGCCGCGCGATCCTCGTCCTGGATGATGAAGAGAGCATTCGCCTGCTTCTGGAGGAAGGCCTCTCCGCCCACGGCATGCGGGTGGACTGCGCAGCCTCTCCCGAAGAAGCCCTGACCTTCGTAGGCCAGCGCTCCTATGATGCTGTCCTGTGTGACCTGAATCTTGTTGCGGGATCACCCGCGAGCGGACAATCCGCCGCCGCGCGCATTCTCGCCGCCTCCGGTGAACACAAACCAGCGGTAATTTACATGACGGGTGATTTCGTGGAGTCCGGAGAAGGCGAGCCTAGCCTCGGTGAGCCCCGTCGCCTCCAAAAGCCCTTCCGGGTCTCGGACGTGCTCACCGTATTACGCGATGTTTTCACCGCCTCGCCCGCGGAAAAGGTTCGGGGCTGAATCATTTCTTCCTGAGCTAATGCGGCGCCGGCTTCGAGGTTGTCCCGCCATCCACGCCGAAATCCCACACGTACAGGTTCATTCCGTCCGGTAGAATCTCCGCCAACGCGTATTCCCCCGGCGGCAGCGTCTCGCTCAGCGTGAACCGAAAAACCGTGGGCGCAATGTCCCAGCGTTGCAGCGAAATCGTGTTCCGCTCCTGCGATAGTTGCTCGCCAAAGAGGCTCCGAATTGTTTCCAATTGGCGTTTGTTCCCCTTCACCGTCGCGCGCACCAGTTCCACTTCCGGCCCGGACTCACCGGGGCGACTGCTCTTCTGGATGGGCGTGACGCGATCCGGATCCGGGGGCGCTTCTCTCAAGTAGAATTCCGGCTGCGCGTTCGTAATCCTTAGCTTTGCTTTTGCCCCCGGAATCTCCACGTTATGCTTGCTGGGAATAATCGGAATTGGCGAGAGAATCTGCTGCAGCGTTCTCTTCTTATCCTTTTTGATTTCCGAGCCGACTTGCTCCAGCTGTGACACGAATTTGCCTTCGATCACGAACATCCCTTCGCCCGGAGGCAAGAACACGCCAGGCGCCACCTGCAAGCTGGCGTCGATGTCCATCACCATCTCTGCCTTGGTCGCCTCTTCCTGTTTGCGAACTTTATTCGCGAATTCCGCGGCTGCTTTCCCTTCTTCTGCTTCGGCTTTTGCGGTCGCCTCCCAATCCACCATCGCCGCGGGAATCTCTTCCCAGTCGCCCCGTTCCGCGCTGAAGTACCGTACCCGCTCTCCCTTTCGTTCATAGCTCCGCACCAATTGAAAATTGCCATCCTTCAAGACCAGCTTCTTGCCACGAGGAAGGCGCGCTGCCGTTTCGGCGGTCTTGCCCCCGTCCTGTTGGCTCGCTTGCGTCTGGGCTTGGGAGGAGTTGGGGTTTGATGTCTGGCTGGCGGGTACAGTGGGTACAGTGGCTTCTACCCAGAAGACCAAAGTCAGGCTGGCCAGAAATGAGCTTGTGGGGACAAAGTTCATGAGCGTCCTCAGGGTTACGATGCTTTGCGGGAGTTCGCGTTTGCCTTCTCAGCGAGCATACTGCCGCCTTCTATGGGCCTGCAACTCTCGGATTTCTCAAGCCGATGATTCGTGCGGCCCAAAATACTACGGGCTCTTTCCGGTTTGGCCGGAAAGAGCCCGTTCAATTTCTAAATTGGCTGCGGCGCTTCAGTGCGAGCAGCGCGGGAACAGAGTCACCAGCACCATCAGGTCCGACAGGGTAAACAGCCACTGATCGGCCTGGATTCCAGCGGCCTCTGCTGCCCTCGCGATGAACCCTAGATGGCGTCTCTTCGCGAAGTTATGGAGGTGATCCACGCAAATCCCAGTCAGTCTGGCGACCTCTGCATCTGTGAATATTTTTTGGCTCGACTTTACGGTAACCATGGGTCCGTTCCCCTTGTTCATCGTTTACTTCGCCGATCCAAGCTCCTACTATCTTTGATGCTTCAAGCATCGTAAACGTTTCACGATTCCAAGAGCAATAGTCGTTCCGTTCTGCAAAGATAAAACGAACTGGCTAGTACGTTTCGCCAAGAAACTGAAGAATAAGCCCATTATTTGCAGTTTTTCTGGAGTCTGAGCCCTAGTACTTTGCTTACAGGAGACACCAGTTGTGAACAAAAATGTCTTATTTTCGCAAAGCCTCTACAGCTTTTGGTAGGGTAGCTGCAATTTCCTGCATCTGTTTGGAGTGCCGCAATTCATGACAGGCGATCATCTGAAACCATTCATATAGATTCAGTGTGCCGAGCAACGGGTGTGGCCAGCAGTACAAGCTCAGTTCGCGATTCTTTGTTTCCTCCAGAAACGCCAGCGTTCGTCCGCGAACATCCCGCAACTCCCCCAGCATCGCTTCCTTTTCGCGCATAAGCTGAGGGTCCAGCGGAATCGGCGTCTTGAGCCGGATCAGGCGGGCTTCCACTAGCGCCAATGGCAAGTGAAACCGCTTCCACACGGGCGTGAGTCTTACCGGCTTTTGCGTAATCCTATCGGCCTTGCCGAGAATAGTCCGCTCCACCATGATCAAATGGGCCACAACTTCCCCCGCAGACCACGCCCCATCGCCCGGACAACTTTTCCATTGATCGGCACGAATAGTATCCGCAGTACGAAGCAATCCTGCTTGAGCGCGATCCAGCTTACGCACGATGGGTTCGATAGGTGGCATGCCAGTCCCTAATTTTGTAATGCGAAAACAACCTAGAGATCGGCCCCGCCCGCTCGTTCAAAAGCATGCGCGAGCTGCAATACACGCGCTTCCCCGAACGGGCGCCCGAAAATTTGCAGGCCCACAGGCAGCTTGCCGCAGACCTTTCCGCAGGGTATCGAGATGCCCGGCACGCCCGCCAGCGATCCCGTAACCGTATAGATATCAGCAAGATACATCTGCAGTGGGTCGTTTGTGCGTTCTCCCAGCCGACAAGCCGGGACCGGCGAGGTCGGCGTAACAATCGCATCCACCTTCGTGAACGCGTCGCGAAAATCCTGCGCGATCAGCGCGCGCACTTTCTG
>WNFP01005645.1_pt1 | contig 18575 bp, 19 predicted proteins | sample 5400201 | NCBI WGS metagenome assembly WNFP01 (sample SAMN13153355, study PRJNA577476) | soil metagenome | isolation source: 115 cm saprolite under Madrone tree | place: USA:California | collected 2016-06-14 | reverse complement strand
ATCCCAAACAATCGCCCACGCTCAAGTTTGGTTGCGTGAGCAATAGAAAATCGTACACCAAGTTAAGAATCGCTTTTTATATCACATTTCCAGCCAGCGGCACCCAAAATGAAAGGTGGTGGATGAGTTTGAAGTTTTAGAGGGACGGGACGGCGAAAAACTATTCAGGCGGTCGAACGGCGATGGGAAGTGAGCGGGCCTGGGCCAAGTTCGACCCATGAAAGATGAAACAGAGAGCGCTCTATGCTTCAGACCTCGTATGACCTCTTTGGAATCTCAGAACTTTTGGACGAAGGCATTGAGAAGTTGGCAAGCGTAGCAGACGTAGTGGTTGGAACTTTGAAGAAAAATGGCTGCTGGGCCAAACTCGAATAATTCACTATTGGACCTGAACGGCTGGTGAGAGGCGATAAATCAAAATCGTGGCGTTGGTAGGTGGCTGATTCTCGGCAGTGAGGGCAATCAAAGGCGAGGCCCCCTTGTGGGAACTCTGGCTTGTGAGGCAAGTCCAATTGAACGAAGGGTAGATTTTCGGGGATCGAACTGTGAGTAAATTCCTTACCGCAAGTCGAACATGTCAACATCCATTGACTCATGTCTTTCTTCTCTTCGGGGCTAGGTGCTGGCGACCTTTGACGTAGTTGCCCCTGCTGCGGCTTCGACGGTGACCTCAACGAGGGCACCCTTTTTCAGTCGCAGTTCATCGCCGAGTTCGTCGGTCAATGTGTTTTCGATGCGAATCTCTTGATACAGTTCGTCTGCCCCTTGGATAGAGATTTCCGCTTTCTCCGGTATGCTCGGGTGCGGCGATTCGATGATCTCTTCGACGGTTCCCGGCAGAGTGACGCTTGGTTTTTTCGCGCCAGCTTTGTCCGTCAGTTTTGGGAAACTCGCGGTCGCGGCTGCTTCCGTGTTGTACACGTCGAAAACCGTGAGCAGCTTGGTGATTTGTAGGACTTCCCGGAATCTGCTGCCCAGGTTACTGAGCTTGAGCGATGCGCCCTGGGTTTTCGCGCTCACATGCGCGGCGACCAAGATGCCCAGCCCTGCGCTGTCGATATATCTGATGTTGTCCACGTTCAGGACGATTTTCTTTTTTCCTTCGGCGATCAGACTCTTCAATTTCACACGTAGAGCCTGGCTTTCCTCGCCGAGCACGATGCGACCGTCGAGCGCCAACACAAACGCGCCGTCCACTTCGCGGTCCGTCATCTTCATTGCCAAGTTGTTTCGCTCCTAAATGCACCGCTGAAAATCCTAATGAATGATACTAGGTCTGATACCAGGCTGTCTGTCCCGTTTTGGACATCAGTGTTCCTTTTTGGGCTGTCCCACGTCGATTTTATCGCATCATATTTGAATGAGAATCACAGACATGACGCGCAAACAATTATTATCCGTCCCCTGCCCTACGTGTGGGGTCGCTGCCGGGCAGCGTTGTGTGCTGCATTCAGGCCGTATTCGCAAAGAACCACATGTAGACCGGAAACTTTGCGCGACTGAGACGGTTGTAAAGCAGAGCCGATGATCACAGAGCGCCCCTCCTGAGTGTTCCTTGACCACGCCGCGAGAGTCTTTGCCGTCACGCCCGGAACTCGCCCAGATTGAGTTTTTCGAGTGGACTGAAGCGATCATCTCAAATTAGAAATCTTCTATCGTTTCACCCGTCTTCGTCACCGTTTCAGATTGGGGCACTCGGAAAATGTTGTTGTCGGTAGTACTCGATGTTCAGTAGGGGACAGATATAAACAACCTTCACAGCTATTCTCTCTACGTTGAGTGCGACAGGCGGCGTTGTGTTTGAACGCGGAAGGAACTGGCTCTGAGGCTTGAGGAAAAAGGCACAATGACCACACCTATTCTGTCCCAAAAAATACTTCTGATTGAGAGTGATCCGGTTGCTGCCAAGGAGATTCGCGCGGCGCTCGCCGCAGCAACCAGCGGTTCGTTCGACGTGGAATGGGCTCGCCAACTTTCCGAGGGTCTTGAGCGCCTGAGCAAAAGAGGGATTGCGGCTGTCTTGCTCGCTTTGTCGCTGCCTGATAGTCAGGGCATCGAGACGTTCGACAAGGTGTTTATCGCCGCGCCCGACATCCCGATTCTGATCCTCGGCGGAAATGTTCCCGAAGCCCTCGCGAAAGAAGCAGTGGGACGCGGGGCGCAGGATTATCTCCTGCCGGGTCACCTCGATTATTCCCTGCCGCGCGCACTGCGCAATGCCATCGAACGCAAAGCCGTCGAGGATGCGTTGTACGTAGAAAAAGAGCGTGTGCTGGTCACCCTCAACTCGATTGGTGACGCCGTTCTTTGTACCGACATTTCCGGCAAAATCACCTATCTCAATCTGGTTGCCGAGAGCATGACAGGGTGGCGGCGCGAAGAAGCCGTCGGCCAACCGCTTGCTGAAGTGTTTAAAATCGTTGACGGCGCTACGCGCAAGACCGCCCGAGACCCGATGGAAATGGCCGTGGAGCAGAATAGGACGGTGGGCCTGACCGTTAATTGTGTCCTCATTCGCCGGGACGGATTTGAGTCCGCCATTGAAGATTCCGCCGCTCCGATCCACGATCGGGCGGGGCGCGTCATCGGAGCGGTGATTGTTTTCCATGATGTAAGTGCGGCGCGGGCGATGTCCGTCCAAATGACGCACTCCGCGCAGCACGATCTGGTCACGAATCTGCCCAATCGGCTGTTGCTCAACGACCGGATCACTCAGGCGATTTCCTTGGGGCGCCGTCAGCACAGACCGATTGCCGTGATCTTTCTGGATTTGGATCGTTTCAAGTACATCAACGATTCGCTAGGGCATGCCACCGGAGACAAGCTTCTTCAGTCCGTTTCAAGACGATTGCTGGTTAGCGTGCGCGCCTCCGACACGGTGAGCCGTCAGGGCGGAGATGAATTCGTCATCCTGCTTTCGGAGATCACTCATCCGGAAGACGCGGCCAGGAGTGCGAAAAAAATACTTCTTTCGCTCAGCGCACCCTGCTCCATTGAGGGACAAGACCTCCATATCAATGGCAGCATCGGTATTAGCGTCTACCCGGAAGACGGAGAAGATGCCGAAACGCTGATCAAGAATGCGGACACGGCGATGTACCACGCAAAGGAAAGCGGGCGCAACAATTTCCAGTTCTTCAAGGCGGACATGAATCTCAAAGCTGTGGAGCGGCAATCGCTCGAAGGCAGCCTGCACCGCGCCCTCGAACGAGAAGAGTTCTTGCTGCATTATCAGCCGAAGGTAAATCTCAACACAGGTGAGATTACAGGAGTCGAGGCGTTGGTACGCTGGCAACAGCCTGATCGAGGACTCCTGCCTCCTGCCCAGTTCGTCCCCATCGCCGAAGATTGTGGCCTAATTCTCCAGATCGGCCGTTGGGTGCTGCGTGAAGCATGCAGGCAAGCGCGCGCCTGGCAGGACGCCGGACTGCCGCCATTGCCTATTGCCGTTAATGTTTCCGCTGTTGAGTTCCGCGATAAGGGTTTTGTTGAGGGTGTCCGGACAATACTCGCCGAAACTGGCTTGGCAGCACAGTGTCTCGAACTCGAACTCACCGAAGGCGTTCTTATGGACGATGCCGAATCCACGGCTTCAGTACTTCAAGAACTTAAGACGATGGGAGTACACCTCGCGGTGGATGACTTCGGCACAGGCTATTCTAGCCTCAGCTATCTTCGGCAATTTCCCATTGATGTCCTCAAAATTGACCAGTCCTTTGTCCACCAGATCACTGCCGATCCCGATGACTCCACAATCGTGAGCGCCATCATTAACATGGGAAAGAGCCTCAAGCATCTCGTGGTTGCCGAGGGCATCGAGACGCAACTACAGAGGGCATACCTTCAGACCCAGCAATGCGCGGAAGGACAAGGCTACCTTTTCAGCCGGCCCCTGTCCGCCGCCCAATTCGCCCAGTTACTACAGTCGGGCATGACAACCGTCGTCCACTGACGAGTCCGACCTCGTTGCACTCCGGCGGTTTGACTGCGATAGCGCGATAGCCGTCGAGCTTAACTTCGTAGGTCCAGTCTGATCCCTCGGGAGGCTCGAAACTAGAGCACACTCCTGTCCGCCGTTCTGCACTCCAAATTGAGGTTACTTCCGACCGGGTTAAGCGTACACTGAGATTGTCAATACACAATCTCCCGCCAAGCTCTAGGGCCACGGCACCTTGTGCAAACACTTTGCGCAAGGGCCACACGCCACAACCTCTCGTCTTCCAACCCTTTCGCGAAGAGAAACCGCTCAGGTAGAGCGTGTTTGCCCTCTGGTCGGGTAGTTGACCAGGAAAGGAACACGAGTGCTCTATGCTTGAAACCTCGTATGACCTCTTCAAAGGAAAACCTAACGGTAACCCGATGTGGATTGGAACCTCAGAACTATTGGATGAAGGGGTTGACAAGTTGGCAGGCGTCGCCGATGGCGAGCCTGGCGAATGATTTTTTGTACAACGGCGGCACGGGATTAGTGGTTGCAACTTTGCAGAAGATGGCTGCCGGGCCAACTCGAGTAGTTCGCTATTGGACCTGAACTGCTGGTGAGAAGCGATAAATCAAATTGTAGCGTTTATAGGTGGCTGAACAACAATGAAAAACACAACCATATTTTGGATTCATCAACTCCGTTTCGCCCAGGCAAACCTCGATTTTCTGGAGTATTCGAAAGGTCAAGCCAACATCGACCAACAGCGACTCCGCACTCTGATAAAAACTCAGAAATCACAAATGCAACAGTGTGAATTGGCGATTTATGCGCAGGATTTGAAGGCCCGAATTGACGCTACGAGTCAGCGTGCTAATCGCAACTGAGCAATTTCTGCACGATTTCGGAATGAGTTAGCAGGGTCCAGCCAGCGGCAGTAGATTCTTTAGGGCTTGTCCGGAATTCCGGTCAGCGCCGCAAGAGGCTTGAGTTAGCCGCTCGTAATTTCCTGCTTCAGCTCGCCTCTGCGTTTTTATTAGAATCCGAGCAAGGGACATAAGCACTTGCCTGTCACGTTCACTCATTCGGGCCAGAGACTGGCACAGCTTGTTCACAAAATGGCCATCCTTTCCGGAGCTATCCCATTCGTCCGCCTCGCCGTTGCTCTCGCCACGATTGGCGGGGGCAGGCGGCTGCTTGCCATCGTATAGAAGCTGATAAAGCGGAATCTCAAGTGCGCGTGCCATTTTTCCATCGTTGCGACGGATGGGACGGTATGGCCATTCTCGACCCGAGAGATATAAGAACGAACCAATCCAGTTCGTTTTTCAACTTCTCCCTGAGAAAGTTTTTTCTGCTCTCTGAGCGAACGTAACCGATACCCGATATCCATGTAAAAAGCTTACTCCCCAAGGCAAAACAAGAGGACCGCTATTCACGGGCATTGCCAAAACCATTTCGTACTCGGGCCGCCCCTTCAGGGCAGCATCTTGCGCGCAGACTTAAAAGGAAGTCAACCCAGCCGCTCCGCAGCTCTTGCGAGGTAAACGCGGTAAGACCAAGCATTAGTCGCATCCGTTTCCACTTCTGCGGCGTCCATGGTACGAAAATGTCAGACAAAGAGTGGATCAAAACACTTGAGGACGGCAGAAAAGTTAAATTCATCTACCAAGAACTGCCGGACGACGGAGCGTTTATCACTGCGCAGCTCGCAGGGCATGAAGTCGTCTATTCGCTCGTATTGAGCAAAGCAAGGAACCCGCTGAGTCGTGAAGATGTTGAAAGCCGTTTCAAGCGCGAACTTTCAGGGAAGTAGTATCACTCAGCGTTCTTACGCCGCCTAACACAGAGAATTCGAAAGTTCACTCCGCAGTTGGTTCGTTGTATTCAGCCACAGAGACAATCGTCTCTTAACGAAGAAAGGGCTGGCGATTTCGCCAGCCCTTTGCTATTTCATTTTCAGTCAAGATCCTTAGCGCGCGCCGGGGCAGCTCTGACCTAGGTTGCTGTGAGGCTTCGGAGCGGCTTGATTCACGGGCGCTGTTCCCACATTCACTTTGATCTGCTTCGGCTTGGCTTCCTCACGCTTGCGAAGGCTTAGCGTAAGCACACCATTGTGATAGTCGGCTTGAATGGCGTCTGACTTTACGGAGTTGGCCAGCGAGAAACTGCGGCTGAAGGAACCATAGGCGCGTTGGAAGTCTGAGACCTTTCTTGTTCAAACCGGACGGCAAGCTCTGAAAGTAAAGCCTTCAGCCTACTTGGTCCTTCTTCGCGGGATAACCGTCGCCAAGATGAGCTATTCGAAAAAGTGTCTCTAATCGCACAGTTTCGTCACGGCGATTGATCTATCCTTCTGTACGAGATGCTTTTCCAACCCTGCCTCGCCCACATCAAAAGGAACGCGATTGAAACCAATGCAAGCAAAAGTGCCAGGGATGTTGCAAAAGATCGTTGATTTTCACATGGACGAAAGCCGCGACTGGGTCGCTGATCTACAGTGCGGGCATCAGCAGCACGTTCGGCATAACCCTCCTTGGACCCACCGTCATTGGGTGACAACACCTCAGGGAAGGCTTGAGCATGTGGGACAGGAACTCAACTGCTTGGCATGTCACCCCGAGATTTCCGCATAACCGCCTAGCCCTGTAAAGTTTTCACTTTGAAAATCAGTCTCCAGGAGCAACCAACATGCCACTAAAGATGACGAACACTGAAGTCGATGGCACTTCCGTTGTGACGCTCGACGGTCGCATCGTGCTCGGCGACGAGAGCCAGGCTCTGCGTCAGAAATTGAAGAGTCTGATAGCCGATGGAAGCAAGAAAATAATCCTGAATATGGATAACATCAAGTATATCGACAGCGCGGGGCTAGGCATTCTGGTCGCCGCGCACGTAAATGCGAAACTTCAGGGCGCATCGCTCATTCTCAGCAACTTGGGAACAAAATTCCAAGAAATCCTGCAAATCACGAAGCTGGTCACCGTATTTCAAGTATTCAATACCGAAGCAGCTGCTGTTGCCAGTTTCTCAAAGTAAACGAGGCACTCGCCTGCAAGGTGAAGGCATGAGCCACTGGACGTTGACGTGTTCGGCCTGCGGGAAAGAATTCCCGTACAATTCGATACCCCAAAATCTGCCGTTTGCCGGATCGTATTCACCTCACAAGCTCGAATTTTCTTCCAGCCACCTCACCCTAGACTGCCCCCACTGCGGGAAATCAGCGACCTACGAACGCTTCGATTTAAAGTGCCGCAGCCATTCCAGGTAGGGTCAGTACCGGATGATCTCGATTGTCACGGACTATGACTCGTGGTGCCATCAGATACGGTGAACTGCCCCCACTCTCCCCGCGCTGCGCTCCGGCTCATCGGAGATGCAGATATGCCGACCGTTCTCATCGTTGATGATTATCCTGCTGTTAGGAAAACCCTTCGCAAGCTGCTTGAAAAGTTGGGTTCGGTCGTGTGCATCGAGGCGATCAACGGTCGTGACGCCATTTGCAAAGACCGAAGCGGCCTCTCCCGACTTAATCATTCTGGACTTGGGTATGCCGGGAATGAATGGATTTGAGACTGCTACCGTTCTTCAGAAGACGAAAACCGCAGGTTCCCCTCTTAATGTTCACGTCTCACGACACGCGTGAAGTAGAACCACAGGCGGCTTCGGTGGGAATACGGGCCGTGTTTTCAAAGTGCACGGGTATCAACGCGCTTCTGGCGCGAGTGAGCGAGTTGTTAAACCCCTCTCACACACTGGTGTGATGGACTAAGCTTTCCCCCTCGTTTGGCTGATACATTTAGGAACCCTCGCGCCTTATGCCATCAACCGCGTAGGCACACCGACCCACGCCAACGGATACCGGCTCAGCAAGAACTCTCAAGAAAGACCCGGAACTTGCTCGAGCGCGACGGATGCCGGATTTCGCAGTGCCTTGGCTTCGATTTGGCGAATGCGTTCTCGCGTAAGGGCGAATATCTGACCCACTTCCTCAAGCGTATGCTCGCTGCCGTTGTCGAAACCGAAGCGCATTTTGATGATTCTCTCTTCGCGCGGCGTGAGTGTCGTCAACATTGAGGCCATACGTTCCTTCAGGTCGAGTTCGATGGCCGCGTCCAAGGGCAACACAACATTCTTGTCCTCGACTAAGTCACCTAGACGCACCTCTTCGTCCGCCCCAATCGGCGCTTCGAACGACACCGGCTGCTGCGCAGCCTTCTTTGCCTTGCACACCGCTTCAACGGAAAGGTCCATCCGTTTGGCAATCTCCTCTGAAGTAGGCTCGCGGCCGAATTCCTGGACGAGTTGCCGGCTGGTCCGGGCCTGTTTATTAATCATCTCCATCATATGCACGGGTACGCGGATGGTGCGCGCCTGATCGGCGAGGGCCCGAGTGATTCCTTGGCGAATCCACCAGGTTGCGTACGTAGAGAACTTGTACCCGCGACGCCATTCGAACTTGTCGGCGCCCTTCATGAGACCGATATTACCTTCTTGGATTAAGTCGAGAAACTGCAGGCCGCGGTTCGTGTATTTTTTGGCGATGGAGACAACCAGACGGAGGTTCGCCTCGGTTAGCTCTACTTTGGCCTGTTGGGTTTCCGCCTCGCCTTTCAGGATAAGCGTGAGAGTCCGCTTTAAGGTGTTCGAATCGACGTGGTTCGATTCCTCGATCGTTTTTCGCTGAGCGCGGCGTGACCGCAAGTCCGAGCGCGCGGCGTTAGTTGAATCGGCGCGAGCCCCGCTCACGCGGCGTATCAGCCGGCCAATCTCGCGCTCCAGGGAGTGCACTTGCTCGACGGTGTGCCGCATAATGTCGATCAAGCGCTTCTTCTCGTGTTCGTTGAAATGGACCGAGCGGACCAGCAGGGATATTGCAACTCGGGTTCGCATTAACCGATTCCGGCCTCGCAAATAAACGCGGCTATTCGATTTTGCCGTGTTTTGTAGCTGAGCCGCCTGCTTGAGGCCCGTTAGGTAAAGTTGTTGGATCTTGTCGATAATTTGAAGTGTGTCGCGTGTTTTCTCGGCAAGCCTTCCCGTAGTCAGTTCTTCGTCATCGAGATGGACGATCTTCTTAATCGACTGACTACCGTCACGAAGCTGTTGTCCAACCGAAATAATCTCCTGTAGTACTAATGGGGCGCGCGAGATCGCCTTGAGGACGCGCAGGTGCCCGCGCTCCATACGCTTAGCGATGGCCACCTCTTGTTCGCGCGTCAAAAGCGGCACGGTGCCCATCTCGCGCAAGTACGTCCGGACCGGGTCCATGGCCTTGTCCAGCGGTCCTGCCGTCAGGTCGGGATCAGGTTCTGCTCGCCCCTCGCCTTGATCGAATGCCGTTGGTTCAGCAATCTCGGACGCGGAGTGCGAAGCCGCTTCCGCAACCTCCTGGTGAATGTGGATGCCGTTGCGCTCTACGGTAGAAAACAGGTCATCAATCTCTTCCGCGCTGTGTTCCCCAGCCGGCAGGATTTCGTTCACCTCATCAAGAAGCAGAAATCCGCGATCCTTGCCCAGATTGATCAGATTGCGGACTTGCTCGTACTTTTCCTGAAGGACGTTTGACAAAAGTTTTCTCCCAGTCCAGTTCAAACCACTTAGGAATTGATCTCTGCAAAACCGCCTTTCAGGAAAAGGCGCACGTATGTCGCTAGGAGTATTCGGCAGCTTTCCGCGGATAGAGGCCCTTCGGAGCTCCCGAAGTATGCGACTCGCGGTAAGCATCCAGCTCGGTTTCACTGATACGGAAGTGTGTTTTCAAGGGACCGTTGGAGGAATCGGCCAGCTCGCGATGGAGTTTAAGCGAGCAAATGTCCGGTCCATTCTGTAGGCTCACACGGTGGGACGTAAATGCTTCGTTCAGAATCGTAAAGGTGGCGGTGAACCCGACATACTGCACGTTAACGCTCATTTCAGCCCTCCAGACGGAGCCTTCGACGAGCGATTTTCCGCAAAATGGAGCGGATCTCTAAGGTTCTGCAATTCGCGGTAGTAATAGAGTGGAGTTGGACGTTTCCCGTTGAATCGCAGCTTCTTGAGAAAGTCGATTTCTTCCTTGGCTGCGGTCCCGCTCAGGGAAACGTTGTCGAGGAATTCTTTTAGCCCGGGCTCCAGCTCCGTCGGGCTAGCTGGCTTTTCCACGAACTCAAATCTCGTCGGCTCCCCTGGAGCCAATCTTCGATTGATCACCACCTCCATACTGAAGGTTGCCAAGTCGACGTCCCAGGTTTCAATCAGCGGATCCAGAAAGGAAACACAGTTCTGCGGCGACAAGCTGAAGACATCCGTGTCCAGAAATTCAAGGAGGTTGACTCGCACTTGTTCATAGCTTCGGCCGGTGAGTCGAGCAATCAAGTAAAGCCCGCTTTCGCTGTTCAATTCTTCTTTGGCCACCCGCTTGACCACGTCCAAAAGCTTTTGCGTGACGAGGCGTTCCAGTTCGCCAAAGGGCTGCTTCTCCAGAATCGCACGGATCTCTTTTTCCCTATCCGGCACGCACTTCCGGAGGATTAACTCTCGAACTTCCTTAAACAATGGCGCGGGTGGGTCCGCCAAATTTCTCTTCAACTCTTCTGTACGTTGGGCTGCGGCGATCTTTGAAAGCCGATCGCTTGGAAGCTTCAAAAACTTCGCCATTTTCTCGTAGATATCGGTTCGATCGGGGGCAGGCGGCAACTTCTTGCGCGTCAGGACTTGCGAGATGTAGGAGTCGGTAACTTCGGCGGCGCTTGCCAGATCTTTTTGTTCGAAACCCAATTCCGCGAGCCGTTGCTTGATCAGCAGGCAGACGTCCATAACCCTAGCTCCGCCAATTTAACTGTTGTTGATTAACCACCACAATATTCCCAGATCATACTTGACAAGTCAAGTTAATTAACCCACTGTGGTAAAGAGGCTGAGGGAGCTCTCGAATTAGTCAACCGAAGATGGTTATCTGAGCCGCCCTTGGCATGAAGAATCGAGGAAAGCCTATGTTCGCACGCAGAGTTTACATGCATCTGAAGCCCAATAGCGTTGCAGAGTTCACCCAGAGACTGGAAAAGGACGTTCTTCCCCTCCTTCGCAAACAGAAGGGTTTCCAGGATGAAATCACGTTCGTCGGTCAGAGCGGCAGAGAAGCATTCGGAATCAGTGTGTGGAACAAGGCGGAGGATGCGGAGGTCTACAACCGCGGAACGTACCCCGAAGTGGCCAAGATCCTCGCCAGTGTAATTGACGGAGCGCCTCAGGTTGAAAGCTTTGACGTCGCGAACTCAACGTTCCACAAGATCGCCGCTGCCGTGGCAGTTTGAAACATCGGCGCTTTTGATCGACCGAGGGCACGACTGAGGGGAATCATTGGAAAGACGCAGATGGAGAATTTATGTACTTTGCATCATGGATCGTTGTCGGGTTGGTTGCCGGCTGGTTTGGCGGAAAAATTCTTAAGGGAAACACATACGGACCAATTATGGACATCGCAATGGGCATTTGTGGAGCGGTCGCGGGCGGACTGCTCATGCAGTCGGCAGGTTTTAGCGGGTACAGGGGAATCATCCTTACTACCTTCGTGGCCATGATTGGTGCGGTCCTGCTCACGTTACTCGTGGGCTTTGTGAGTGGCAGAAGGATGTACGCACGACAGCTTTAAGGGATGGGTGCACCGAGAGGGTCTCAATGTCAGAAATCAATAAAGCGAGAACCGTCTTCATTAGGGACGACACGCCCTTGCCGGCCATGCTTTCGATGGAAAGTGAACGGTTCTTGCCTGGCTGGCGGATGGTCAAGAACCTAGATCGCCAAGCGCTGACGCGAGCGATTGAAGGGGCGAAGTGGAACTTCTTCTATCTGGCAGGGGAGATCCGGACAACCGTCTTCGGGCGCGAGGGAGTGGGAACTCTGCGCCGGGCTGTGAAGCGCATTCTCGCTAAGCAGGAAGGTCAGAGCTTTCGGTTTAACGCTCTAGAGATTACAAAGATCGCGTCGAAATGGTTTCTGGGCATTCCTCTCCTGAGAGTTACGGCTCACTCTCGGCATATTCAACTGGGTATTGCCCTGATCCCCGTAAAGGATGTTTTGCGGCGACCTTTAGCGGCAATGCGATCCGCGCGGGGTAGCCAGGGTCGCGAAGTGGCCGCTAAACAATACGCGGCCGTTGTTTCAAGTTCTTAGAAATTGTTAGGAGATATGTAAATGAAAACCATGCGCAGCGCGGTTCTCTGCTTTGTGGTCCTGCTTCTGACGGCGCCAATGCTCCGCGCGCAGGATCTTTCCAAGTACCGGAATTTCTCACTCGGAACAAATCTCCCTACAGTTCTAAAGCATACGAACCAAAGGTTGGTCGATGTAAAGGCCACCCATGATGGTTCGTTACTTTTTCAGGAGTTGACCTGGCGTCCGGCGAACGGCATGGGAGTTGTATCCCGCTCGGAGAGCGTGGACGAGCTTGTTTTCTCGTTCTACAAAGGCGAGCTCTACAAGATGGTGGTCACCTACGAGCGTGCCTCTACCGAGGGTCTTACAGCCGACGATATGGTGAAATCGATTTCCGCGAAATATGGCCCGCCGACAAGCATTGCGCTGGAGATTGACTCCGCAGGGAAAGAGCAATATGAACTGAGACAAAAGCCGGTTGCCTCCTGGGAAGACTCGCAGTATTCCTTCAACCTTGTTCGATCTTCGTTTTCCAATGCCTTTCAGCTGGTCATTTACACGAAACGAGTCAATGCGGACGCGGATGCGGCGCTTGCACAAGTAGTGAAGGCGGACGAGCTGGAAGCCCCGCAAAAAGCCATCGAGCGCCAGAACAAGGAAGCGGATGCGACCGAACTTGCTCGGCAAAAGAATCAGAAGAGCTTTCGCCCATAGTTCTCGCTTTGGATCGTAACGACGGATCCTTGGGCGCATTTAACACATAGATCACTCGGAGGCTGAGAATGACTGTAAATGTTACGCCGTTACATGACCGCGTACTGGTGCGAAGACTCGAAGAGAAGGAAACCGCGAAAGGCGGCATCATCATCCCGGACACGGCCAAAGAAAAGCCGCAGGAGGGCGAAGTGATAGCTGCCGGGGCCGGCAAGTTTGAGAAAGGCAAGAGAGTGCCTCTCGATGTCTCGGTTGGCGACCGGATTCTGTTCGGCAAATACACCGGTAACGAGATCACCATCGATGATCAGGGATATCTGATCCTGCGCGAAGAGGAAATCCTGGCGAAGGTAAGCAGAATGGCCAAAGCGGCATCGGGCAAGAAGTAGTTCGAGATTTCACAGATCGTGGGTTTCACAGCAAGTTTCGATCACCCAGGAGGGTGAAGCAAAATGGCAAAACAAATTGTCTCAGGGGAGAATTCACGGCAGTCGATTCTGCGCGGCGTCAATATTCTAGCGGACGCGGTAAAGATAACGTTGGGTCCGAAAGGGCGCAATGCCGTGATCGAAAAGAAATTCGGCGCGCCCGTCATTACCAAAGACGGTGTCACCGTGGCGAAGGAGATTGAGCTGCAGGACCCGCTGGAGAATATGGGCGCACAAATGGTGCGCGAGGTTGCGTCCAAGACCTCGGATGTGGCTGGCGATGGCACGACCACCGCGACTCTTTTGGCTCAGGCGATTTTTCGGGAAGGTGTGCGTACTGTCGCGGCGGGTGCAAGTCCCATGGCGCTCAAGCGCGGCATCGATAAGGCAGTCGAAGTCGCAGTGGCGGAGATCAAGCGGTTATCACGCGAAGTGAAGGGCGACATGATCGCGCAAGTCGGCACCATCAGCGCCAACACCGACAAGCAAGTGGGCAACATCATTGCCGAAGCCATGAAGAAGGTCGGCAAGGACGGTGTTATTACCGTCGAGGAATCGAAGACCATGGAGACCACGCTCGAAGTGGTCGAAGGGATGCAGTTTGACCGCGGATACCTTTCGCCGTACTTCGTCACCGACCCGGCACGCATGGAGTGCGTGCTGGAGGACACGCTTATTCTGATTCACGAGAAGAAAATCAGCTCCATGAAGGACCTTTTGCCGCTGCTCGAACAGACGGCTAAGGCAGATAAGCCCTTGTTGATCATTGCGGAGGACGTGGAAGGCGAGGCTCTTGCAACCCTGGTGGTGAACAAGCTCCGGGGAACAATCAAGTGCGCGGCTGTGAAAGCTCCTGGGTTTGGAGACCGGCGCAAGGCTATGCTCGAAGACATCGCCACGCTCACCGGCGGCAAGGCCGTCACCGAAGACCTCGGCTTAAAGCTTGAGAAGCTGACTTTGGAGGATCTCGGTAGCGCCAAGAAAGTGATCATCGATAAAGACAACACCACAATTATCCGCGGCGCTGGCAAGGCCAGCGAGATCGAAGCCCGCATCAAACAACTCCGCGTGCAGGCCGAAGAGGCCACGTCGGATTACGATAAAGAAAAGTTGCAGGAGCGCTTGGCGAAACTTGTTGGAGGTGTGGCTGTAATCAAGGTAGGCGCGGCCACCGAGATGGAGCTGAAGGAGAAGAAGGCTCGCGTTGAGGATGCCATGCACGCGACACGCGCCGCCGTCGAAGAAGGCATCGTGCCTGGGGGCGGAACCGCTTATTTGCGGTGCATCCCAGTCTTGGAAAAACTCAAACTGCACGATGATGAAGCAACTGGGGTGAATATCGTAAGGCGCGCCCTTGAAGAACCCATTCGTCAGATTGCGCAGAACGCCGGACACGAGGGGGCGTTGATCGTCGGACGGGTGCGCGAGTCGAAGGACGAGAACTTCGGCTTTAATGCGGAGACCGGCGAGTTTGAGGACATGATCAAGGCGGGCGTGATCGATCCTGCCAAGGTCACTCGCTTGGCCTTGCAGAACGCTGCGTCGGTCGTGTCACTCATGCTAACCACCGAAGTTCTGATCGCCGACCTAAAGGATGAAGAGCAATTGACCGCGGCTGGCGCCGGTGGCGGCATGGGCGGCGCCTACTAAACGCCGTCTTGCTTGCATCGTGGGCTAATTGCTCAACTCAACGGTCGGTGCCTCGGGCACGGAGGGATCCTGAGTGCCCGGGCATGCAGCATCTGCCCCCTCGAGTTGGGTGAGGGCGGTTACGCTCCGGCTCAATAATAATGCGAGCCTGACGCTGTCCCGCATTTTCAGAACTGCATCACAAACCCGGTCTGAAAAATAGGAAAGGAATGTTATTGCCAAAGACCATCCCCATAGACGGAATTGAACCCCCCAGCAGCGTTCGATACGAGCCTGATACGCTGGCCACCTCGTGCGCTCACGAGGTGATCGATCTTGCCCCCCTCGTAGTGGAAGAAACTGCTGCGCGATCCACGCCGACCCTGCCACGGCCAGTGCTGCCGAGCAGGGTCGCCATGATTGGGAATTATCTTCCTCGCAAATGTGGCATCGCGACCTTCACGACAGACCTCTGCGACGCGATCCACGCGGAATACCGGGCTACCGAGCTTCTGGCATTGCCGGTCAACGATACGGCCGAAGGCTACCGTTACCCCGCCCGCGTGCGCTTCGAGCTTTCCCAGGATAGCTTGGCTTCCTATCGACAGGCGGCGGACTTCCTGAATTTTAGCAACATCGACCTGGTTTGTTTGCAGCATGAGTACGGAATTTTCGGCGGCCCGGCAGGCAGCCACATCCTGGAACTCTTGCGGCGTCTCCGGATGCCCGTGGTTACGACGTTGCATACCGTTCTACGCGAGCCCAATCTAGACCAACGAACTGTAATGGAGGAGATTGCGGTTTTGTCAGACCGCCTGATTGTCATGAGCCGGCAATCCGCCGATATCTTGGAAGAGGTGTTCCAAGTCTCTCCCGAGAAGATCGATCTCATTCCCCACGGCATCCCCGACGTGCATTTTACCGATCCCAATTTTTATAAGGATGGTTTCGGAACGGAAGGAAAAGATGTTTTGCTCACGTTTGGATTGCTCTCACCGAACAAGGGCATCGAAAATGTAATCCAAGCCCTGCCAAGCATCCTGTCACGTCACAGCAATGCCGTTTACATGATTTCCGGCGTCACCCACCCACATGTCCTGCGGCAAGAGGGCGACCAATATCGGTTGTACCTGCAGAAACTGGCGAGAGATCTCGGGGTTGAGGCCAGCGTGATCTTTCGGAATCGTTTCGTCAGCGCTCAAGAGCTTGTCGAATTGATCGGCGCAGCAGACATTTACATCACTCCGTACAAGCACAAAGGACAAGTCGTTTCCGGGACGCTGGCATATGCCTTGAGCGCGGGAAAAGCAATCATCTCCACTCCCTACCTGCATGCGATCGAATTGTTGGACGATGAGCGTGGGGTGCTTGTTCCTTTCGATGATCCGCAGGCGATCGCGGATAAGACGATAGAACTATTGGACAACGGAACGGCGCGTCATGCCATGCGGAAACGCGCGTACCTCTATGCTCGGGACATGGTTTGGGATCGCGTGGCGCAGCAGTACATGAGGAGCTTTGAACGCGTGTACAACGAACGCTTGCGGAATCCACGCGCTACGTTTTCGGCCCGGAATACGGAAAAGGCCCTCGACCGGCTTCCGGCCATCAAATTGGATCATTTGCTTCGGATGACCGACGATACGGGAATCGTGGAGCACGCGGTCTTCGTGGTACCGAACTATCCCGAGGGATACACCACGGATGACAATGCCCGGGCGCTCATCGTCGCAATCCTTCTTGAGGAGTTTGGAAGCAGCGCCCCAGTCGGTGCCGTGGACCTAGCCTCTCGCTACCTGGCTTTTCTGTGGCTGGCTTTCGACCCAACCAGCAGAAGGTTTAGAAACTGCCTGAGCTACCAACGCCAATGGCAGGAGCCCGAAGGCTCGGAAGACAGCCACGGGCGGGCACTGTGGGGACTCGGGACCGTTCTGGGCAGATCCAAGGACGCCGGATTGCGGGGAGCCGCGGGACGTTTGTTTGAGCTGGCCGTGCCCGCGGCTGTAGAGTTCAAAAGCCCTCGGGCCTGCGCTTTCGCCTTGCTGGGACTCCAGGAATATCTAGACTCATTCCCTGGCGACCGGGCCGGTCTAAGCGCGGCAGATGCACTTGCCAATCGCCTGCTGAGTTCCTACCGTGCTATCCATTCGACGGACTGGAGCTGGTTTGAGAACGGTCTTGCGTATTCCAATGCTCGTCTGCCGCAAGCACTCATAAGAGCGGGCATGCGCAGCGGAAGTGATGAGATGGTTTCAACGGGGCTCGAAGCGTTAGGTTGGCTGGCGACGATTCAACGTTGTGAAATAAAAGGTCACTTCGTGCCTATCGGATCACACGGCTTCTATTCGAAGAAAACCGAAAAGGCTCGCTTCGATCAACAACCCGTCGAAGCCTGCGCCGTAGTTTCCGCTTGTGTCCAAGCGTATCTGGCAACCGGAAAGGGCCGCTGGCGGAAAGAGGCATGGACCGCTTTCAATTGGTTTCTGGGAGATAACGACCTCCAGATTGCGCTCTACGATCCCACCACCGGCGGATGCCGAGACGGACTGCACCCGGACCGCGCCAATGAGAACCAGGGGGCGGAATCGACGTTGTCTTTTTTGATGGCGCTCCTCGAAATGTGCAAGTTGGAACAGGGTAAGGAGAACAATTCGTGATAAGCATTGTGGCTGAGAAATCTCCGGAACATAAAGCGTCGCTGAATCAACACGAGGTCCTATTTCACCGCCATCCGGCCAATCCCATTCTTACCGGAAAAGATTGGCCGTACTCCATGAACAGTGTCTTCAATGCTGGCGCGACATTGCTTGCAGACGGGTCAACCTTGCTCCTCTGTCGGGTGGAAGATCGTCGCGGGCTCTCGCACCTATGCGTGGCGCGCTCGGTAAACGGCATTGATGGATGGCAAATCGATCGCGAACCGACATTGCTGCCCGATCTCCACCACCATCCCGAGGAGTTATGGGGCATCGAGGATCCTCGCATCACGTACGTTCCGGAACTGAAGCAATATGCCATCGCCTATACCTCCTATTCGCGTGGCGGTCCGGGCGTATCGCTGGCACTTACGAAGGACTTCCGCGCATACGAAAGACTTGGCGTGGTCATGTCGCCCGACGACAAGGACGCAGCGCTGCTGCCTCGGAGGGTCAACGGACTGTGGGCGTTAATCCATCGGCCCATGACGCCACTCGGAGCTCACATCTGGATCTCCTACTCGCCCGATCTGCGGCATTGGGGCAATCACAAGCTCATGCTGGAAGCGCGGCGGGGCGCTTGGTGGGATGCGAACAAGATTGGAATATCGCCACCGCCAATTGAAACGTCAAGGGGTTGGCTGATGATTTACCACGGCGTCCGACGGACGCCATCGAGTTCCATATACCGGCTCGGGCTGGCCCTCTTCGATCTAGAACAGCCGGAAAAATGTCTGATTCGAGGGGATTCCTGGATGTTTGCGCCCGAGGCGGAATACGAACGTCACGGAGATGTTCAAGACGTTGTGTTTCCTTGTGGCTATACGGTGGCATCCGACGGTGACACGGTCAATCTCTATTACGGTGCCGCTGATTCGAGCATTGCGTTGGCGCACGGCAGCATTCGCGGTCTGTTAGCGTGGCTGGACGCGAATGGCCACTCTGAGAACAGTCAAGACCGGCGGCAGCGGCAAAGTTAAGGATGCTTAGGCTTGGGCAGCGGCGTCGTTAATTAGATTAAATTGAAGTCCGAAGCTGTCGGGCCTCAAG
>WNFP01001435.1_pt1 | contig 18577 bp, 17 predicted proteins | sample 5400201 | NCBI WGS metagenome assembly WNFP01 (sample SAMN13153355, study PRJNA577476) | soil metagenome | isolation source: 115 cm saprolite under Madrone tree | place: USA:California | collected 2016-06-14 | reverse complement strand
CTTTGAGCGGAACACTTTGCAGCATGTTTAGCGCTTCGATGACGGCGACGCCGCCCGAGCTGGGCGGGGGAGAAGTCAGGACTTCCCAGGCATGGCCATTGCTATCGTACTTGGCGCGCAAAACTTCGCGGATTTTCGGCTGGTACTTGGCGAGATCTTCGAGCGTGATAAGACCGCCGAGCCGCGACATGTCATCCACAAGCGCGCGAGCAGTTTCGCCGCTATAGAACTCGGCCGCGCCGTTCCTGGCGATGCGTTTGAGAGTGGCGGCAAGTTCCGGCTGACGGAGCGTATCTCCCGGCTGAAACATTTTGCCGTCGTTCAAAAAGATCCGGCGGCTGACGGCGAAGCGCTGCAGAGCGGCGTGCTCTTCTTCGAATTCGTTGGCGAGCCTCTTGCTGACCGGAAAGCCATTTTCAGCAAGGCGAATGGCTGGGGCCATAACGTCCGCGAGCTTCATCGAGCCATAGCTTTTCAGAGCGAGAGTGAGGCCGGCGACGGTTCCTGGGACAGCGACGGACTTGTAGCCAATGACCGACGCTTCTTCTTCCAGCTTTCCATCCTTGCCGATGTACATATCCCGGGTGGCTTTGCCCGGAGCGGTCTCGCGATAGTCCAAGAAAGTAGTTTTGCCGTCGGCAAGGCGAATCAGCATGAAGCCGCCGCCGCCGATGTTGCCTGCCGCGGGTTCGACGACGGCCAATGCAAAGGCCACGGCAACGGCAGCGTCCACGGCATTACCGCCATGCTTGAGGATCTCCACGCCCGCCTGGGAGCCAAGCTCCTCGTCGGTGGCGACCATACTGTGAGGAGCGCGGACCGCCTGATGCGGCCAAGATTTGGGCACCTCGAGGTGATTGCCGGGCGCTGCGGCTGTTTGTGCCCTTGCGCCGGGCGCCAGCAGCAAGGTTGCGGCCAGCAAGACGAAGAGGGGCACCAAAGATGATTTTTGAGTGCTCATCATAGAGAAAAGACACTAAGTGATTCGTAGGAAAGCGTCAAGGCGAGCCCGTGCCGGGTCTCCTGGGGAGAAATGGATCCAGCGCAAGGGGTTGAGAGAAGAATCGCAGGGCTATTCTTCGCTCAAAAATTCGACGGTGGGCGGGCCTGGCAGCAGGCCAGCTTTGGTGCCGCGTTTGATCAGCTCTTTTACGGCCTGCCTGCCCTTTTCGCCGTACCCCAAGGTCCATTTGTTCACGTACATGCCAACAAACTTGTCGGCTAGTTCGGCGTCCATTTCGCGGGCGAATTGCATGGCGTAGTTCAGAGCTTCTTCGCGGTGTTCGAGGCCGTAGGAGACGCTGTCGCGGATCGTCTTGGAGATTTGGCGGCCGAGTTCCGGCCCGAGTGCGCGGCGCACGGCATTCCCGCCCAGCGGAAGGGGCAAGCCGGTTTGCTCCTGCCACCAAATGCCAAGATCGAGCACCCGGTGCAGCCCCATCTGGGGGAAGAAGAGCTGTCCTTCATGAATGAGGAGGCCGGCTTCGACCACCTCCTTCTGAACAGCGTCGATGATTTTGTCGAAGGGCATCACAACGGGTTCAAAATTCAGCTCGTAGAGTTTGAGGGTGAGGTAGGCTGAGGTCTTTAGCCCAGGCACGGCGATGCGCTTCCCCGCAAGCTCGGTCGGCTTTAGGGATTTGCTGGAAACGACGATAGGGCCATAGCCCTCGCCGAAACTGGCGCCGCAATCGAGCAGAATGTATTTGTCCCGGAGAGCGGGGTAGGCGGCAAAGCTGATGGCGGTGACGTCGTAGGTTTCGGTGAGCGCGGCCTCATTCAGCGACTGGATATCCGAGAGGATGTGCGTGTACTTGAAACCGGGCGTGGAGAGCTTGTGAGTGGCGAGGGCATAAAACATGAAGGCATCATCGGAATCCGGGGAATGCGCCAGCTTGATCTCGACCGTTTCTTTCTCGGTCTTCGAAGCTGTTTGTTGGCCAGGCATGAGCGTGTCCATTTCCTTTTCCGGTGCGACACCGGCAAGACCAGGTCATTCCATGCGCAACCTCGAAGCGGTTGCCTCGCCCTGGCTTTGGTTCTTCCCAGAGAGACTTTCCCGCAGAGGAGAGGGTCTATCGGAGACGAACAGAAGAAAACGTGCGCGTCGCAGGAGCTTGCGTGGCGCTAGGCCGGGCGATTTCTTGCAAGGGAAAGCCTAGCATATTGGTGTCCGGCGAACAATTGGAAGGAGAGCAACGGAAAAGAAGAATATGGGATTGCGACCGCTAAAGCGAAGAGACCATGCGGGCGATGGCGTCGTCGAAGGAGGCGTTGCCGTCAAGGTAAGGTTGCCAGAATTTCTGCAGTAACTTGAAATAGTCGCTCCAGCCACGCTGATAGAGGCCTTCACGCACGGCGTAGGGTGTGTAGCCGCCGCCGGGGACGCTGTCTTCCTGGTCGCCGGCAGTTGCGCCAGAGGTGCCAAGCACCGGGCGGATAACTTCACCGGTGGTGTAGAAAACCAGAGCGTGCCAAAGGTCGCGAGGAATAGCTTTATCGCGCTGGCGGCACTCGCGGATGATGGCGGCCTGCACGGGCTCGGCGATACCGTGCGAACCTTCGTGGAAAAGGACTTCGAGCGCAGCGGCGCCCTGATTGCGTGAATCCAGGCTGGAGATCGTGACCCGCAAGGGATCGGCGGTGGTGTAGGCACCGGTCCAGTTGGCGTAGCCGGTGAGGTCGACGCGGATTTTTTCGCGTAGCCAGCGAGTCTGGTAAATGTCCGCAAGCCGTTCCGAGAGGCCCACGCCCTGTTCGCGCACGAGCGGGGCGACGCGCATGATCCAGCGGCGGTTGGCGCGATCATGCTCCGGCCAGAGATGCGCCCGGTAGACGGGCGCCGCGGCTTCCAAGACCTGCGTCAGCTTTGCGGGCAAGCCTGCGTCGCAGAATTTTCGCTTCCTGCCGGAGAGTTCATCGCAATCCTCGAAATCGCCGAGCTGATCTTTCAACTGGATAAGCTCAGTGGAAAAGAGCAAGTCCTTAGCGGCGTAGTTCGCAACGTAATAGGCGACGGCATCGTCCCAGATGCGCTGTTCCGCGGATGTGAGAGCGGTTTTCGCATCCGGCGCGCTGTTCAGAGCCGGTCCGGAGGTCTTGCCGCTTTTGTCGCGCGACCCGGCGGTGGTTCGCAATCTGGCTTCGTAATAGAGCGTGTGATGAAGATTGATCCAGAAGCCGCTGTGAAGCTCGAAGACGGGAAGAGGCCCGTAGGTGAAATTGTTTTGTGACTGGGCAGCCGCCGGAACGGGGGCGAGCAGAGAAAGCGCGAGCAGGAGAAGAGGGAATCGCACTGGCGCTCTGCGAAGCATAGTGAATCGCACGATAGTAGCGCCAAGTCTTGCGGAGCACAAACGAGGCCCGAGCAACGACAAGAGCTGAGCGCAGATTTTCAAGCTGTGCTGGCGGCCAAGCGCGCGAATTCTTGGGATCATTCTCTTATTCGTTAAACCTGGATGCCTCTCAGGAGGTTCTACTCCACTTTGGGGTCTGCTTCGCTGCCGACCGCGCCACGCCGGTCAGCGGCGTGCAGGCCGCCGTTCGAATCGCGGAAGAACGAGCGGCGTCCGGTGCGCCCGTACTGCAGTGGAGTTGCAGCCAGCTCGTATTTTGCCGGAGCACCGAGGGTGCTCGCGCCGACAATCACGTAACGAATGGCGTAACCGTTTTGCATTCCGTTCGCGAGGTCGGAATCGAGCAGCCCGGCACCCTCACCGTTCGCCGCACCGTGGAGGGGCGGCCCCAGATTCGCCAGAGATGCGGGCAGTCGCAAATACTTGTTGCGGTAGGTTTCGACGGCGGCGGAAACTTTCTTCAGAGCTTCGATGGCGCTTCGTTCCGTCCCTTCTATCTCGGAGGCATCCCATTCCACTTCCAGCGCGGGAAGATCCAGGAGAAGCAAGCCAAGCGAGAGCAGCTTCCATTCGCCGTCCTCGCGTACCAGTCCCATGGTGATCTGGTGGACGCTGGCGCCAGTGGTATCGGTGGCGTCGCGGAGCTCCATGGGAAGAAACGCAATATTGTCGCGAAGTTCGGCGCCGCCGATTTGCATCTCCGTGGTGACGTCGGGAGTTTGGCAGCGAAGAATGGGGCGGCCGGCGGGATTCGCCGACGCCGTGGGTTTGCCCGGCTCATTCAGAAGCACAAAGCGCTTCATCAATGCGACGCGTGCCGGCGGCGTCATGCGGGAAAACGCCTCCCTATTTCGAGCCGTGAGAAAGCGGACAAACTCGGTTTGATTCTGGGAGCAAGCCGCGGAGAGCACGGCTTTCAGCGCGGCGCTGGGTCCGCCACTATTGATGGTTTCGCTCGGCGCGCTCGCGGTGCTTTCGCCGGGCCTGGAACTGGATTCCTGCGAAAGGGCGTTCGCGGCTGCGAGCAGCACGGCGCAGCTCAGGAAGAAGAGTTGTCCGCAGATCTTCGATTTCACTAAATTCACGTCAATCCTTTGCAACGCTCAGTATCGCGGCCAGATTCTGCGCGAAGCTCGAGCGCGGGAGAACTTCATCGCATCCCGCCGCTTGCGCTTGAGCGGCAAGCTCTCTTTGCACATGCGAGAGGAAGCCGACTACGCGGACGTCCTTGCGTGTCTGCCGCAACTTCTCAATCGCCTGGATCGGCTGGCTCCGCGCGTTCAAGTCCACGATGACGAGTTTTGGCGCACTCGCCATAAGTCCCATCAACGCCTCGCCGTTCGTCGCCACTTTCACTTCCACACCGAGCTGCTTGGCGGTTTCCGCCAGCTTCATCTGGAAGAACAGATCGTCCATCAGCGCTACGACTCTTCCCATTTCGCTCCGCCTCTTCTTGACTGCCCCTTAATGACCGTTTGTTATTATGCGCCCGTTCTTCCCAACAGCGCCCGCTCCCCGGTAAGATGCAGCTTCGCGCCAAAATGATGAATACTCATGCCGAAGACGCCCGCCTTGCCTCTTCCAGACCCCGCGACGTTACTCTCTACACGCGTCCCGGATGCCACCTCTGCGACGAAGCCAAGTCTGCCATCGCGCCGCTCTTGCGAGAATTCGGAGCCGTCCTCCGGGAAGTCAATATAGATGCCGATCCTGTCCTGAAGGAGCGGTACGGTTGGGATATTCCTGTGGTTTTTATTGGCCAGCGGAAAGCGGCGAAGCATCGTGTGGATCTAGAGCAGTTCCGGCGGCAGCTTCAAGATGCCGGGGCAGGCTGAAATCCTCAGCCTAGATCTCGCAGCAGAACATCGTTGAATCTAGTGGCCGCCGTCGGCAACGTGTGCGCCGACGGTTTCGTCCGGCACGTCGCCTTTGCGGCCCTTGACGCGGTCGTACACGCTGACCTTGCTAACGGAACCGAGCGCTTCGTTGTAGAAGGTCGGAATGCCCAGAGCGGTGCGCAGTTCTTCGTTGAACATCCGCAGATTTTGCAGATGCGTCGCAAGCGCCGGCAATTTCAGTCCTTCGTCTGTGAGCAAAAATTTCTGGTAGCCGGCATCCCACAGCCGCGTGAACTGGCCCTTCAGCATGATGGAGGGAGTTATGGTCATCTGGTAGAGGTCGTCAGGGCCTTTGCGGAACTCGGCGCCGCAGCCATATTTTTCGACGCGCACTACGCCGCGCGTGCTGCCCACTGCAAACCCCAGCGCGGCGAGACTCTCGATTGCTTTTGGTGAGAACCGCTCTTCGACATTCCACATGGTCTTTTCAGAGTAATGAATGCGCGGGATTCTGTAAAGGCATCCCGGTGATGAGCCCCGTCGGTTGGAGGCGCATTCTTCGCCGTGAGGAATATCTGAGGAATTCATCTGAAAGGATATTCAGGCGAAATTCAACTATCTGTCGCATCTTTTAGTAAGTCCTTTCGTCTCATTCGTCTAAGCAATGAGAACGACGAGGGCAGGCTGGCGCAGGGGATAGGTGCGTCCCACCTGAGATTTGGATATTCACAGGGCTGATGTCGCTTCAGCCCGCTGATTGTGATTTGATTCCGGGTCAGAATCTCGGTTTGAGGAGTGTTCTCCGATGGCCAGGACAAATCGTTGCTTTTTCGGATTTCTCGCCATTTTTCTTTTGCTCGGCTTCTCTTCGCATGCGCAGGAACGGAAGGGCGGCATCAGCGGCCACGTGACGGATGTAAACCACGACGCCCTTGTGGGTGCACGCGTAGAAGTGCAGCCCAATGGTTACGCTGTTGCGACGGACGCGCAGGGCGCGTTCACGATTTCCGACCTGGCGCCCGGCAAGTACACGCTCGCCGTCTCGTATGTCGGCTTCAAGCCGTTTTCCAAGGACGTGAACGTTGCTTCAGGCAGCGTGACAAATGCCGATGCTGCGCTCGAGATCGAGACGGTGAATGAACAGATCATCGTTCCCGGGGAACGCGAGCGCGGCGAGATAGAAGCGATTAATCGCGAAATGAACGCCGACAACATCGTGCAGGTGCTTCCAGCCGAAGTGATTACAAGTTTGCCGAACACGAACATCGCGGATGCCGTTGGCCGGTTACCCAGCGTCTCGCTGGAACGCGATGAAGGCGAAGGCAAGTACGTCCAGGTTCGCGGCACGGAACCGCGCCTCACCAACCTAACTTTGGACGGCGTGCACGTGCCGTCGCCGGAGAGCGTGCGACAAGTGAAGTTGGACGCCATTCCGGCCGATCTCGTAGATTCGGTCGATATCAACAAGACCCTCTCGCCCAGCCAGGAAGGCGACGCGATCGGAGGATCGGTCAACCTGGTGACAAAACGCGCGGGAGAACAGCCCTTTATGAGCCTTCAAACAATGGGGGGATACACTCCTATTGGCCTAGGCGGGCGCCTCAATGAGGTTGACTCGACCGTTGGAAAGCGTTTCGGCAGGGAGAAGCGCTTGGGCCTGCTGTTTGGCGGAAGCTACGATTACAACCAGCGAGGTACCAACGATATCGAACCTACTCCCACGGTTAACCCAATATTCGGCAACCCTGCCGACCGCTCGATACAGACGGGGACATTCTCCGGAGCTAATGCAATGGATATTCGGGAATACGCGTTTTACCGGCATCGCTACGGCTTTGTTGGCAGCGCCGACTACAAATTGGGCCAGGGGTCACTAGCTTACCTTCGGGGATTGTTCTCTCAGTTCCTGGATTATGGCGATGACTGGATAAATACACCAGCGGTCGGTACGTTTACGAGCCCGACCACAACGTTAAACGACGGCAGTGTGGATTACTCTCACGTAGTTCGCAGGCCTCAGCAGCGAATTTTCAACGTGATTGCGGGCGCCAATCACAGCTTAGGAAAAACTTTGATCACCTACGAAGCTGCGCTTGGCCAAGGACGGTCCCTGGGAGGATTTCACAGCGCACACTTCAGCGGGCCTTCTAATGTGCAATTTGCAGTCGATACCTCCCAGCCATTCCTGCCTAAGTTCAATCAAGTGGGCGGCGACAGTATGTTTGATACCGCGAATTACCCTCTCGGCGGTCCCCACTTTAATTTTTTCAAAACTGTTTCCATGGACACGGACAATCATATCTTCGAGCGTGATCTAACAGGATCCGTTTCGGTAACGCGACAGTACACGGTTCATTCGCATTTCGGCGCGTGGGAGATGGGATTCAAGATACGCGATGCGCACAAATCTTCGAATTTCCACGAGCCCACTTTCGACACCAATCCTCCCTTTACCTCACTGGCACCGTTGAGTTCGTTTGTGGGAAGCACCGCAAATCCAGATCCAGGGTATTACTTCGGAAACTACAAGATGTTACCGCTATCCAACTTTGACAAGATTCTTTCTTACTTCAACGCCAATCGAGGCCTATTCAAGGAGGCCGCGGACTTCGAGCACTTAATTTCCGACTCAAACGATTACACCACTAGGGAACGGGTCATCGCCGGCTACATTCAGAACAAGATCACTGTCGGACACTTTAAGGTGTTAGGCGGGTTGCGCATCGAGGGTACGCAGGGATCGTTTCTAGGAACCATTGCAAAATTCAATCCTGATGGAACGTTTGCCTCGGATACGCCAGCGCCAGGGGCGCAGACCTACACGAATTTCCTGCCGAGCGTTCAGGTCCAGTACAACATTAACGGAAGCACGAATATCCGGGCGGCTTATGGAAGGGGCATTGCGCGTCCTAACTTCTCCGATTTGCCGCCTTTCCAGTCGGTGGAGCAGGGGCGCAACAGGGTGACAATAGGCAATCCAGCCCTTAGACCGACGCATGCCAATGATTATGATCTGTTGTTCGAGCACTATTTGAAATCGGTCGGAATCGTCGAAGCCGGCTGGTTTTACAAGGACTTGTCCGATCCAATATTCCAAATCCAGACGACCCCCACCACGGGGCCGTTTACAGGATTCCAGCAGCGTCAGCCAATTAACGGCCGCAATGCCCATATCACCGGCGTTGAGTTTGCCTGGCAACAACACTTCACCTTCCTTCCCGGGCTATTGAACGGCTTTGGCGTGTCGGCGAACTATAGCTACACAACGTCGCAAGCCAAATTCCCAATTGACCCGAACACAGGCTTGCCCAGTCGCATGGATAGCCCCGCGCTGCTGCGGCAGGCTCCGAACAACTGGAATTTCGATACGACCTACGACAAAGGTCCTATTTCAGCCCGGCTCGGCCTGACGCACAACGACAGGAATATTTTCGCTTATAACTTTCAAGACGGCGCAGACGGTGGAATAAAAGGTCCGAACGGTGACGTGTACTACTATCCGCACACGCAGGTGGACGCGCAGGTGAACTACCGCATTCCGCATGCCCACGGTGTTCACGCAATCGTTTCTATGCTGAACCTTAACAATGAAGTGTTTGGGTTTTATCAAGGCAGTGAGCAGTTCCCGATCCAGCGAGAGTATTACAGCCGTACGATTGCGGTCGGCCTGCGCTGGACCTCGAACCCGGAAGTGAAGTGAACGGCGGCGGGCAGAATCCCGTCTTACGCGCCAGATCGATTCAGAAAACATTCGGCGGGACTGCGAGAGCGGTCCCGCCGAAATGTTTTGGAGCAGGAGCGCGATTGGGTATGCAAGGATGGGACAGGCGGAGACGCTGTAGAAATTGCTGAGATATCGACCTTTTGACGGGTCATTTCCTAACTTGCAGCAGAACCGGGTATATCGCTGGGCTATGCTGGCGCATCTAATTCGGAGTAAAATGGTCGGATATCCGGTGCTCTTTTGACCGGGAGGAGAAACTCGACACCAGGCGCATGGTTACCACGGGCCACATTGCTGCATCTCCCCGCGAATCAACGGCTCAGCAGGGCCGGGCGGGCGAATCCTTGCTGGACCGCATTGGGAATACGCCCTTACTGCGGTTGGAACGCGTTGGCCAGGAATTCCCAAACGTTGAATTCTGTGCCAAGGCTGAGTGGTTCAACCCTGGCGGATCAGTCAAGGACCGGCCGGCGCTGAGCATGATTCAAGCTGGTTTGGCCAGCGGGGCGCTGCGACCGGGCAAGACCATCATTGATGCAACCAGTGGCAATACCGGCATAGCCTACGCGATGGTCAGCGCGGCGCTCGGTTTTCCCGTGCAGCTTTGCCTGCCGGACAGCGCTTCGCACGAGCGGAAGCGCATCCTCTCGGCGCTCGGCGCGGAACTGGTGATCACTTCCGGCGATGAAGGCACCGACGGCGCGATTCGCAAAGTGCACGAAATCGTCGCGGGAAATCCTGAGAAATATTTTTACCCGGACCAGTACAGCAATCCTGCGAATTGGCAGGCACACTATCGCACCACGGCCAACGAGATTTGGCAGCAGACCTCCGGCCGCATCACGCATTTTGTCGCGGGACTTGGTACGAGCGGCACTTTCGTCGGAACGACGCGGCGGCTGAAGGAGCTTAATCCCGCAATCCGCTGCGTGAGCTTGCAGCCCGACGCATCCTTCCATGGCCTGGAAGGGTGGAAGCACATGCCGACGGCCATCCGTCCAGCGATTTACGATGACACGCTCGCCGACCAAAATTTGACGGTTTCCACGGAAGAGGCCTACCGGTTGGTGAAACGCCTGGCGCGCGAAGAAGGCTTGCTCGTTAGCCCCAGCGCGGCGGCGGCGTTGCTGGGTTGCTTCCAGGTTGCGGCTGGGATCCCGAAGAATGCGAACGCTGTCATCGTTACTGTTTTTGCGGATTCCGCTTCGAAGTACCTGAATGAACGCTTTTGGGACGAAGAGTAAATATGGCGGCCGCAGCAGCACTCTGGATCAGCGGACATCTTGCGGAGAAGATCCGCGCGCATGGCGCGGAGACTTATCCGCATGAATGCTGCGGTGCGCTGCTTGGACGCGATTCGAGCGTTGTCCTTGAGAGCGATCGGGGAAAGGGTGCAGTCACGCCCGTGCGGGAGATTCTGCAACTTTTTCCTCTCGTCAATCGGCGAGACGATTCGCCGCGCAACCGTTTTTCGATGACCGCCGAGGACGTTGGCGCGGCGGAAAAGGCGGCAGGCGAGCAGGGCCTTGAGGTGGTGGGCTGGTATCATTCGCATCCGGACCATCCGGCGCGGCCGAGCGAGTATGACCGCGATCACGCCTGGCCGTGGTATAGCTACATCATCGTCAGCGTGCAGAACGGCGCGCCCCAGGACATGACCTCCTGGCGATTGACCGACGATCGGGGAGAATTTTCAGCTGAAGGAATTGAGATTCGCCACCGGGCCGCAGTATAGGCCGGTGGTTTCAGTACAATGGAGAAACGAAATGACCGTGAAAGTAATGATCCCATCGCCGCTGCGCCCCTACGCGGGGAAGCGTGACTCGGCCGAGTTCAGTGCCCGGACTGTCGGGGAAGCGCTTGGCCATCTGACCACGGAATTCGCCGAATTGCGCAAGCATCTATTCACCGAAGAGGGCAAGCTACGCAGCTTCGTTAACGTGTACGTGAACGATGAGGACATTCGCTATCTCGCGAAAGAGAACACACCTACGAAAGATGGCGACACCATCAGCATCATTCCTTCCATTGCGGGCGGTTGTATTCAGCGCCGTCGTCTAGAGCTTTGGCAGGGCTGGGATAAAGTTCGCGAGGAATCTCCCATCGCTAATTTGTCCTCCGAGTCGAATCAGAATTTGAAGGAGTAGAGAAACGCAATGGCCACAACCGTACAGCCGCAGAGCGGCGCAAAACCGGCAGCGAGCCTTTCGAACGAAGAAATTCTACGCTACAGCCGCCACCTCATCATGCCGGAAGTCGGCATGGAGGGGCAGCTTAAGTTGAAGAACGCCAAAGTACTGCTCATCGGCACGGGTGGGCTCGGCGCACCGCTTGGCTTGTATCTTGCCGCCGCGGGCGTCGGCAAACTCGGGCTGGTTGACTTTGACGTCGTCGACTTCACCAATCTCCAACGTCAGGTTGCGTTTGGCACAAGCGACGTCGGCAAGCCGAAGAGCGAAGCCACCCGCGCGCGCCTTGCAAACCTCAATCCGGACATTCAGATCGAGTCGTTCGAGACGCAACTGACCAGCGCCAACGCGCTCGAATTGTTCAAGGACTTCGACATCATCGTTGATGGCACGGACAATTTCCCCACGCGCTATCTCGTCAACGACGCGTGCATTTTGCTGGGAAAGCCAAACGTGTACGGCTCGATCTTCCGGTTTGAAGGGCAAGTCACCGTTTTCGGCATGCCCGATGGCCCGTGCTACCGTTGCCTCTATCCTGAACCGCCTCCGCCAGGGCTTGTGCCTTCCTGCGCGGAAGGCGGCGTCCTCGGCGTTCTGCCCGGGATCGTCGGCTCCATCCAGGCGATGGAAACGATCAAGATGATCCTCGGCCGCGGGGATAATCTCGTGGGACGATTGCTGCTTTTTGACGCTCTCGGGATGAAATTCCGCGAGCTCAAGCTGCGCAAGAACCCGAATTGCCCGATGTGCGGAACGCATCCGACGATCACCAAGCTGATCGATTACTACGAATTTTGCGGCGTACGCGGCGAAGAGGCCCCCGGCCCTACCGTGCAAGTGCCGGAAATAACTCCGCGCGAACTCAAGGCCCGGCTCGATCGTGGAGATGATTTGTTCATTCTCGATGTGGGCGAGCCCCACGAATACCAGATCTGTAATCTCAAGGGGCATCTGCTTCCGCTCGGGGAGTTGACGCGGCGCGTCCACGAACTCGATTCATCGCGGGAAATCGTGGCGCATTGCCGTAGCGGGAAACGTTCCGCCGAGGCCGTGGACTTCTTGCGTAAGGCGGGTTTCCGCAAAATCCTCAGCCTGAAGGGCGGCATCCTCGCGTGGTCCGACGAGGTTGATGCGTCCGTTCCAAAGTACTGATTCGTGTTCATGGAATTTTGTTGTGTGACCAGGGCGCCCCGGCCTGACCGGGCTCGTCAATCGGGCTTGTTGCGGCGCGGAAGTCTGGGCATACTTTCAGTTGCTCAGGAGAAAAAATGGCGGTCACGAAAATTACTGTCAATCACAACGGTTCCATCCGTGTGGAAGGCGATTTCGAGATCTTTGATCCTGAGGGAAAGCCCTTTGGCTTGTCCGGACGGACGACCATCGGGCTCTGCCGCTGCGGGCACTCCGCAAACAAGCCCTTTTGCGACGGCTCGCATAAGACGTGTGGATTTGCCGATACTGTGACTGCCCGGGAGCTGCCTGCCCCAAAACCCAAGCTTTAGGGATGCTTCGGGTAGACTGCCAACTGTTGCAAATGTTGAGACTGTCTCAGTCTGAGACGATCACCAAATTCTCCTTGATACTGGCCATTTCCCCGGTAACTCCAACGAAACAAAAATGATAGAGTCTTAATCTGCAGAATTGCAGGTAGTCGCGGCGTCTCGCAGCGCTCCAAAGAGTTCACTTCTCGCTGGCACACCCAAATCAGCTTCTTATTTTCAATTAGTTACAAGAATGAATTTCCAATCAGAAAAGGGCACAAACTTGCATTCCTTGGGAGTTGGCAGCTTTTCGTAGGCATTTGGGGGATGTTGTGGGTGATTGGCGCAAGATCATCGGGTTTCTCCGTGGCGACGGCGGTTCGGTCATCGCGCAGAACGTGCACACCCGCGATCTGGTTGCCTCGGGTGCAATGTCTCTTGTACTCTTTCTAGCCGTAGTCTCTTACCTGCGGCAAGTCAGCGTCGCAGGCTCGCCACAAAGTTATCTATATCTAGAAGTTGGGGGCACCCTACTTAGCTTTTGTTATGCCGCCAACGCTCTTGTCCGGTTCCGCGGTACCCATGATCGCACTGCATTGATCCTTGCCTTCGGATTTGTGCTCTCTGGAATCATCGAGACTGCCGGCTGCTTTGGCCTGAACGATTCGCTGACCTCCGGCGCCCTGGCGCTCTCGGGTATCCCCATGGGATGGATGGTGAGTCGCACATTGCTTGCCGTTCTCTTGCTCGCCGCCATCGCCGTCGAGCGATACATGCCTACGGCGCGGCAGCCCAGCAAGGAAACCGCCGCCGCGTTGCTGGTCGTTGCCCTGGCTGCCTACATGACGAGCGCCGCGTTTCTTGCCGCGCCAGCCGCACCCGTCGCGCATGCCGCGAACGTGTTGTCGCGTCCTTGGGATCTGCTACCCGCTGTGCTGTTCCTGATCGCCGCAGTATGTTTTCGCCGGCGCCTCAAGAACGACGGAGACAAGAAAGGCGCCGCCAACCTGCTCGATCACTCTCTCTTTATCGTGGCATCGCTCAATGTCGTCTGCCACGCGGCGGCAGCATTTTCCCGGCAGCTTTTCGATGGCCCGTTTTTTCTGGCGGAGTTGAGCAAGACGTGCAGCTTTGTCGTCATGCTTTCCGGCGCGTTGCTGGAGCAGGCTCGCCTTTTCGAGCAAGTGCGCTCGATGGCCATCACTGACCCACTCACGGGGTTGTCGAATTACCGCCGGCTCGTCAGCGTTCTTGAAGCGGAGCTTGACCGTTCGCGCCGCACGCAGCGCCCCTTCAGCATCGTGCTTCTCGACATGGACGGCCTCAAGATCATCAACGATCACTACGGACATCTGACCGGCAGCCGCGCGCTGGTGCGTATCGGTAAGATTCTCCGTAACCATTCCCGAGCGATCGACACGGCCGCGCGATACGGCGGCGATGAATTCGCGCTGGTGCTGCCGGAAGCCGGCAAGGACACCGCGTCACGCGTGGTCTCTCGAATCCGAGAGCGCCTCTCCGCTGAGCCTGAGCGCCCTGCGCTCTCTGTTAGCGCAGGCGTCGCGGCTTTCCCGGAGGATGGCGACACGCCCGAGAAACTTCTTGGCGCTGCCGACCGCGCGCTCTACGCCATGAAGCACCACGGCAGAAGCGGCGTTCAAAATCTCACGCGCATTGCCGCGTGCCTGTGAGGATGAGCAAAAGCATGCCTCGCGGGAAGAAATTTGTATTTCACAGGCTCGAAAGACGCATTCCGATGGAAATCCCCGTCCTGATTGACGGCCATCGCCGTGCGCCCGGCTCGGAATCGACATTTACTGAGAATGTGAGTGCGCGTGGCGCGCGCGTGGTGAGTGTGCGCTGCTGGGAACAAGGCGAATCACTGGTCTTCGCCTCGCGCACTGGAGAGTTTCGCTCCCCGGCCCGAGTTGCTTACTGCCAACCATTGCAAGGCGAAGGCTTTGCCATTGGCGTGGAGTTCCTCGAGCCAAAGGGGCGATGGGTTGTTCAATCCCCAAGATAGCTTGACGTAAAACGGCGAGCGGATAGGAGGGAAACGTCTGGAACAAGAGAAGACAGAAAACTGGTGCAAAAGTTACAAAAAGGCCTGAAGCGCTTAGCGGCTCGAGAACGAACCGCCAGGCGCTTCATCCTTTTTGGGGCCTCATCCCTCGCAATTTTGTGGCTACGCCTTTCTTGCGACCAGCATCAAACACTCCCCGAAGAGCACGGATGCCGAGAGCAAGGTCGTCAGAATTTCCTTGTTCCTGGATCTCTGGGCGTGGTCCTTCTCCTTGCGAAACGCAAGTTTTGTGTAGAGCCACATGGAGGGGGCGTAGATCGCGTATGAATAGCTTATCGGCTTGATGTGCGTGTGGCGCACTTCCATTAATCGGAAGCCGGACACGTGAAGTTCGTAGCGCAGCTCGGGGAAAGTCGCGAGGCCAATATGATGAAGCGGATGCCGTGAAGATTCGTTCAGCGGCCGGGAGTCGCGGCCGAAAAAGCCGCTTCCGAAAAAGCGCACACGTGATCTCAGTGCGGTGATATTGGGCGTTGTAAGAACTAGGATGCCGCCGGGTTTCAGGAGGCGGCACATCTCGCGCAGGAACGAAAAATGATTCTCCAGATGCTCGATTCCCTCCGTTGAAAAAATCGCGTCAAAACTCTGGTCCGGCCAGGGAAGCGCCGCGTTTAGGTCTACTTTCGCAAACGCGTTTCCGAGAGGTGTTTCCGCTTTAGGGTCGGCGTCGGCTCCGATTGCATGGAACCCCTTCTCGATCAGCGCCAGCGTCAGCGCCGCCGACCCGCCGCACGGCGCATCCAGCACGCGCGCACCGGGCGGCAACCTGAGGGTGGGCACATGCTTGAGGACCGCTCGCTGAATCACTGTGAGTTCCGCTGGTTTCATGTCGCTTGCCTTTTCTTGAGCACGTCCTCGTAAACATGAATCGTGTTTTCTACCATGAGTCCTGCCGAAAACCGTTGCTCCGCCTCAAGGCGGCCTGCTTTGCTGAGTTTTGTTTGGAGCCCTTCATCGTTGATCAGCCGCAGCATCGCGACGGCGAATTCCTTGCCATTTGGCGCCACGACCAGAGCAGTTCGTTCGCCATCCACGACTTCACCGAGCGCCCCGCGCTTCGTTGAAATGCAAGGCAGACCTGCGGCCATCGCTGCTTGCAATGCGGTTCCCAGACCTTCGAACTCCGAAGGAAACACGAAGGCATCGAGCGCCGCGTACACTTGCGCGACTTCCTTTACGAAGCCAGGGAAAAGCACCGCTTCTGCCTGCCCGAGACGCTTCGTGAGCGCCTCCAGTTCCTCCCGGCAGGCGCCGTCTCCCGCGAGCAGCAGCCGCACTTCAGGATGCAACGCTCTTACCAGGGGCAGTGCTTCGATCAAGTGCCGCTGTCCTTTTTCCGGAGCAAAAACGCTGACGCACCCTAACAAGAATTCGCCTTCTCGCACGCCCCAGTGTTTCCGCGCGCTGCTACGTTGTTCCGATGTTCGCAATGGAAAGATTTCCACGCCTTCATTCACGATCGAGATTCGTTCTGCCGCGATGTCTGAATCGATCAGGCTTTGAGCCACATTTTTGCTGTTCGCGATGAACCGTTCCACAGCCCCGTATCGTGCCTGGGACACTGCGTTTCTCTGAAGCGGGAATCCAATTCGGCGGGAGAGCAGCAGCGGAACCCGCCGGTGCGCCCTCGCCAGCCACGCGGCCGTCAACGCGTGCGGCTCATTAAGATGAACAAGCTCAAATCGCCTCCGGGCAATCAAACCGCGCACTGCGCGAGCAGCCCAGCCGCGTAAGCCCAATCGCGGCACTTGATGAACCGTGATCCCCGCCTCCGAGACGCGATTTGCAAGAGGCGAATCCCGCGCCGCCAGCAGCTCGATCTCATGTCCGCGCTCGCGCAATCCACCGAGCGTCAGCAATGCCTGGCTTTGCCCGCCGCGCCATTCCCGCTCCAGGTCCACGTAGAGCGCTCTCATGGTGTCTTCGTTCCTCCGGCGCGCCGCCCTGCTTCAATTAGCTTTCCGAGTTTCTTGAACTTCAACCACGTGCTGCGCGCTGCCATCCGCGAGATGACCCATCCGCGGGAGCCGTCAAGAAAACCGAGGTGCAGGACATAGTTGTCGAACGAGTTCCAGGGTGTTGCCAGCCACATTGCGGCGCGCCAACTGCGTTTTCCGGCAGCGTACATCTGCCGCGCTGCAAGCGTCGTGTACCGCTCGACCTTCTCCTCGTGTTCGGAAAAGGACTGAATCGTGTAATGGAGTAAGTCTCCGTCGAGGCGTCCGGGCTTGCCCTTGAGCTGAAGTGACTCGTGGACGATCCCGGAAAAACGCGCCGCATCGCGCCGGTAAAGGCGCCGTTGAAGATCCGGGTACCATCCCGAGTGATTGATCCAGCCGCCGACATACCAGGCTCGCCGCGCGAATTCGTACACTGCAAATCCAGGTTCTTTTTCCTTCCATGCCAGCAGTGCATTGCGCAGTTCAGGGCTCAGCTCTTCGTCGGCATCCAGCGAGAGAATCCAATCATGGCTCGCCGCCGCCGCCGCGACATTCTTCTGCTCCGCAAAGTTCGTCCAGGCGTTCGTGATTACCTTCGCACCGCACTCCCGCGCAATTTCCAGTGTGCGGTCCCGGCTTCCGCAATCCACGACCACAATCTCGTCGGCAACTCCCCGGACCGATTCCAGGGCGCGCGGCAGGTTGTGTTCCTCATTAAACGTAATCAGGCAGGCGGAGAGGCGGTTCATCGGACTCCGGTCAATTGTGGAATCGGCGCTAGTATCTCACAAAGCCAATTCTGGGAATCGAAGCACGGATGGAAACGCCTTGCGGAAGAGCGAAGTCCGGCTACTTCGGCTGGAAATTCACGCGAATCATGCTGCCCCCGATTCGAAACTCGGTACCATCCCGCAACATGGCGGCGCGCACGCGTTCTTCGTCATAGAAAGTGCCGTTGGTCGAATCCATGTCCTTAAGATTGATGTACGTCTCTCTCACTTCCAGCAGGCAGTGATACCGAGAAATTTCAGGATCATTCAGCGGAATGTCCGCGCCCTTGCGGCCCAGGACGACACGCGGCTTGCTGAGCGTGTGCTTGTCGCCCTTCGAAGGGCCGGAGAGAATGCTCAGAACCACTTTAGCCTTCACCGGCAGCCGCAATCCGGGATCGGGCGGCGGCAAATTCAGATTCGAACTCGTGGCGTTTGCTCTCGCGAACGAGGGAAGCGGAGACATGACCACGGTGGAATCCACGCGCCGCTTGATCTCCACGATCGTGGTCTTACCGCATTTCGAACATTTGAACTGCACTTTCGAATGGCCGCCGAACTGCCCATCTTTCAGCAAGTGCTCCGCGCCACAGTGAATGCACGCCGTCTGCATACTTCGAAATTAACACCATCCGAAGCGTAAGGGAGGATGCCGGACATTTTTCGGTCGGAAAAGTTAATCTGCTGCGCCGCCTGCGTTCCCAATCCGCCAGCGACCTCGGTCTTGTGTTACGATTGCATGTTCCAGGCTAAGCAGGAGAGCGTTTGTGTCCGATCACATTTCGCGCAAAGAGCTGAAGCAGGACAAAATCAAGGAGACCATCGAGCACGGCGCCGAAGCCGTAATCTCTCATGGACAGTTCACGCTCATCGTGGTGTTTGTAGCTTTGGTGGTGGCGCTCGGCTATGGCGGTTGGCGGTTTTATGTCGATCGCCAGACTGTGGAAGCCTCTGTCGCCTTCGATCGCGCCATGAAGGCCTACCAAGGCCGCATCGGTTCGGCTCCTGATCCCGCCGACCCCAATGAGCCCGTCTATCCCGATGAGCCCACCCGCGTTCAGGATGCTTTGCAAAAGTTCACCAAGGTTGCCGACAAATATCCGCGCACGAATCCCGGAAAACTCGCGCGCTACTACTCCGCGCTTTGTCTCGAGGACGTTGAGCGCCACAACCAGGCGCTCGAGGAATTGAAGAAG
>WNFP01002595.1_pt1 | contig 18579 bp, 13 predicted proteins | sample 5400201 | NCBI WGS metagenome assembly WNFP01 (sample SAMN13153355, study PRJNA577476) | soil metagenome | isolation source: 115 cm saprolite under Madrone tree | place: USA:California | collected 2016-06-14 | reverse complement strand
TCCCCGAGAATGTATTCCGCGCCGGCGTTATTCGGGTCGATCTTCAGTTCTGCTTCAAACTCCTTCTTGGCGTCTTCTCGCATGGTGGGTGTCTCGGGCTTGGAAACGATAAGGCGCCCAATGCGAAAGTGGATTCCGGACAACTCCGGGTTTCTCTCTAGAATCTTGCGATATTCCGCGGCCGCATCGTCCCATTTCCCTTGCATCTCCAGCGCCTCGGCATTCATCTCGTGCGCTTGATAAGAATCCGGTGCAGTTCTTGCCAATTCCAAGGCGGCGCGAGTCGAAAGGTCCGAGTAAGCGTGAGTCGTAAGGTAAAGTACCGCCGGATCGTGTGGAAATTCCCGATTAAGAATCTGAATGGCTTCGAGAGCCGCGTCGGTTTGCTCGCGGTTCATCGCGCAGCGCATAGTAGCCACGCCCGCCTTGAGCTTGAGTTCTTTATTTGCGAGATGCGGGGCACTCTTCCGCAAGAATTGCAGAGCTTCCTTACAACTGCCGCGTTCTGCAAGCGAAACACTTTGCTTCGCGATTGCTACTGCGTCAGGTGCGTGCGCTCTTTGGGGAACTTGAGCAAGGGCTGAGCTGGTTGCGACCAGGACAAAAAGGCCAAATGAAGGTACATATCGAATGCTCGTCATAAAATCAAAATGGGGCAGGCGGGGGTTTCGCCTGCCCCATTATACGTGCTTCGGGTTAATAGTAGAGCTTCAGAGCAAACTGGATGTTTCTCGCGGGTTGCGAATTCTGAATGACTCCAGTAGTAGAAGTCTGCACCGTCGTGTTCGGTACAGCGAGATTGACCCGATTGAACGCATTCAGAAAGTCAGAACGGAATTGCAGCCTGAATCGTTCTGTTAACTGGAAGTTTTTCTGCAAGCTGAGATCCCAGTTGTAATACCCAGGTCCACGCAAACCGCCGAGTTGCGGCGCACATGTCCCGAACCCAACTGGATCCGTATAATTGCTGGCATCAAACCACTGGAAACCGCCGCCTTGTGCTGCGGTGGCATTTTGTCGGCCAAATACCTTGTTGGTTCCGTTGCAGTCGGGCCGCAACCCACGAGAAGAAGTACCGGTATGGTCGGTTCCGCCGGTATATAGTCCCAACGGGAAGCCCCTGTGAACAGTTAGGATGGGACTGACCGTCCAGCCACCTACCACCTCGTTGATAGCGCTGCTCACGTTACTCCCGAATTGCTTCCCCTTGCCGAAAGGCAGTTCATACACGGCGTAGGAGGTTAGGTTGTGGGTTTCGTCGTAATAGCAGGGCGCCCATTCCGCCTTGGGATCGTAGATATTTTGCCAGTACGGCGAAGCGGTCGAGGAAGCTCTCGAACCTGACCAGGTCCCGTAGTAGCCACTATTGTTCGTCATGCACTTCGCGTAGGTGTAGGAAACCTGGTACTCCAAGCCGTGACCCTCGGTTTTGTGAAGTACGGCCTGCAGTGCGTTGTACATCATTCTGCCATTCGATTGTGTGCCGGAGATTGTGCCGCCGTTCCCCTCGATTTCATTGAGCAAGGCCGGACCCTGACCATTGGCAAAAAACGGGCTGGGCGTTGTACATGGAGCCTTCGCGCAAGAACCGGCGGGCGCCACAACAGGCTGGCCGTAGAAGAAGGGCACCATAAGGTGGTATGCCACCTGCCCAACGTAGCCAACCTGAACGGTCGTGGTTGGATTCAACTGGTGCTGTAGGGTGAGGTTCCATTGGTCGTCGATCGCAGGCTGCACGTTCTGATCCCACATGCGAAAGACGGCTCCGCTAAAGCACGCGAGCGCCGGACAAGTGAAACCTGGCGTGGATGCCGGTGCAATGATGCCATCTGAAGTCGTAGAGCCGGGCAGGGCCACGTTGAGGTATTGGGTCTGGAATTCGCCTCCCGCAGCACCGCCGTTGAACGGGGGGTTGATCGGCAGGCGCAGGTTGGTGCCTGTTCCTTCCAGGTAGTCAGAGATTGTGAAGGCTCCGCGAACGACGGTGCGGCCATTAAACCGCGATGGTGTCCAAGCGAATCCCAGTCTCGGCTGGAAATCCTTGATGCCATAAACACCCTTATATAGCGCGTCGCTGGCACCGTTCTGGCCGGCCATTTCAAGCTGCCCGTTGACCGGGTTGAAGTTGTCCTGCTCATTTTTTGTCTCAACCCAAGGCGTATGTGCTTCGTAGCGCAGGCCAAGAGTAAGCGTCAGCCTGTCTGACACCCGCCAAGTATCCTGTCCGTAGAAGGAAAAAATGTTGGAAGTCTGCTCCCAGCCGCCGCTGCTGAGACCGCGTCCAAAAGCAGTAGGCAAGCCGAGGAAGAAGTCCCCCATCCCATTCCCCCCGAATGGGCTCGTGGCCGAAGAGGCAGTGAAGTTAGGGCCGAAGACGATTCCACCCAACTCGCCGCTATTGCCTGAATAGAATACCTTGATGCCGTTCCACATATACTCGCCGCCAAATTTCAAGGTGTGGCGTCCGCGCGTCCAAGAAATCGAATCATCGCCCTGCCAAACGGTGCTATTAAAGCTCTGTGTGACCAAGCTGTTCCCGATGTTCGTGAGTGTGCCGTTACCAGGTTGGGTCGGGGTCCCCCCGCCAAAATCAAGACCGAGAAGACCGACCAATGCGCCCGGATTGGAATTCGGAATTCCGATCGTTTGACCGAATTTCCCAACCGAAGGATCAAACGTGCTTCCCGTGTTCAGAATCACATGGTTCCAACCAAAGCGCGCATCGTTGACCACGTTGTTGGAAATTGTGTGGGTCCAGTCGCCGACTGTGCTCCAGATCGGCGCGGTTGCCAAGCCATTCCCCAATAACAATTGGGAATTACTCGAAGGATCAGTCTGCTGCGCGCGCGTAAGCCGCCCCGAAATCATATCCTTGCTAGAAAGTCTGTAATCGACCTTCGCGTCGCCTTGGTCGCTGTTGTAACCATTTCCTTTGAGCTGAAGGGCATCGTTCGTCAGGTTGTTATTAATGGTCTTTGGATACAGTGAAGAGGCGAACAGCGCTGACGCTACGGGGCTGATCATAACCTTAGGGATTAGGTTTCCGATGAACGGCTGCCGAGTCGCCGCCGGGGTAGAAGAAGGCGTGCACTGCGCGGTAAACGACGCGCACGGGTTATAGAGCTGGTTGGCGATCACGCACCCGTTGGTGTTGTCGCCTACGCCGCACTTGTATCCCGTCGGGGTCGCTTTCGAGGAAGCTCTGTCTAAACATATGCCGCTCGCGTCGAACCCGTTGGTGCAAAGAGCGCTCAAGTTGCCGCCCTGCTCGGCAGGGGTGAACACGGATATGAAGCTGGCGGTGGGCGGGTGGTCGAATCTCTGCCCTTGATAATCCACGAAAAAGAAGAGCTTATTTTTGATAACCGGACCGCCGAGGGTTCCCCCATACATATTCCAACGCAGAGCTGGGCGATCGATCGTCGAGGTTGGATTGATCTTGTTTTCCCACTGGTTGGCGTTCAGCTTGTCGTTTCGGAAGAACTCCCAAACATCCCCATGAAAAGCGTTCGTGCCCGATTTCAACGTCGCACTGACAATGCCGCCCATGAAGTTTCCGAATTCTGCGGGAGCATTGTTGGTGATCAGGTTGAATTCCTCGATCGCGTCCGGTGATGGTGTATAGCCTAGGAGGTTGTCCGATACTTGGTTATTATCTAGTCCGTCAAGAAGAAAGTTGTTCGCCTGCTCGCGATTGCCATTGATAAACGGCCGCGCTCCGCTTTGCACGTTGTCCCCGTTATTGAAGCTGCTGGGATCGGGATGGACGGCGCCGGGCGAAAGAAGCGTCAGTTCCACGTAATTTCGAGTGGCCAAGGGAAGCGCGTCATTGGTCGCCGAATCAATGATGGTGTCGACTAAGGTGGCCTCAGTTTTGAGCATGGGGGCGCCACCAGACACTTCAACCGTCTCAGTAACCTGGCCGACCTTCAGTTGGACATCGATGCGAGCGATCTGGTTCAGCACCAACGCGAATGCAGGATAAAGAGAAGTCTGAAACCCGTTCTTCTCCACGCGGAGCTCATAGTTGCCGACTGGGAGCTGAGCGATACGGTAAATTCCTGCTTCGTTGGATTCGGCCTTAAAGATGGTGCCGCGTTCCACGGACTTGGCCGTAACGGTCGCTCCCACAATGGCTGCACCACTCGGATCCATGACCGTACCCGTGATCGTCGCCGTTACTTCCTGGGCCCGCGCGGTGTAACCACACATTGCCAATGCGATTAGCACGCACGCCAACGTAAAACCCGCTGAATACGCTTTCCTCATAACACGTCCTCCGATTCCAGGTCGCGGAGTCGTTCCGCAACCCTGCCGCCGAAATTCTCTCCTCGACTGCAAAAATGGCACCCTTGATTTGCTATATGGCCGATTGTCGCGTAGCTATATAGCACAAAAACGCGGTTGTCAATAGAAAAGTTTTGATTTATAAGACAAGGGTACGCCTGGTGCGTCTGGCACTCTATAGCTCACACTCGGCCCGCTCTATAACACGCTACAATCGGTGTGGGCTGCGGCGTTGCATGTCGCGTTTGGATTGGGAGAGATAATGCGTCAAAAGAGTCGAGACGGCGTCCCTGCTTATCAGAGAATTCAAGGAGTGATTCGCAAGCGCATCGAAGCCGGGCAGTTGCGCACGGGCGACCCAGTCGCGTCGGAGCGAGACCTCGCCAAAACTCACCAGGTCAGTTTAATGACCGCGCGCCATGCGTTGGCCACGCTGGAACGCGAAGGCATCGTCGAGCGCCGCCGGGGCATCGGTACGTTTGTAGCAGCTCCCAAGATCCATTTCAACAAACTGATGAGCTACACCGAGCAAATGGCCAGCCGCAGTCTAACCGCTGGATCCAAAATCCTGTTCGCCAAGATTATCCATGACGAGCAGGAAATCGCAGCACGCCTGGCCCTTCCTCCCAATACCGGAATCATCAAGCTGGAACGCCTTCGGCATGCGTCCGACGAGCCCTTCGCGCTGGAAACCTGCTACTTCTCTTCCGTTGAATTCCCAAACCTCCTTTCCGCGCCTCTCCACCGCGAATCGCTTTTCAAAGTCCTCGAGCGCGAATACCAAGTCGAGCTCGGCTACGCCGACGAGGAAATCGACGCCACGGCTGCCGATGCCAGGACCGCCGAGCTCCTCTCTGTCCCGCGAGGAGAGCCGCTCATGCGCATCCGCCAGTTGATCTACTCTACAAAAGGAAAAGCTATCACCTACGTTCTGGGCTTTTATCGCTCGGACCGCCATAAGCTCCTCATCCGGCGGTTCAGGTAAATTCACTGCGATTCTGGCGCCCTATGTGTAGTGCGTGCTTCTCAAAGGCGAAGACATGCTCCTGATACTGAAACCAAATTCGGAAGAGCTCGGCCGCGAAGCAGCGCGCGCGGTGGGCAATGCCGTCCGCAGAAATCCTGCGCTGCGTCTGGGGCTAGCCACTGGAAGCACCATGCTCGGAATGTACCGGGAGCTCGCTCGCCTGCACCACGAGGAGCGATTGGACTTCTCTCGCGTCGTCACTTTCAACCTGGACGAATATTTGGGCCTTCCTGCAAACCATCCGCAGAGCTTTCACCATTTCATGGAGCAGAATTTCTTCGCTCAGGTGAACGTGGCACCCGACAACATTCACATCCCCGACGGCTCCATCAAGGGAGAGTATCAGCAGTATTGCGCCTCCTACGAGGAGGCCATTCGGAAGGCCGGTGGCATTGACCTGCAAGTTCTTGGCATCGGCCGTAACGGCCACGTCGGATTCAACGAACCGACTTCCAGCCTGGGCTCGCGAACCCGCTTGAAAGTTCTCAGCAAAGAGACTATCGAGGACAACCGCAAGTTCTTTGCCGCGGGAGAAGAAATTCCCCAGTGCGCCATCACCATGGGCATCGGCACTATCCTCGAAGCAAAGCGAATTCTCCTTCTCGCGAGTGGTTCCTCCAAGGCAACGGTTATAGCCAAGGCCATCGAAGGACCGGTCACAGCTTCGGTCACTGCTTCCGCACTGCAGCTTCATGGCGAGGTCACCTTCATTGTCGACCGAGACGCAGGCGCGCAACTCAAGCAGCAGGAGTATTATCAACGCGTGCTGGAGATGACCGCGATTCTCACGCCAGAGCGCCTCTAGCTGCGTTTTCTGTTCGCTTGTCCCTTGAGATTTCCCCGCTGCGCTAGAATCTTCTCGCCAATTGTATTGGCCTTGGGAGCTAACCTATGGCGATCAGGCTCGCTGAAAACAACTACGGGAGTTCGCGAATTCACTTGCTACGCGTCGCCAAGCAGCAGGGTCGCCACGACATCCGCGAGATTAAGTTGTCGATACGCTTTGAAGGTGACTTTGAAGCCGCGCACCTACAAGGCGACAATCGCAAGATCCTCCCGCCAGACACCATGAAAAATACTGTCTACGCTCTGGCTCGTCAGCACTCCATCGAGCCCTTGGAGGATTTTGGCTTGCACCTAATCGAGCATTTCCTGACCTACAACCCCCAGGTCACACGCGTGCTCATCCAAGCGAGCGAGAACATTTGGACCCGGCTTCCGCACGGCGGCAAGCCTCACGCTTCCGCCTTCGCGCGCACTGGCAACGAAGAGCGCACCTCCATCCTGAGCGGAACGCACGAAAGCACGCTGGTGCGAGCGGGCATCGATAATTTGATCGTTCTGAAAACAACCAACTCCTCTTTTGAGGATTTCAAGAAGGATCCCTATACCACGTTGCGGGATGAGGGCGAATGTATCCTTTCCACGGTAATCCGGGCTGATTGGCTGTATACCGAGGAAGAAGCCGAATTCGGCTCGCTATGGCACGGCGTAAGACAAATGCTGCTCGAAACTTTTGCCGAGCACGATAGTCAATCGCTCCAGCACACTCTCTATGCGATGGGCGAAGCAATCCTCAACAATTTCGAGAACGTTGGCGAAATTCATCTGTCGCTGCCCAGCAGGCAATTCTATCTGGCCGACCTTGGCCCCCTGGGCATGGATAATCCCGGCGCGGTCTTCCTGTCTGTGGACGAACCCCATGCGACGATCGAAGCTACGCTGAAAAAGGCGTGATTGCCAAAGGGCAGCGTTTCTCTTTCGGGTGTCGACTCCAAAGCTTCTCTTCCGCTATTCTTCCAAGCCTATGCATGACCTGAGCTATTTTCGGGAGCATCTCGACGTATTCGCTGAAATGGCAAAAAGACGCGGCGCCGCGTTGGATCTCGACGCGTTCCGCACCTTGGACAAAGAGCGGCGCGAGCTGATTACCTCTACGGAGCTGCTCAAGGCTCAGCGCAACAAGGCTAGCGACGAAATTGCGCGCCTGAAAAAAGCGAAGCAAAACGCCGACGCGTTGATCGCCGAAATGAAGCAGGTGTCGGAGCGAATCAAGGCAGCGGACGAGCGGATTGCGCAGCTTGACTCAACGCAGCGCGGCTTGCTGCTCACGATTCCCAATGTGCCGCATCTCAGTGTCCCCGTAGGACACAGTGCTGCGGAAAATGTGGAGATACGCAGATGGGGGACTCCGCCGAGGTTCGATTTTCCCCCGAAGCCGCACTGGGAAGTTGGCGAGCGCGCGGGAATTCTGGATCTCTCCGCGGCTACCAAAGTAACGGGTGCTCGCTTCGCGGTGTACAAGAGTTGGGGTGCGCGTCTTGAACGGGCCCTGGCAAATTTTTTCCTGGATGTGCACACGCGCGAGCACGGCTATACGGAAATCCTTCCGCCCTTCCTGGTCAACAGCGCGTCATTGCTTGGCGCCGGGCAGTTACCGAAGTTTGCCGCCGACCTTTTCAAAGTCCAAGACACCGATTTCTGGCTAACGCCCACCAGCGAGGTGGAGCTCCACAATCTTTATCGCGACGAAACGCTTCCCGAGGAGAAATTACCGATCCAAGTGACCGCGTGGACCGCCTGCTTCCGCTCCGAGGCCGGCGCAGCCGGAAAAGACACCCGCGGAATCTTGCGTCAGCACCAGTTTCAAAAGGTCGAACTCTTCAAGTTCACGCACCCCGACCGGAGCTATGACGAGCATGAATCGCTGACTCGAAACGCAGAAGCCTTGCTCCAGAAACTCGGTCTACACTACCGTACGATGCTTCTGTGCACCGGCGACATGGGCTTTGCCTCGGCTAAAACTTACGACATCGAAGTTTGGCTGCCTTCCAGCAAGGAATTCCGCGAAATTTCGTCATGCTCAAATTGCGAAGCCTTTCAAGCGCGACGTGCGGGAATTCGTTTCAAACCCAAGGCCGGCGGAAAGAGCGAGTTCGTGCACACATTGAACGGCTCGGGCCTGGCCGTCGGGCGCACATGGATCGCCATCGTGGAGAATTATCAGCAGGCCGACGGCTCTATCGTCATTCCTGACGTGCTCCGCCCATACATGGGCATCGACCGCATACCCGCTGGCGAGTGACTCGTAGCGAAATTTCTGGCCGAGGCTCCCTGGACTTCCCAAAACTGCCCAGATCTTGCGTATCTTGCTGATAGATAATGACTTATATCTTAACCGGCACCCACAAGCCCAGCGCCAGCTAAGATCACTCCGCGGTGCAAGCTATTGAAATCAGAGGATTTCGTTTGACTCCGGCTTTTCCCCTTGCATACGATGACATTAGGGCCGACTAGGCTGAACGAGCTGTCTTCCCGAGTTATGCGATTTTTGATTTGGCTAGTGGTACTGTGCTGGGCCGTCGCGCTGTTTCGACGCGCGCTGACCTGGGCGCTACGCGGATTCTTGAATTCGCTCTCACGTCCCGAGAGTGCGCCTAACCAACCGCCTTCTGTCGGTTCGCGGCGGCTAGTCCGCGATCCGGTCTGCGGAGTGCACGTCGCTAAAGAGCGAGCGATTCCATTGCGTACCGGGGGCGAGATTGTGCACTTTTGCTCAGCAGCTTGCCGCGATCAGTATGCGGCTAACGAACAGAAGTTCGCCGCCAACGGCTGAAATGCCGGCGCAGTTTGGTTTTGATTTCGGGTAACCCAGTAATAGCAAGGCAACAGAAGCACTGGCGAGCGGATGTGCGTCACGCCGCCTCAACGAAAGGACCGAAGCCAATGGCCACGGTCGCAAAGCCAACAATTGCACCCATGATCCCGCGCATCGCGCCGCGAGAGGATCTGAATCCCTTTCGTATCGCGCAGATTCAATTCGACATGGCCGCCGAGTTCCTGAAGCTCGATCCGGGACTGCGCCAAATATTGCGCACGCCCAAGCGCATCCTCGAGGTCTCGCTACCCACCAAGATGGACAACGGTCAGGTGAAGGTTCTGACCGGATACCGCGTGCAGCACAACGTAGCGCGCGGCCCGGGCAAGGGCGGCATTCGTTATCACCCCAACGTCACCCTCGACGAAGTCAAAGCTCTCGCGGCGTGGATGACTTGGAAGACCGCCGTGGTCAACGTGCCTTTCGGCGGCGCCAAAGGCGGCATCATCTGTGACCCCAAGCGTATGTCCAAGAGCGAGCTGGAGCGCATGACGCGCCGGTTCGCCAGCGAGATTCTGCCGCTAATCGGCCCCGACCAAGATATCCCGGCGCCCGACGTTTACACTGACTCGCAGACCATGGCTTGGATCATGGACACCTACTCCATGATGGTGGGTCACACGGTTCCGGGCGTAGTCACCGGCAAGCCGATCTCCGTCGGTGGCTCGGTCGGGCGTTCGGAAGCGACCGCTCGTGGTCTTGTGTTCGTCGTCGAAGAGGCCTGCAAGGTAAAAAAGATTTCGCTGCGCGGCGCTACTGTGGCCATTCAGGGCTTCGGCAACGCCGGCGCTACGGCGGCGCGGCTGTTCGTCGAAAAGAAGGCAAAAGTCATCGCGCTCAGCGATACGCGCGGCGGCGTCACCAATTCGCGTGGCATCGACCCCATTAAAGCGATCCGCTATAAGGAACGTTCCGGCACGGTCGTGGGCATGCCAGGAGCTTCGCGCATCTCCAACGACGACCTAATTACCATGAAGTGCGACATTCTGGTGCCCGCGGCACTGGAGAACGTGATTACGTTGAACAACGCGGAGGCCATCAAGGCGCGCATCGTCGCTGAAGCCGCAAACGGTCCAACAACTCCGCACGCCGACGAAATCCTGGCGCGCCGCGGCATCACCGTGCTGCCGGACATCCTGGCCAATTCTGGAGGCGTCACAGTCAGTTACTTCGAGTGGGTGCAGAATCAGGAAGGGCTGCTGTGGGACAGCGAAGAAGTGAACCTTCGGCTGCAGAAGATCATGGTGCGCGCCTTCCACGAAATGGTGGACACCATGCGCAAGCATCACGTGCCTCCACGCGCCGGCGCCATGATTCTCGCAGTCGGACGCGTGGCTGAGGCTACCTTGGTCCGCGGCTTGTTCCCCTAAAGAATTCCGGGCGCAGAATTCTTCTCGCATCGCGATTTTCTTCAAACTTTTTCTTGCGCTGAAGAGAGAAACGTGCGTACATTCGCACTTGCCGGCCGCCTTTTGTGGCGTCGCCGGCACTTTTCACTTAGCGCTGCCGAAGATTGCGGTCCTCGCTCTAGCGGTGCAGAGTCCGCAGTAACCGAAGAGGAATCCGAGGTACGAGGTGCAAGCCACGGAACGATGAGCAATCACAACAATCATTCCAATCCTGCTGCGCCAGTCCTGTTGAGCATTGCCGGATTCGACCCATCCTGTGGCGCAGGCACGGCGGCGGACCTGAAGACCTTTGCCGCGCTCGGCTGCTACGGCGTGGCAGCGATCACCGCCTTGACGGTACAGAACACGCAAGGCGTGCGAGAGGTGCAGAATACGCCGAGCGCGACTCTTCGCGCGCAGCTCGATGTCCTGGCCGAAGATTGCGAAATAGCCGCGGTCAAGATCGGCATGCTGGGGAATCGCGGTAACGCTGTCGTCATTGCGGAATTCTTGGACGCCCGCAAGTTTGCTCACGTGGTCCACGATCCGGTCATGAAGTCGTCGACTGGAACGGAATTGCTGGACGCCGCCGGAATAAAGTTTATCGTTGCTGAGATGCTGAAACGCTCGAGTGTCATCACACCCAACGTGCCGGAAGCGGAGATCCTCACCGGGTTGACGATCAAAGACACCGGCGACATGGAAACTGCCGCACGAAAAATTGTCGAGATGGGCGCTCGCGCCGTCATCGTCAAGGGCGGCCACATGGACAAAGCCGTCGACATTCTCTTCGACGGTAATGAAATCATGCTGCTCGCCGGAGACAAGGGCAAGGAAGAAGCCCTGCACGGCACTGGCTGCACTTTCGCCAGTGCCCTGGCTGCTCACCTTTCCGCGGGCCGCTCCTTATTCGAGGCCGCCACTTTAGCCAAAGCCTACGTTACTAAGGCCATCGAGAAAGCCTACGCCATCGGCAAAGGCCGTATCCCCCTCGACCATTTCTATCGCCACAAAATCGAGCCGCCCGCCCGTGGCGTACACGAAGTCCCGCAGCACGGCATGCATCCGGCCGCCGAGCCCGCCGCGCACTGAATACTTTCTTGGAGTACCCGTCCGCGAACATCCCAGCTCTTGGCAGCAATGACTGTCTGTTGTTTATAAATTTTCAGGATCGGGATTAATTACGTTCGGTGGACGAAGCGACCGCCGACGACTGTTGCCACCGGGCCGCCCTTGAAGCTGCGTCCATCGAACGGCGAATTGCGCGATTTGCTAGCGGACTCCGCGGCACGGAATGTCCACGGGCGATCCAGCGAAAATATCGTAAGGTCCGCGGGCTGGCCTGCGGCAATGCTTCGCTCGAGGCCTAGCACGCGCGCCGGCCCGGAGGTGAACAGTTCCACCATGCGCATCAGCGAAATACACCCCGTGTGGACCAATTGCTCGAGCGCAAGGCCCAGCGCCGTCTCGAACCCCGTGATGCCAAAAGGTGCGCGGTCAAATTCAACATCCTTAAGTGCCGGCTCGTGCGGCGCGTGGTCAGTGGCGATCGCGTCGACTGTTCCATCCGCCAGGCCGGCAAGCAGCGCATCGCGATCTTCACGAGCGGCCAGCGGCGGATTCATTTTGTACCGCGAATCATATTGCACATCTTCATCAATCAGCGTGAAGTGGTGCGGGGTAACTTCGCAGGTGACGCGCAGGCCGCGCTGCTTTGCCGAGCGTACCTGTTCAAGCGACCCTCTCGTCGATAGATGTGCGATGTGCAGCCGCGCGCTGGTAAGCTCGGCAAGCTGAACGTCACGAGCCACGCAGACAGATTCCGCGGCGGCGGGCATCCCAGCCAAGCCCAATCGCGTGGATGTCACTCCTTCACGCATCACTGCCCCTGCAGCAAGCGAGACATCTTCGGCATGCTCGATCACCGGGATATCTAGCGAACGGCAATAATCCATAACTTGGCGCGCAAGTTTCGCCGTCGCGATCGGTTTTCCGTCATCGCTGACCGCCACAATCCCCGCTTGCCGCATCGCCGCGATTTCCGCAATCGCCTCGCCTTCGCTGCCTACGCTCGCCGCGCCAATCGGCCACACGCGAACGCTGGCACCCGTCTTTGCGCGATCCAGAATGAATCGCGTAACGCTGGCGCTGTCGTTCACCGGTTTTGTATTCGGCATGCAGCAAACCGCGGTGAATCCTCCACGCGCAGCCGCCTTCGCCCCGGTCTCAATGGTTTCCGAGGACTCCTGCCCGGGTTCGCGGAGATGCGCATGAAGGTCAATAAAACCCGGAGTGACGATCAGCCCGCCGGCGTCGAATACCTCGAAGCTGTTGCTCGACGAAATTTTCCCAGCCGGCACAACCTCGCCGATTCGCTCGCCGTCCAGCAAAATGTCGAGGCTCGCGTCCGTGTTGCGCGCGGGATCGACCACGCGTCCATTCCTAACGAGAAGCATGCGATGGGTCCTTTACGTCTGCGGCGCGTCGATTGCCCGGTTGCTGTGCTTCACTGGACGGATGTGTGCCCTCCTCGTCATGACCAGCACACAACAAAAAGAGCAGCGCCATGCGCACCGCGATGCCGTTCGTCACTTGCTCCAGCACACACGATTGCGGACCATCTGCGACCTCCGGCGAAATCTCAATACCGCGGTTCATCGGCCCTGGATGCAGCACAATCGCGTCCCGGTTGGCACGGCGCAGGCGCTCGCCATTCAATTGATACAGCAAGACATAATCATTCGCCGAGAGCGCGGGCTCGTGCAACCGTTCCGTTTGCACCCGGAGCACAATGACAACGTCCGCGCCGTCCAGCGCTTCCTCCACATTAAATACGCACCGGATCGCTGCCGGTGGAGCGATTTGCTCCAGTTCCCGAGGAACCCACATCGCTGGACCGCAAAGCGTTAGGCGGCACCCGAATTTTCCGAGCAGATGAATATCCGAGCGCGCCACGCGGCTGTGCTGGATGTCTCCCAGAATCGTGACATTCAAATTGTTGATTTTGCCTTTCCGGTCACGAATGGTGAGCGCGTCCAGCAAAGCTTGCGAAGGGTGCTCGTGCGTGCCGTCACCCGCATTGATCACCGGGATATCCAAGTGTCGAGCAACAAAGTCCGCAGCGCCGGAAGCCGCATGGCGCATCACCAGGCAGTCCGGCTTCATGGCATTCAACGTATGCGCCGTATCGAGCAGGGACTCGCCCTTTTTCAGGCTCGATGCTTCCGCTTGCAGGTTCATGATATCCGCGCCAAGCCGCGACGCCGCGGTTCCAAAGCTTATGCGCGTGCGCGTAGAGCTTTCAAAAAAGGCCAGCGCTACGGTCTTACCGCGTAACGTAGCTAATTTCTTTAAGGGGTGCTTCTGGATCTCCTGGAACGGCTTGCTTTGATCGAGAAGAAAAGTAAGTTCGTCCGCCGAGAGCGGTTCAAGAGCAAGCAGATCACGAAACCGATGGGTCACATTTTCACTCTAACTTTTAGTGCGATCTTGAAGCCTTTCCCAACAAGCCAACTCGCCGACCACTCCTGAAGCTATCCGATAGGATAGCCGAAGGACCTCAACACATGCACCGCCGAACCTCTCACCAACGCCTATCTTTCCACCCGATCCACCAACACCACACGTTCTTCGCTATCTATCTCGCGCAGGCGCACCTCGATAATCTCGGTATTGCTGGTCTGCACCGCGCGTCCGGTGAATTGCGCCTCGATGGGCATCTCGCGATGCCCACGATCGATCAGCACACAGAGCGACACGCGCTTAGGACGGCCCAGATCAAAGAGTCCATTCATGGCCGCGCGAATGGTGCGGCCGGTATACAAAACGTCGTCGACCAGCACCAGGTCCATGTTGTCCACGCCGAACGGAATGTCGGCGTGCGATGCAACCTTCGACAAATCATCGCGGTACAGCGTGATGTCCAGCGTGCCAACCGGCACCTCTACACCATCGATGCCGCGCATCGCCAACGCAATCCTCTGCGCCAGCGGCACGCCACGCCGCCGAATACCGATGAGCGCCAAATGCTTGGTCCCGCCGCTTTTTTCCACGATTTCGTGCGCCAGCCGCTGCAATGTGCGATCGATTTCGGGCGCAGACATAAGTTGTGCTTTTTCAACAATGCGCATAGTCGCGTAATCCTAGCACAAGGAGCGACATCCAATGCTGGCTGTCGTGCCTTCAATGGAGGCCGCCACGATGCAGGGTCTACCGAGAAAAGACGAGAGAGAGCTGCAAAGGCACCATGATAAACTCCCGCGCGGTGAATGAGATGAGCATGCCTCACGGAATCCATAGGAGCCACGCGTCAATGATAGGAAAATGGTTGGTTTGGGCGGCGTTTGCGGCAGCATCGGTTCCCACCTCCCTGGGGCAGACGCCGTCAGCAACTGTTGGGCAGCCTACCTCCACTAGAGAGAAAAGGCCGCGAGGATCAATCAGGAGGGCGTCTACACGCCCCAAACTGGTGGTCCTGCTCGTTGTCGATCAGATGCGCGGCGACTATGTCGATAAATTCCTGCCGCAATGGACCGGCGGCCTCCGGCGTCTTGTCGAGGAAGGCGCCTGGTTTCGCGATGCGGCCTATCCCTACGCAGACACAGCGACCTGCGTGGGACACGCAACCATCTCCACGGGAGCGTTTCCCACCATGCATGCCATGGTGGCCAATGCATGGTGGGATCGCGAGGCCCAGAAGATGGTGACCTGCACTGAGGATCCGAGCGTAAAGAACCTGGGTTATGCCGGAGTCTCCGCGACGGGCGGCGATAGCGCGTGGCGCATGGAACTCCCTGCTTTTGCCGAGGAGCTGAAATTCCAGACCAATGGCGCCACGCGCGTGGTCACCTTTTCGCTGAAGGCGCGCGCCGCCATTACGATGGCCGGACATAAAGGTGACGCAGTTACCTGGGCCGATGGCGGCGGGTGGGTAACTTCAAGCCCTTATGGCGCAGTGCCCTTCGTCGAGCAATATGCTAGAGCGCATCCCATAAAGGAGGATTACGGCAAGACGTGGACGCTCTCCCTTCCAAACGGCTCCTATTGGTACGACGAAAGGGCGACGGGCGCAGTGGCGCCTGCGGACTGGAGCCTGACTTTTCCGCACCCGCTACGCGGGAAAGCAGCGGCCGCGGAGCCGGATGCCGCATTCTACGAGCGATGGGCATCGAGCCCTTTTGCCGACACCTATCTGACGAAATTCGCAGAGGCGGCGGTCGAATCGATGGGCCTCGGCCAGGGTGGCGGCACGGATTTCCTGGGGGTCAGCTATTCCCCCGTCGATTATGTCGGCCATGCCTTCGGTCCTCACAGTTGGGAGGTTCAAGACATTCTTGTGCGTTTGGACAAAGACCTTGGCGATCTCTTTGTTTATCTCGACACGAAGGTCGGACGCCGCAACTATGTGGTGGCCTTCAGTTCCGACCACGGTGTCGTCCCCGCGCCAGAAGATATGGAAAGAACCGGCGCGGACTCCGGCGTGCTTCACCTTGCCGAACTGCAAGCGAAAATGGAAAAGGCCATGGAACCATTCAACTTTGCAAAGCCTTCCATCGCTCGGATCACCAGCAGCGATGTATATTTCGCTCCGAACGTGTACGAAAAGTTGAAGCAGAACCCGCACGCCATGCGCGCAGTGACGGAAGCGGCGCTAGCGCAGCCAGGAGTCGCGGAAATCTTCCGCGCCGAGCAACTGCAAGATCGTCCGGCCACGCAAAGCCCCACGCTCCGCGCTTTGGCCAATGGCTATTTCCCGGGACGCAGCGGCGATCTTTTCATCGTGCCCAAGCCTTACTGGCTTATGGACAGAACCCCCGCTGGTAAGGAGCGATCCTACGGCACAAGTCATGGCGCTCCATACAACTACGACCAGCACGTTCCAGTTCTGTTCATGGGCTTCGGCATCCGGCATGGCGAATACTACGAGGAGGTAACCCCGGCGGACGTTGCCCCGACGCTGGCAGCGCTGTGCGGCATCACGCTGGCGTCGCGCGACGGTCACGTCCTGGGGCAAGCGCTCGCCAAGTGACGCACTCAGCGACTTGCACCCGCTTCGTGGTAAGCTTCTGTCGAAGTGAGTGCCGCGGACGCTGTCGATCTCAGCGTACAGATTGGCGCCCTGCGCCTGCGGAATCCCATTCTCGCTGCCAGCGGAACCTTCGGCTACGGCGTCGAATTTGCCCACCTCGTTGATCTAAACCGTCTCGGCGGCTTCGTGACTAAGGGTCTTTCCCGCCAACCCCTCGAAGGTGCCCCGGCACCCCGGCTCTGTGAGACCCCCTCCGGCATGCTCAATGCCGTGGGCTTGCAAAACGTGGGTGTCCGTGCGTTTGTCGCCGAGAAACTCCCGGTACTGCGAAAATACGATACGACAGCGCTCGCCAACGTCTTCGGCTACTGCGTCGGGGACTACGTCGAGGTAATCCGCATACTGGAAGACGCCGAAGGCTTGGCAGGCTACGAACTCAACATTTCCTGTCCAAATGTGAAAAAGGGCGGAATGCAGTTCGGAAGTGACCCGGCCCAGGTCGCTGAAGTAGTAGCCGCAGCCCGAAGAGCTGCCGGCCGTCGCCCGTTGTGGGTGAAATTGTCGCCCCTTGTTGCAGACATTGGACTTATCGGGCGAGCGGCCGAGGCAGCGGGAGCCGATGCCCTGACTGTAGCCAATACCTACCCCGCCATGGCGGTAGACGCTCGCACCCTAAGGTCTCGTTTAGGGAACCTTACTGGAGGTCTCTCTGGCCCAGCCATCAAACCTATCACCCTCCGACTTGTGTGGGAGACTATGAAAGCAGTAAGGATACCTGTGATCGGCTTGGGTGGCATAGAGACGGTAGAGGACGTGCTCGAATACCTGGCCGTCGGCGCTTCGGCCGTGCAGGTAGGGACGGCCAGTTTTGCTGACCCGAGGGCCAGTGAGCAGCTGGCGAGGACCCTTACGAACGCTCTAGTACGGAATAAAGCTAGCAAAATCAGTGATATACAGGGAAGATTAGCAACAGAAATTGGTTGACATAATGACTCCCTTCCGCTACACTTTTCTGGAAGTTGTAGCACAAAGACAACACTATGAGAAACCGACTCTTCGTGATTTGGGCTGCACTCCGCTGGGTTCCCTTACTGTTCCTCATCGCTCCGGCGATGGAAGCACCCCTCGTGGCGCATTTGAGCCAACCTCCCAAGGCGATCAAAGCTTGGGTGGGCAATGCAAGCTGGTATGGACCCGGCTTCAACGGTCGCAAGACCGCCAACGGCGAGATCTTTGACAGCGAAGCCCTGACCGCCGCGCACCCGCATCTACCCTTCGGTTCCCTAGTGCGCGTCGTAAATACGCGCAACGGGAAATTTATTTGAGCTGGTACGTATTAATGACCGGGGTCCCTATCAAGAAGGACGCGAAATTGATGTATCCTATCGCGTCGCCCGGAAAATCGGCCTTATCCATTCGGGCGTGAGCCAGGTCCGGCTCGAGTTGATGGAACTGCCCCAGAAACGTTGAGCTTCGACGCCCATCCACGCAGCAGCTTAATCGTAGCTCTCGACTTTGATTCATTATCTTCTGCTTTGAAATTCGCCAGGCAGGTTGCCGATCTTGTTGGTATGTTCAAGATCGGCAGCCAGCTCTTTGCCGCGGCAGGACCGCAGGCCGTGCGCGAGATTTCCGCCCTTGGCCCCGGCATCTTCCTGGACCTGAAATTCCACGACATCCCCAACACAGTGGCTGGCGCAATACTCTCGTGCGCCGCCATGCCCGGAGTGCAGCTCGTGAACGTGCACGCATTAGGTGGCCGGGCGATGCTCCATGCGGCAGCGCAAGCCATCAGTGCGGCGCAGCCGATGGGCGCGGACCGGCCAAGGCTGCTTGCAGTCACCATTCTCACTAGCATGGATCAGAAAGCGATGCGCGAAGTCGGCCTCGGCGGCTCGTCACAGGGCCGAGTGCTGAAACTCGCGCAGCTTGCCAAGAAGGCCGGGGTTGATGGCGTCGTTGCTTCCGTGAAGGAGGCGCGCGCGATTCGCAAAGCCTGCGGGCGCGATTTCCTGATCGTCACGCCCGGCGTCCGCCCAAAAGACAAGGGTTCTGCCACCAGGGATGACGATCAAGTCCGCACCGCAACTCCCAGCGAAGCAATTCGTGCAGGCGCCGATTTCCTCGTCGTGGGCCGGCCAATCCTCGCTGCGTCCGATCCCCGAGCGGCCGCGCAAGCTATCGTGGACGA
>WNFP01001434.1_pt1 | contig 18579 bp, 27 predicted proteins | sample 5400201 | NCBI WGS metagenome assembly WNFP01 (sample SAMN13153355, study PRJNA577476) | soil metagenome | isolation source: 115 cm saprolite under Madrone tree | place: USA:California | collected 2016-06-14 | reverse complement strand
AGCAGCCCGGCGCAGCGTCACGAAGCGGCCGCGGACGAATAGTTCGTTATCGAGAGCAGCCGAATTCACGTTGGAAACGCTCTCCGTTCTGAGGCTGTCCGGCCTCTGCTGTGTGTTTTCCATAAAGATCTTGCAGAACATCTTCGTGCACGGTGTTCGCTGGCAAGTCGAAACGCATCCGGCCTTCGCCCAGGCCGATAACTCGGGGGAAATGCTCCAAAGCCAATTCCACTTTGTGAAGCGCCACGATCAGTGTCCGCCGGCCTTCCGAGCCCACCCGCACCAGCAAGGAAATAATCTCGTCGGCCAAGGCGCGATCGAGCGACGCGATCGGCTCATCCGCCAGAATTACTTCTGGTTTCTGCATAAGCACACGCGCGATCGCCAAGCGTTGTTGCTGCCCGCCGGAAAGTTCGTCCGCTCGCGCGAGCCGCTTGTCCGCCAAGCCGACTAGTTCGAGCGCGTGAAGAGCTTCCTGTACATCGAGCCTGTCGGGATGGAAAATGCTGCGCACCGTTTGTGCCATGGACCATCGTCCCAGGCAGCCGCAAAGAGTGTTTTGCAAGGACGTGAGGGAGGGGACGAGGTTATGTTGCTGGTAGATGGTTCCGATTCGGCGTCGCGCACCACGCAGTTCGGCGCTGGACATCACCCCGAAATCGCATCCATCCACGCGGACCGCTCCCCGAGTCGGGCGCAGGGTTGCGTTCAGCAAACGGAATAACGTGGTTTTACCGGCACCGGAACTGCCGAGAACGGACAGATGCTCGCCAGCCGCCACAGTCAAAGAAACGCCGTCCAACACAGGCGTGCTGCTGCGGCCCACAAAAAAGTCTTTGCTGACGTTTTCGATCGAGTAGTTCACTTCAACAGTCCGGCGTCCTTGGCCGCTTGCCGTAGCGAGCCGTAGCTGGAATCTTCGGCTTTCACATATTTGGAGGCACTCAATAAGTCGAGTATTTTTTTCTGCTCGGGGTTTCCTGCATCGAGAGCGAGCATGGCATCCGCAAATCCTTTCGCGATGGCCGGATCGAGCCCCTTGCGCGCAGCCCAAACATAGTCGAAGAAAGGCGGCGTGGTATAGAAAACCCGCAATTGGGCCTCGCTCACCTTACCTTCCTTAATCATGCGTTGATAAACCAGTTCGTCCATAGCTCCCGCATCGACTTTGCCGTTGGCGACAGCCAGGGCGGTGGCGTCGTGCCCGCCGGTGTAAATCGCTTTGTCGATCACCGTCTGGTCCACGCCTTGCTGTTGCATGAAGTAGGCGGGCATCAAATGGCCCGAGGTGGAATTCACGTCGCCGAAGGCGAAGCTGTGCCCTTTCAAGTCGTTCACCGAACGAATCGAGCTTTTCGGCTGGGTAATGAGGAGGCTGTGAAAATTCTGGTCACGCTCGCGTTGCACCAAGGGCAAAGCGCCGGCGCGTGCCGAAGCCTGGACAAAAGTAAACCCGCCCAAATAGGCGATGTCCACGCGATCGTTGCTCACCGCCTCTACCACGGCGGCGTAGTTGGTCGGAACGGTTAACTCGATTTTCGCTCCCGTGTTCATTTGCAAATAGTCGATGAAGGGTTGGCTCTCGCGGACGATTTTCCCCGGATCGGTCGTCGGGATCATGCTAAGGCGCAGCGTCAGGCGAGCGTCGCTGTTCGTACGCGAGCACCCGGTCAAAAGCACCAACGGGATGAGAAGAATTGAATATAAGATAACGCGCTTTGGCCGGAGCGCCAGATCACGAGTCACTCGCATCGCTTACCCCCATTTAGATTGTAAAGGTCCAGAATCAAGCTCTTCCGTGTCACAAGTCGGACAGCCTAACCAATCCTATGCTTGGCCCCTAACTCAAGCTCCGCCTGTAGCCAGTCGTCCATATCCTGCCCGTGGGTGCCGCCACGCTTTATGTGTATCTCGTACGCTCGCTGTTGGATCTCCTCGGGAGTCGGGACATTCTGGGCTCGAGTTTCTCCAGTCTGGGCCCGTTCCGGCCCTGCGGGTTGGATGTTATCTTCGGTGCTCTTGAATTTCATAGGTCTACTCTTCCTTTCGATTTGCCAGCTATGCACTGATGTTTTTCGCGACGGCGCAAACGCAACGACGGATCGCATGCTTCAGATCTTGTCCATCTTTGAAATTGACAATTCCAAGTCCATGTCTACTTCTGGGCGCGAAACCATGGGCGCGCGGATATCCAAGAACTGAACAATATCCTTCGAAAAGAGGAGGTCCAGTGTCCAGTCGAAGGCCACGCGCAATTTCTTTTCGAATCGAGGCAGTTTGCTGAGGTAAATCGTGCGCCATAGCCACCAGGCGCTAAACCCGGAAAAGTTAATTTCCAAGATATTAGCCACGCCGGTTCTTCTGCCGATGGCGGCGAGTTGTCCAATCGTCGAAAAACGGAATGGTTTCTTGTCTCCCCCTCGAAGGGCTGCCGCAATGTTATGCGCCACGAGCTTCCCTTGTCGCAGCGCATGCTGCGCGGTGGGTGGATAAAATCCACCGGTCCGGGGGTCTAATGCTGCGCAACAATCTCCCAGAGCCCAAACACCGGGACAATCGCGAACCTCGAGAGACTCAGTAACGAGCAGACGGCCACGTTCCTTGGCGCACGGTAACGATTCGAGGAGCGGGTTCGAGGACGTTCCCGCAGTCCAAACGAGAGTGTTCGTGCGAATCGTGGTCCCATCACTCAGCTCTACCGTTCCCGCAGAGAACCCTTCCACTCTTGTCTGTAGGCGAACTTCGACCTTCCGGTCCATCAGCTTGCGCTGCGCGTAGGCTCCGAGCTTTTGGTCCAGTTCCGGCAAGATGACGGAGCCGGAATGAACGAGGACGATCCGAAGCATGTCTGGAGTGAGGTTTGGATAAGATCGCAGTGCACCGCGGATGAAGTCGTTGATTCCAGCGATCGTCTCTACACCCGCGAAACCACCGCCAGCGACAACAAACGTGAGCAATGGCTCTTTTACTTTGCAGCAGTCGCTATCGGCTTCTTCGAGATGGGCGATGAGATGATTCCTCAGCCGCATCGCGTCACCCAGCGATTTCATGGTCAGTGCGCATTCTTTTAACCCAGGAAGCCCGTAATGATTTGTCACTGCGCCAAGAGCGAGAACAAGGAAATCGAACTCCAGAGTGTGCTGATGCTGATCAAAGCCATGGGAAACCACGACTTTTTTTTGGGCGACATCAATCTGCAAGATCTCACCCGCAAAGAAACGGACATGTCGCAGCATCTTGCGCACGGGATTCACGATCGTGGTGAGATCCAAATCGCTCGCTGCGACTTCGTGAAGCATCGGGGTGAACAGGAAGAAGTTATCCCGATTGATCAGGGTGACCTCGATGGAAGCGTCCCGAGCTATAGTCTTCTCAAGGTCCATGGCGACGGCGAGACCCGCAAAACCACCGCCAAGAATAAGTATCTTCTTTGGTATCGTGCTGCCCATCCGTCGTTTCTCCGCTTCCCCCAGTGGAATGAATCGCCACTCACCGTCCTGCTCGCTCTACGGTTGAACAGTTCTAAAATCGTCGACCAGCATCGTGAGGCGGCAACGGTGTGTTAGCTCGTCGGTTGAGACTCTCGAGATCAAAAACCTCGTCCCAAAGTCCGTTATGCTATTTGAGTATTCGAGATACCTGAGTTCTTGGCGCAATGCAGATTGTGTACCCCACAACCGTAAGCGACGCCGCCGCCGACACCCCAAGCGTGAGTTTCAGCCACGTCGGCGCCACACAGTTGCTCTCCAGAATCGAAACAGCGTACGACATTTACAACATCCGTATTTCGCCTGTTGGCCATGACCGCCTCTCCGAACTTAAGTGATGCGCCGATTTGCTAAGCGCACGATGGCCTGCAGCTTGTGCCAAACCCTCTTCTGAAAGTGTCTGCAACAGATGAGAGGCGGATGCTTTCAAAAAGTTTCAAGTGCCTGGAATAAAAAGAGGACGCTACGGGTGGCACAGTCTGGTCCTGTCGGGCTTCGGCGGAGGTGTCATTATGACCGGGAACTGGCGAAAGGGACTTGCCGTGCCGTTGAAGAGCCTCAATGCGGAAAGCCATGGCTTGCTGGGTCTTTTCGCAAAGCTTCATGAAACCTTTGGGCCTCGCGGGAGTCTCACTGATGAGGTTATAAGGCAAGAAACGGTTGTCGACGACTTACCCGCTTCGCGCGTGGCGGCACAGTGCGCAAGGCGGAATTTTTGCAATCTGGCTTGGCCTGTACAATCGACTTATGAAACCAATCGAACCAGTACGTCTCACGGCATCGGTGAAGTCGGCCGGTTGAGCGTCCAAGCTAAGTCCGGCGGCGCTGGACTCCGTCCTTGGAAAATTGCCAAAGCAGTTTGACGCGAATGTTCTCGTCGGATTTGACACCGCTGACGATGCCGGGGTGTATAAAGTTTCGCCCGAGCTCGCCTTGGTGCAGACGGTGGATTTTTTCACTCCCATCGTCGATGACCCGTTCACTTTTGGACAGATCGCGGCGGTCAATGCCCTCAGTGATGTTTACGCCATGGGCGGCCGACCGCTCAGTTCGCTGGCCATCGTCTGCTTTCCTGAGAAGGAAGATCTGCAGATTTTGGGGCAGGTCCTAGCAGGCGGCCTTTCGAAAATGGTCGAGGCGGGATGCACCGTCATTGGTGGACACAGCGTTCGTGATGAAGAAATCAAGTTCGGATATGCCGTCACCGGTGCAGTTCATCCGAACAGAATTCTGGCGAATGGCGGAGCGCGAGCCGGAGACGTGCTCGTTCTCACCAAAGCTCTGGGCACCGGCGTCATCTCTACGGCGATTAAGCAGGGCAAAGCGGAGGTAGCATGGATCGAAGCCGCGACAAAATCCATGACTACGCTCAACAAACTTGCCGCCGAAGCCGCGGCAGAACTGGATGGCGAAGTCCATGGCGCGACCGACATCACAGGGTTCGGCTTCGTTGGTCACGTGCGCGAAATTGCTTTAGCCAGCAATGTCAGCGTGCGAATCGATTCCGCAAAGATTGCTACGCTCGCCGGCGCCATTGAGAGTGTGCGAGCCGGCTGCGTGCCCGCTGGATTGATAGCCAATCGTGAATTCGCCGAGTGCGCGGTAGCCTATAGGCCAAATGTGGCAGAAATAACGAAGACCTTGCTTTTCGATCCGCAGACTGCGGGAGGTCTGTTGCTTTCGATGTCGGCGAACGCGTCGGATCGGTTCCTTCGTGCTCTTCGAAACCGAGGGGGAGATGCGGTGCTTGTTGGGGAAGTTTTACTCCGGACCGATCCGCTGATCATGATAGTCTGAATCGATCCACGACTATTCTCTCCGAATTCGAGCTGTTATGACCTCACAGATGCCCGGCACTCCGCAAGAACACTACGAGAACTTATTGGCCGACCACTACGAGTGGATGTTCGGTTTACCGTTTGAAGCAAAGGTCAAGGAACAGGAAACCATCCTAGACGCATTCATCGGGAAGAACGTCACAAGTGGGCTCGCCGTGGATCTTGGATGCGGCTCAGGATTTCAATCCGTTGCTTTGTCGGACCGCGGTTATTCAGTTCTCGCGATCGATACGAGCGAGAAGCTGCTCAGCAAACTCTCCGGCAGGACTGGTTCACGCAACATCGTCACGAAGCGCGGCGATTTGCGCGAGCTCGATTCCCTAGTTAGCCCAAACTCGGTAGGGATTGCGGTCTGTATGGGCGATACGCTGACTCACCTGTCGAGCCGGTCTGAGGTCTCCAGATTATTTCAGTCGGTCGCGCGCGCGCTCAAACCGGGAGGCCGGTTCATCCTCACCTATCGCGATCTTGCTGGGGGCGAATTATGTGGCCTCGATCGCTTCATTCCGGTACGTGGCGACGACCGCCGCGTGATGACTTGTTTTCTGGAATACGACAGCGCCGAATCCGTCGTCGTCCACGATCTGATCAATCTTCGCGACGACAATGGGAATTGGACGCTGCGCAAAAGCTGTTACAAAAAACTTCGGCTTGCAGAGGAGTGGGTCATTGCCGAACTCTTTGCATCCGGCTTATCAATTTCCGGGCGAAGCGAAGAGCGGATGGTCGCGATTGCAGCAACTCGGAAAGCCTGAGTACGATTGACGTTCCATCATCCTGCCACGAGGCCTTCCTACGACGAGCGAACCGCCTTTCTGGATGGTGCTTCCGGTTATACATTTGAGCGAGGCAATTCGCCCTGGTTTTTGCTACCGTGGCTAACCACTCATTGCGCCCCGTTTTGGAGATCCGAACTATGCATCCGACCCAGCGTTATCGCCACGCGATGATGAGGCCAGACAGCTGGAGAAAATAGCGGCTAGGCCGCATGTCATCCCGGGAGACATAGCGATGGACGATCTGTATGCGATCAACGTTGCCAAAAGTGAAATTCGCGATTGCTTTAATTTCTCGGATGTCTCCCGGCTCCTGGCCATCGCCGATTCCGATTTGGTCAATTTCTCCCACGGTCAGCCTTGCGAATTTGGACTAGGTGGACTGGATCATTTACGAGAACGGCTGGAAAAACTGTTCGAGCATTTCACCGCGAAGCTCGACGTAATTGTGATGGAGATTCGTGTCCAAGGAGATGTCGCTTACGATTATGGCTGGCAAGACTTAACGCTTACTCCTAAGGCTCACGGTCAATCCACTCATCTTCGGACTCGTTACGTGGATATCTGGCGAAGGAATAAAAACGGAGACTGGAGGCTATGGATGTACATGGACAACCCAGATGTCGCCGATCCGTTTTCGCCGGAGCAGACTAGACCGGTTGGCGCATAGGTTCAGGGAAGGTTCTGAATCTTGTTGTACAGACGCTTGTTAAACCCTGCCGGCAGCTGAAACAACTTTCCATCTGCGACCAGTCCTACGACATTCTGCATTCCGCCCAAAACCGCAGAACAGTGGGTGCAAGTTACGAAGTGCGCCGCCATCCGTTCGCGGAGCTCAGGCGAGACATCCCCGTCCATATAGTTGGAGATTTCCCGCCAAACTTCGACGCAACTGATTTCAATTATTCTCATGTTGCCCTTCCCATTCACCACGGCCTAACTTTTCGATACGCTTGCCCTTTGATCCAACAACCGTCGAGGCCAGGCGCCAAGCTGTCTCGTAAGAGCAGGCGCGCTCGATGAAGCCGTGTTTTGACGGCTGGCTCCGAAATACCCAGAATCGCCATCGTCTCTTTAATGGTCAGCCGCTGTAGGTCCCTAAGGACGAACACCTCGCGATAAACGGAGCTCAGCAAATTGATCGCATTTTGCACCATTTCTCTAATCTCGCCTGCTTCGAGCAAGTCCGAAGCGATGGGCTGCCAATCGGCAAAATCCCTGGGGCTGTAGTCTCCATCCTGATTTTGTTGCTGCTCGTCAATCGATTCGTAAAGGTGCGGCCGAGCCTTCCGCAATTTCATTTTGGCTTCGTTGTACGTGATTTGGACCAGCCAAGTGCTGAACTTGGCCTCTCCTCGGAAGCTTGCGAGGTGTAAGAACGCTTTCAGTACTGCCTCCTGCGCAACTTCTTCCGCGTCGGCCGGATTCTTCGTGATGGAAATGGCGGTTGCGTAAATCATGCGTTCATAGGGACACACCAATTGGTAGAACGCCTCCCGGTCTCCAGCGCAGACCCTCTTTATGAGTTGCGCCTCCTCTGTCTGCGATTGGGGTGTGCTCATCTTCATCAATACCCGTACCTTAGATCCTTTGGCGGTGCAACGATTTCTCAAGGATTCTCACGACGCGAACTCCTGTAGGACGCGCCATTTGTACGAGATTCGTGGGAAACTCAAAGGTTTCAGACGTAACTGTCAAGCAGGCCCGAATCATTACCACCTTAGGCGTCCCTCTCAGCCCTTGCGTTAAAGGCTTTCGTGTCTTGGATATAATGCTTTTGATCCGGGATATTTGGCCGAAGCCACCTAGGACCCAGCCGTCACAAATTCCACCGAAGAGGTCAATTGGATTGTCTTGTAAAAGGTTCGGTAAAGCGGGCAGCGTATGGCGTAAATGCCGTGTACCCGTTCCACGGTGTCTTTAACATCCATTGGCGCTGCAAGGCGCAACACCACATGAATGCGTCGGATCACGAGCACGCCCTCGTCCGTTTCAACCTCTCCGGTAACTTCGGCGGTCAACTTTCCGTTGCTTGCATCGATTTGGCGCGCTTCCAGCGCACCTCCGAAAGTGCCCATCATTCAACCCGCGGTCGCAGAAATCACATAGTCAATCGTCGCGGCGTGCGATTCCTTCAAGGTGGCCGGGTCAACCTTGTAGTGCTCGGCTATGGCTCCGTGGACACTGAAAATTACCGGCTGCGATTCGCCGGGCAGGTAAGCGACGCGCAGAGGGCCCTGCTTCCGTTCAATGCGAGATTTTGAGACATAAACGACGTCACCCATAACATTCTCCTTTTCCAAGTTTCTGTTCTCCTCGCCTACTTGTGTTGAATGGCCTCTGGAGATCGTGTGAGGTCTAGCGGAATGACCTGTAGCTCCCATCGCAACGGCACCGACGTCGGAGGGTAGCAAACGGACTTGTCACATGCCTGATACTTTAATTCCCCCGTGATCGAGATGGTCCTCTCCTTTGAAAGAACCGACCTGAGCGCATCTGAAGCTTTGGACGGGGTTACCGTAAGATCCTGACTGATCCGGAACCTACCATCGAAGACCGGTACGTGCTCTTGGATCGCTTCCAGGTACAGTACTTTGGAACTGGGGTAAACCACCGGCTGCAGTTCGATTCCCGAAACTGCCTGCAAAGCCAGATCGATGGGTTTATAGCCGTGCACCCCAGGCGAATAGACGTGCACGTCTGGAGGCAGTTCGATTTCGGCAATCAGGCTGACGCGGCCGCCCGGTATAACGCTGCGATCGGATTGTGCCAGGGTAAGCCTAAGATGGGGCGCTTCGATGTTCTTTCCCACTTCCGCTCTTAACTCCGGAAAAAGTTTCGCGATCACATTGTTGGCTGTTAATCGGTCTGTGTACTTCGGAGTGAAATACTTTTCGCGAATGACTCCATTTTCGTCAACGAAGAAAAATCCGGGATCCGCCATCCCCTTGGTCATGCCCTTCGCTTCGGTGTTCAGCACGTTGAACCTCCGAATGATTTCCGAGTTGGCGTCGGACAACAAGGGGAACTCGATCTTATGCCGCTTGGCGAAGTCCTTCAGGATCGCTGGACTATCGTAGCTAATGGCCGCCAGCTTGAGTCCCTGCGCCTCAAACCTCTGTTTCGAGTTTTGCAGCTGCACGAGCTGCGCTTTACAGAACGGTCACCAATCGGCGGACCGAAAGAAAAGAATGACGATACCCTTCGAACCTTTCAAGGTGTCGTTGGACTGTTCATGGCCGAATTGATCAGGCAGAGTGAAGGCGGGTGCCTTTTGACCGACCTGCAGGCCGGCGGACTGAGGTACCGCTTGTTGGATAGGCGGGTTTTCTTGCCCGCCCGGAACACTAACGATTCCCAGAAGTAAGAGAATAGCGACCGAAACTCTCATTTCGTCTCCCGATCAGGTCCTGCGCTTAGCGTATTTTGCTTTTGTCCCGCGGCCGTCACTTGGCGTCAATTTGAAAATCGCGCCAATCCCGTGCCCCAAACTCGTCCTGCATTCTTTTCCTGAACGATAACCACCATCCTGAGATCCCGTGGATTCTTAGCCTTGAGATCAAACCGCATGTCTCGGGAAAACCCTGTGTTCTTGTCCACCGCCCCGACGCGAAGGAGGCTTCGCACCACGGCGACGTGCTTTAGGGTCCTTCCCGCATTCTCTCCTCGGCTGACGTGCGATTCGTCACTGTTGTGTGCCATCGCCAGAAATACGCTCGCCGACTCGGCGGGAACGGATGAGGGTAGCGGGCCGGTTTCAACGTGAAGGGTTAGCGTCCTTCCATCGGTAAAACTAGAAGAGATCATGACCGGAACCTTAGACCCCTTCGTTGCATTCTCAATTGCCTTCGTGGCCTCTCGTTCGTCGCTGCCAACGAACTCGAAGTGTCCATCAACGACCATCTGTGGCGTGTAGATACCCCCATTGCCAAATTGCGCCGCATACGCGCTCTGCCGTTCGCTATATTCATGCGAAGAATACGGATCCTTCCATCCGATGTCATTCCAGTAGTCCACATGCTCGCTCAAAACGATCAGCTCTGCGCCACGCGAGACCGATCCAGCCTCTCTAAAAGAGCATCGGCGGGCGGGCAACTCGAGCAACCTTCGGAGGTAAAGAGTTCGAGGAGTATGGGTGTAGGACTGGTCTGGTCACTGGCTGCAAACGGTGCTTTCGCTGCGGCACGAATGTGCCGAAGGTCGCCTAGCATTCCCGCTGAAATCGTGAACAATATGGCAATCAGAAGTCTGAAACGCATGACGTCGTCCCCTTAGGTGTTTGCTGTTGGTATAAACGTGAAAGTCTCTTCCTCGGCGACCAGGAAAACTGGCGCTCCACCGGATGAAATCTTTACGGCGTGCGTCAAGACTTCTTTGCCCGCGTCCGAGGCGGCGCACTGCTCGAGCGCGTGCGTCGATGGAAAATAGATCTCTGCAACTCGGTAATAAAGCGGACGGCCCTGGGGAGAACCCAATATTCTGGTTCCAACCATCTTGGTCTTGCCAGCCAGTTGTTTTACCGCAAGCGGTACATGTTCGCTCTGATAGATTTTCTCAAAAGCACTCACATCCTTGGGAAGCGGGTAAAGGACTACTAGTTTGACATCGGCCATAAGCGATGCTCCTATCGGGCGAGATTTGTCGCACTGCGTCTCCGGCAGTGGGGGGAATCGCCGAGCGCAACCCGTTCTCCCAGATAAAATCGTCTTGGCTTGGTTAGATACGCAATCGCCTCAAAGGTTTCAATTCGCCTTTCAGACGCCCTCGAGACACGCCTCAGCACTAGAAGGGACTCCGCACGCAATTTGTGTGAACCCCGTGTTCGTCCACGCGCTATCCGATTCTCGACTCTTGCAAAGGTTTCGGCGACGATCGACATTTTCAGACGAAGCTACCTGAAACTTTATCGCGGTGAGTTCATCTCACTGTCCGTATACGTCTTCAGAATGGCTTCGAAGGGTTGTCGTTCGTCCACCCAACCTTTATTTAGTGAGCAACCGCAATTTCTCAAAATGCTATGGGGGTAGTTATTTCAATGCACCTAATTCGTATCGAATCGCGTATCACACGAACGAGTTCTTGTCCTGATGTCCGAGTTGCTTGCACGCCCGAAAAAGGAACCAACAAGAAGATCGGACTGATAATCGCGCTCTTGGCAGTTGTTGTTTCTTGCTCCGTCCCGGCCGGGGCACAGGAAAAGAATGAAGTCGGACTGGTGATTGGAAGTGTCGTAACGCCCAGCCAATCCCTTTCTTCGGGCGCGACGCTCATAGGATCCGATGGAACGACGCTAGCGAAGCGCGACATAGGCTTGAATCCAAGCCTAACGTTGGGAGCGGAGTACGATCGAAGTTTCATTGTGAAGCAGAAATTCGCGGTTGACGGAGGCCTTGATTTTCTAGCATCTCCGTTAGATGTGAAGGCTGGAAGACAGTATCAGAATGCGGTGGGGCAATATGCCTTTCTCTTTCTGACCCCACATGTTCGAGTAAAATTCCATCCAGGTGGAGTATTCTCCCCATGGCTGTCCTTCGGTGGTGGTTACGCTCGCTTCCTCGAACGGACGCCCACTGCCGCACCGTCATTCAGGCCAGGGACCAATACCGGCAGCTTCCTGTTGGGCGGAGGACTTGACACCCGCACAGTAATCCATGTCCTTAGAATACCCGTCGGGTTCCGTATCGAAGTTCGTGACTTCTATTCGGGACTTCCAAATTACGATCAAAAAGTATCCGCAGATCTTCAGAATAATCTGGCGTTCACCGGAGGTTTGTTGATCAGATTTTGAGAGCGCGATCCGAAGATTTGCGTTTTTCTCAAGCGGTGCAAATTGTGAACGTGGTTTAGATATCTGAATCCTTTCCGGCTTTCGTGGCTCTCATTGACTGGCCGCGTTTCCTAGATCGCTGCGACGGGTTCATAGCGTGCTCTGGCAGTTCTTGCTCGTCGCGGCTGTTGCAGAGAAATATGGAGCATGTCTCACGGTTGAACCCAAGCTGGAATTGAAGAGCGCGGTCAAAATTGTTCCACAGGGGCGAACCCCGGAAGCGAGTAGCGAAAATGGATAAAGAGAGTCCGGCCATAATGACGGCGGAAATGATCGTGCAAGCGCCCGATCGCTGGGCCTTTGGAATCCTATTGGAAAAAGTGGGCGTCCACATCTCACGTTACGGCCTGGTCGTTACGCTTCTACTGATCGGAGTTCTTAAGTTCACGGCTGGTGAGGCCCAGGGCATTCAGCCTCTGGTTGCGAATAGCCCTCTGATGTCATGGCTTTACCACATCTTCAGTGTCCAGGGTGTTTCAAATCTGATCGGAACTATCGAGATCTTTGTGGCCGCGCTGATCGCCCTACGGCCGTTTTCCGCGCGACTCTCTTTCGCAGGCAGCATAGGCGCCGTCATCACATTCCTTCTCACCGTGAGTTTCCTGTTCTCCACGCCAGGTGCATTCCAACTCTCACACGGTTTCCCGCTGTTAGGGGATGCGGGCCAGTTCCTAATCAAAGACTTGGTTCTACTGGGTGCGGCAGTCTGGACCGCGGCGGAAGCACGAACCGCTAGCTAGGGCGTGCGAACCGTAAGTGTTTGGCCATTGCACTCACCGAGGTATTTATCTTGGGTCCACAGCCAGGAAAAAAGGAGAACTCTGTTCGCGCCCAAGCCAATTGAAAGAAACATCGCCAATGTTCTTATGACAGGAGAGTGCGCTCGTTTGTTTTCCTCGATCCCGCTTCTAGAAAAGAGAGGTTGCCGCTGCTTTTTTGCAATGTCGAATCGCGAGTTGCAAAAGCTCTTAATCCACACGAATCCTGACATCGTGCTAAGCCTGAACACGCGCAACCGCTTGTTCGAAATGATGACGCTACTTAGAAGACTACCGGTAAACATGTTCCATATGTTACCGGTTGAAAAGGGATGCTGGTGGCTACCGGTTCTGCGGGATGGCAAGGACTGCCTTGGCATATGCGCCTTACGTGCTGGCGAATTCAGTGAAGTCTTTGCGGAGATCGTAAGAAGTACACGCTTGGCCCGTGCGGAGGGGGTAGAGCTTACAGGATCGAAGAATCAGTACCTGGAACCTACACCTATTGCTCGTCTTAAAATCCCTGACGCGTCGCGTTCGTTTGGTATCTCCACGGACTGCACCGTTAGCGGAGGTACTACACCGATGACAAAGGAAAGCGTACGGCCGAAACCCGATGTGATGCCGCCTTCCGCATCCTCCGGTTGTTCAATGGAGTTTCCAATTGATTCCGAACAGGAGACTAAGATTGGGACAATTCGGACTGGACCCACAGCTCCGCTTCTTCGACCTCCGAATACGGTACCAACCTGCAATTCGGATGCGCGTTGCCCGTGATTAGGAGAGAAATGTTGCTTTCAACCTTCCTCTCGTAGAATAGGAGTACTCGCTTTTTTGTTGCTCCCAGTACGTATCCGGTCTCGAAACCCAAACCAAACGAAGAGCCAGAAACCTCAGCCATAAATAAGTCGCACTGCTCCAGCCAGCTCATGTCACGAAGATAGACTGCCCTCGGAGTGATAATCCTATCTTTTTCCCAAGCATTGTCGTGCACCAGGTGGCGCGTAAGTACTTCGTGTCCCATCTTCGATACCAGGTGTATAAGTCTCCTCGCCGCTTCGATCGACGAGCGATTCCCAGCTACGGTGAAGCCAAAATAAATTTTCATGTTTGGTTCAACAAATGCCCCGTAAATTTAAAGGTCGAGACTTGGATCCGCAAGCACTCGTTCCACCTGGGATTTGGTACGGCCGGCGATGAAGCGGGAAGCTAGCGGCGTCCCACTGGGTGTGGCGGCACTCTCAGGAGTATCTGCGTTGTACCTCCCGCAAATTCGAAATGCAATCCTGCAATAGCAGGATCGATTGTTTGGCGCGAGCGAGAACCTTTTTCAGTTCATGAGGCGTTTGTTCCTCCCCTGTTCGCATGACCATGATCTCGGCGTATCCGCCGATGGCTGTCAAATCGTCGGTGAGCTTGTGCGCCACCTCCTGTGTCCGTTAAACTTCTCGAACCAATATCTTTCTCAATTCCTCGAATTTGTCGTCTTGACCTGTGGTCCCTGAAAATATTGCCTGCTCCTGTTCTGATGAGACTTACGTGGAAATCTACTCGTCCGTCACAATGTTTTTCTGCTCAAATCGAAAGAGATCGGGGCGAGCGTAGTGCCCCGACACATCGAGGGTCATTGTCTCTTGGTCGACCTGTTTCAAATTCAAGTCCGCCACGATCAACTCCTCACGATCGAAAACGGGCTCCACCACGTACCGGGAGTCGGGCCCAATGATTGCGCTCCCACCACGTTCGATCCATGGACTCTCAGCGGTCTGAGCTCCAAAATCCGAAGCAAACTCACGAGGTAGATCCTCGGCCCGCATCATCAGGCCGGCAGCTAGAACGAAGCATCGGCCCTCGAAGGCATAGTGTCGGCTGGCGAGCTGATGGATTTCGTGGACGGTCGGCCACACGGCCACGTGAATCTGCTCACCGGAATTGTGCATGGCCATGCGCGCGAGCGGCATCCAATGCTCCCAGCAGATCAGTCCGCCAATGCGGGCTCGTGATGTGGAGACTGCATCCAGTCCCCGCCCGTCTCCATTTCCCCACACGAGACGCTCCGTGTAGGTGGGAACAAGCTTTCGGTGATGGTTGCGCAGCTTGCCATCGTCGGAAATCGTGACCAGAGCGTTGTACAGCGTGCCGTTTCCTGGACCTGCATCAACGCGCTCATTGGCCCCGATCACAATCGTAATCTTCAGGTCTCGGGCGGCTACGCAAAGTATATCCACTTCTTCACCGGGCACAGTAATGCTGTTGCTCCTCAGCCTGGCGAAGACCTCCTTGGTCGCAGCGTTTTCCCACAGCGCCGCGCTCGGGCATACATCGAGCCACGCGGGATAGCCCGCCAGCCACGTCTCGCCGAAAGCTATGAGCTGTGCACCGCGCTGCGCTGCGCGTTGGGTCAACTCCAGAGCTTTACCAAGGCTCCTCTGTTTATCCAGATAGACCGGAGCAAACTGCGCGATCGCTACCCGAAGCGGACTTGATCCTTTTGCCGTGTCTCCGGTTTTTCCTGACACGATATGGTGTACCTCTCGCCAAGGTCGCCCGTCGGGCGCTGAGGTCGACAATGCGCACGCCTGCGATCCAAATCCCAATGGGAAACAGGCCCACACCCATCCGGAGTGGCCCCGACAGTTCCATAAGAGTCGCGAACTGTCCAAAAGTTTCACACCATTCTCGTCTTTAGATTCCGCAATCTCAGACTTTTTACTCTCTTCGGAATCCTAAGGAAAGAATGACAGGAACACTCCAGGACAAATCGCCGAAATCATTGCACACGTCGCTCTCAACATCTTCACCAACTTCTTCAACAACGCCGCGGAAGTGAAAGTCGACTTCCCGGCGATCGCGCTCCGCAAGAGCGCCTAGCCGTGCAGTTCTTTCCATACGATTGTTTCGTCAATGGAGGATTTGCAGCGAGCCGAGCGGGACAAGGAATCCCGCAGAAACTCAGGGAGGTGACAAATTAATGGCACAACCGATCGTTCCGCCGTCTACAGAAGAGAGTGCGCACGCAAAAGTTCAGGCAGCACAAGACCTCTGGAATACGCGCGACCCGGAACGTGTTGTGCTTGCCTACACCGAAGACTGCGTCTGGCGAAACCACGCGGAGTTCTTGAAAGGGCGCGAGCAAATCAAAGCGTTCCTCCGCCGAAAATGGGACAAGGAGCTTGATTACCGCCTCAAGAAAACACTTTGGGGTTTTCGGGAGAATCGCATGGCCGTCAGTTTCGAGTACGAATGGCATGACGACTCCGGTCAATGGCATCGGTCGTATGGAATCGAACTATGGGAGTTCGAACCCAACGGACTGATGCGCCGCAGGATCGCCAGCATCAATGACGCGCCCATTGCGGAAATTACACGGAGGAATTTGTAATTCATCCTGTCCTGTTTGTACTCACACTCATTCATTTGTTTTCAATGATTTAGGTTGCTCTCATTTGCGCGAGAACACCTCATTTGCAGCTTATAGTGCACCAAAAGTGCAACAGAATTCCCGCCTCCAACACAACGGGGAATAGCACGACGATCCTTAGGGCCGTTTCAACGTCGGGTAGTCGACGTACCCCTTTTCGTCACCAACGTAGAAGGTAGCGAAGTCGGGCTTATTGAAATCCGCTCCCTTTCTTAGTCGCTCAGGTAGATCGGGATTTGCCAGGAAGAGAGTTCCGAATGATACCAGATCGGAGAATCCTTCTTGCAGCGCGAGTTCTGCGGACTTACCGTCATATCCCTCGTTAACCATGTAAGCTCCATTGAATAATTTCCGCAGAATCGGAGTCAGTGGGAACACTCCTGGCCGTAAACCAGACTTTCCCTCCACGACATGGAGATAGCCTAATTCTTTCTTGCTTAACTCCCGGGTCAGATAAGAAAAGGTTTGAGCAGGATCGGAATCAAACATCGAGTTGAAGTTGCTGTTTGGAGAAATCCGGTAACCCACTCGGTCCGCGCCCCAAACGTCAATCACCGCATCGGTCACCTCGAGAGGTAACCGAGCTCTGTTTGAAATCCGGCCGCCATAAATGTCCGACCTTTTATTCGTTCCGTCTCTGAGGAACTGATCAAGTAAATAGCCATTCGCTCCGTGAATTTCGACTCCATCGAAACCTGCCTGCTTTGCGTTCTTTGCGCCCTGGCGGAACTGTTCGATGATGCCAGGCAACTCATCAGTTTCAAGGGCTCTCGGAGTCACCATTTTTTTCTTGCCGGAGTATGTAAAAACCTCGCCATCGGCATTGATCGCGGAAGGGGCGACCGGTAAATCGCCACTATGAAACTCCGGATGCGAAATTCTGCCTACATGCCACAGTTGTAAAAAAATACAACCCCCGGCGAGATGCACCGAATCTGTCACCTTCCTCCAACCTTCGATTTGCGCTGAAGTGTATATACCGGGAGTTCGAACATACCCAATACCTTGTGAACTTACCTGAGTCGCTTCTGTGATGATGAGACCGGCCGAGGCTCGCTCCGAATAATATCTGGAGGCGAGGGGGTTAGGGATATTGCCATCTATGGCACGCCCTCGAGTCATCGGCGCCATGACAATCCGATTTTTGAGTTTGTTTGGTCCTAAGTTAAATGATGCAAACAGTTTCATTGCGAGACCCTCGAATTTGCACTTGTTTGGGGCAAATCAGATGTTTGGTACGGAAAAGAAATTGCTTCAATGTGGGCTCTTACTTGGAGTGTGATTTTACATATTGTACGAGCGGGATCACGTCTTGCCAGCTCAAGCGGCCAATTGCGCTTGAACTATAAACCGACACGACAATTCTTCCATCGGGTGCAACAACAAAACCCGTCGACTGAATATAGGGAGCTGTGTGCTCAGGAGCGGCGTCATAGAATGCTCCAATAGCTTCAGCTGTTTCTTTTACAGGGAGACCATACGCAATAGGAAACGTGGCTCCGGTTGCCTTCTGAGTTTCCAGAGATTTTTCTAAGGAATCGACGGAAGCCGCGAGCATTCCGATCCCTTCCGCTTTTACTTTTTGAAGTCCTGATTGGAAACTCGTCAGTTGAGTTTTGCAAAACGGGCACCAGTATCCTCGATAAAAAAGGACCACATTCCAAGATCCTTTTAAATGTTTGCCAGTTTCAATCGTGCCCCCGTCGATGGTTTTTAGAATGAGATTTGGGAATGAGTCGCCGCTATCCAATATTGTTGTTCCTGCTCTTGCCATCGTATTTCTCCTTTCTATTCGTCTAGATAACTTCCTCGTTGCTCATAAGTCGAAATTTGATATTTAGTCCTCACTGCGCAACTTGAAAAAGAAAAAGCCGTTCAATGCGGCAAGCACCAAAACGGTCAGAGGAATGAAAGGCATCTTTATTCCCAAAGGTAATACCTCGGCCGGTACATTGGGCTGAAGATGGACGTAGGTCGCAACCAACATCTGCGAAATAAGGATGAGGCTCGCAACTACATTAATTTGTCGTCTTCTTTGGAATGAAAAAGCGTCGCTCAACCAAGGTATCAACAACAACAGACCGACCAATATTTCAGTGAAGATCCCAGCCGGAATCGAAATTAAGGGAAGACCGCTGTTTTTGATTTGAGAATCGAACCAGCCTGAAAACGGAGGAAAAAATTTAAGAACTCCGAACAGAAACATCCATACCCCTAAGACAATGGAAAGTGCTTTTAGCTTTTTGAGCGATGTCAGACTTTTACTCATATCTTGCTCCCCTGCTTGAATCTAAACATCAGCAATGGCCTCCCTCTAGCTGGTCGGAGGTTTTTCTGTTAGCTGGCGCTCTGCTTGCAGCCAATCGTCCTGGTCCTTTCCGTGGACGCCCTCGCGCGCCAAGAATATCTCGTACGCACGTTGCCGAATTTCCTCCAGATTAGGCGTGCTATCGATCCGAGGTTCGGTGTTC